>Ga0164293_10000839_pt1 | contig 25574 bp, 19 predicted proteins | sample GEODES118metaG_FD_111487 | JGI IMG/M metagenome (GOLD analysis project Ga0164293, IMG submission 111487) | Eutrophic lake water microbial communities from Lake Mendota, Wisconsin, USA - GEODES118 metaG | ecosystem: Environmental > Aquatic > Freshwater > Lake | place: USA: Lake Mendota...
CCGTACCTTGCGTGGAGCCTCCTCCAAAGTTGAGCAGAGCAACCAGATCACCTAAACTGCCTGAACAGAGCTGGGATTTGGCGATCGTGGAATATAGAATCCCCACCATCAAAATCAAAAGGGATCGCATAAATCAAATATACACAATGGTTAAGAGCAATTATCTTTGCGGTTCAACTCAAACTATATGCCGTTGATCCCCCGGATAGAGGAAACCGTACGATATATACAAAGCATCTGCAAACATACTCCGGAAGTGGGAGTGATCCTGGGCAGTGGTCTTGGAAATTTCAGCAAGGAGATTGAAGTGGAAATAGAGATCCCGTATACGGATATCCCGCATTTTCCGGTATCAACCGTAAAAGGACACCAGGGAAAGCTGGTGTTTGGAATGATGGAAGGGAAGATGATCGTGGCCATGGCCGGGAGATTTCATTTTTACGAAGGCTATTCTACCGACGAAGTGGTATTCCCGATTCGGGTGATGAAATTTCTCGGGATCCGGTTATTGATGATCTCCAATGCAGCCGGCGGGGTAAACCCATCCTATCATGTGGGCGACCTGATGATCATCCGCGACCATATCAGTTTTGCCACTCCCAACCCGCTGATTGGAAAAAATATCGACGAACTGGGACCCCGTTTCCCCGACATGAGCGAACCTTACAAAAAATCATATATCAGAACGGCCCGGGAAGTGGCCAAAGCCAGGGGAATTGCGGTTCATGAAGGGGTTTATTTTGCCGCGACAGGTCCTACGTTTGAGACCCGTGCCGAATACCTCATGATCCACCACATGGGTGGCGATGCTGTGGGTATGAGTACGGTGCAGGAGTGTATCATTGCCAATCACATGGGACTTCCCGTTTTTGCCATGAGCGTGATCACGGATATGGGGATCAGGGAAGAAGAAAATGTAATCACGCACGAAGAGGTGTTGGAAGCGGCAAAAGCTGCAGAACCCAAATTGACCGAGATCTTCCGCGGTATCATAGCTGCCTCGTGAATTACCATTTATTTAAGACTATGCCCGTCCTATTCAACTAATTTCGCTGCCTCATGCCGTTGAAAAAATCTACATGGTTGGTAGTCGCCCTCATCATTCTGGGGCTCGCTGCGCGGGCGCAGAATCCACTGATGAACCGGATACCGAGGGGCGTCGGTGGTGGCCAGGGTGGGGGCAGTGACTCTATCCAGTTTGAAAAAAGGAATTTTGCTGACGATTCAGTCACTATACGTTTTCGTTATCTGGATACGGCCCGTTTTTTCCCCATTGATTCATCGATACGCGATTACTTTGACAAAGTGCCGCTTTCTGCAGAACACGTTCACCTGGGGAATAATGGTACGGCCACCCGGTCTCTTTTGTTTACACCATATCTGAAAGCGGGGTGGGATGCAGGGTTCCATGCACTTGATGTGTATGCATTCAAATTGGATGATACCCGGTTCATGACCACCAACAAGCCGTTTACCAGGCTCACCTATCTGCTCGGCAGCCAGTCCGAACAGCATATCGGAATACTGCATACCCAGAATATCACGCCCGACTGGAATGCAGGGCTGGAATACCGGCTGATCAACGCCCCAGGCTTCTACAATTCACAAAATACCAATCACAAGAATTTCAGGTTTAACTCCAACTATACATCAAAAGGCAGAAGGTACAATGCATTTCTGGTGGTCATCAGCAACAGCCTGCAGTCGTCTGAGAATGGCGGCATCGCCAGCGATACCTTCCTCATGAACAAAAACCGTGCTTATAACGACCTGTATAATATTCCCACCAACCTTGCAAAAGTGCCAAGTGTATCAAGGAACTTCTTTAACGTGGCGTTGAATACCGGTAACAAGTATACGAACACCACATTCCTGCTCAGGCAGCAGTATGATTTTGGGAGGAAAGACTCCACGGTGACAGACTCTACTGTGGTCAGGTTTTTCCTTCCCCGGCTGAGGTTGGAACATACGCTTAATTATACCGGTTCCAAATTCATGTTTCTTGATGTGCAGGCGTTGAACGACAGTGATTTTTTTAAACAGCATTACGGGCTCACCAATATCCCGGATACCGTTCTGTATGCGGACCGGTGGAGAATGCTTTCGAACGACTTTTCCATTCTCCAGTTTCCGGATGCCAGCAATCCGCTTCAGTTCCTTAAAGTGGGCGCCACCGTTGAGAATATCAGTGGTCGATTTAGTGCCGGGAAGGATGATTTCCTGAACCTGAGGCTTCATGGGGAGTACCGGAACAGGACCAAAAACCGTAAGTGGGACATGTTGCTTTATGGAGAGTTCTTTGCCTTGGGAAGATCAGTGGGTAACTATGATTTTCGGGCCAGCCTGAAATCTTACCTCGGAAAACGCTGGGGCTATCTTGAAGTGGGCGGTAGGAATGTTAATCGCGATCCTTCATACTTGTATCAGCGGCCTACCAGTTTCCCCATCCAGTTCAAGGCGGGTTTGAACGACGAGAATACTTTCCATCTGTTTGGCTCCGTGGTCAATCCCGCATTCAGGTTAAAACTGAGTGCCGATTATTTTTTGATGGGCAACTATGTGTACCTCAGCGAGTTTTATAAAGTCAACCAGAGTTCTACCATATTTAACCTGCTGAGGGTAGGTATGAACAAAGAGCTGCGGCTGAAGAAAAACTGGAAATGGTACCTCGACCTGTATTTTCAAACGGTAACGGGAAGTCCGCCCCTGAACGTACCGCTTGTGTATATCCGAAACCGTTTTGCCTATGAGGGGAGTGTTTTTCGCAACCTGGTTCTGTCGACAGGATTTGACATCCGGTATCATACGCCCTACAAATCAGTCAATTATTCACCTTTACTGGGTCAGTTCTTCTTCCAGGACCAGGAATCTATTGTGATCAGACCGGATATCGCTGCTTATGTAAATTTCCGGATCCGGAACTTCACGGGCTTCACCCGCCTTGAGAATCTTAACACTTTGACATTTAAAAATGGCTTTGGATTCAAAAATAACAACGTGGAAACCCCGTTATATGCTTATCCCGGTCTGTTATTCAGGATGGGGGTGGTTTGGGATCTGGTAAATTGATGAAACTGATAAATTAACGGTTTCGTTTTTCATTTGCCTCGATTGTTACTTAATTTTGCATATCGATAATGAAAAGATTCGTTGCCATATTGTTAGCGTTGATCTATATGACCACTACCAGTGGCATAGTGATCAGTACGCATTATTGCATGGGAGAAGTGTCCGATGTTGCCCTATGGCAGAAGGAAGCTGACACTTGTGGCACTTGCGGAATGGACAATGAGGGTTGTTGCCACGATGATCAGGACGTTATCAAACTTACAGATAACCATCATTTTTCTCAGCCATCATCAGAAGTACCTTCTTTTGAGCCATCATTATTTACCCACACATCTGCAGAGCAAAAGTTTATTGCCTTGCGTGCGAAGTCTGCAAGGGTCAATAATCACTCGCCGCCTCTAAGTTGCTCCAGGAATACCCTGTACTGCGTCTACAGAATTTGATTTAGGGATGTTCTTACGAACGGACCCGTTTTTTATTTACATCAAAAATCAAATCATGAAACCGAATATCATTTTAAGCATCGTTGCCCTTTTCCTGTTCACTGCAGTATCAGCCCAGAAAAAAGAAACCGTAAAAGTTTGGGGTAATTGTGGCATGTGCCAGAAAACTATCGAAACTGCCGCCAAATCTGCAGGAGCTTCCGAAGCACAGTGGAATACTGAATCAAAAGTATTGACCGTTGCTTACAAAGCAAAAAAGACAGACCTCACTAAGATAGAGCAGGCGATTGCCGCTGCCGGGTACGACACCCAGAATTTCACCGCGCCAGATGCAGCTTACCATGGCCTGCATGGCTGTTGCCAGTACGATCGCAAGGCCTCCGGAAAAACTGCTGACAAAATGGAATGTTGCAGTAATGGAAAATGTGATAAGGAGCATGGCGAGTGTGCCAATTGCGAGAAATGCAAAGCAGGTAATTGCGCAGACTGTTGTAAAGACGGCGTTTGCACTGCAGGTAAAGACTGTTGCAAGAAAGCTAAATAATTTACTTTTTTAGATTTAGTGGGGTGGTGTTATGCGCCACCCCTTAATATATTTTATGATGAAGAGAATTCTCATGATAATAATGGTATGCGCCTTGTCATTTTCTGCCGATGCTCAGATTAGTTCGGCGAAATTGCAGGCCAGCGGGCTTACCTGCGCCATGTGTGCCCGCGCTGTGTATAAGAACCTGGAAGCCCTTACGTTCGTAGAAAAGATAGATACAGACCTCAACGGTTCTTCCTTTCTGCTTGATTTCAAAGGGGAGACAACCGTTGATATAGACGCCATCAGGAAGAAAGTGGAGGATGCCGGCTTCAGTGTAGCGGTACTTGATCTCACTGGTTCATTCCAGGAGGTTACCGTGAAACCGGATCAGCACCTGACTTATGGCGGCAGCGTTTTCCATTTTGTAGGTGTGAAGGAACAGACCGTCCGGGGTGATAAAACTTTTCGGGTGATCGATAAGCATTTTACTTCGGCAAAGGAGCATAAAAAATTTCAGGGGATGACTTCCATGGAATGCTTCAAGACGGGGCTGGCTGCTGGTTGCTGCAAGAAGAACGGCGTTGAGCAGGTTTCCAGGATCTATCATGTAACGCTTTAACCATGAGGTTTTTCTTTACTTTACTGGGGCTTGCATGGCTGGTCAGCGCGGGGGCACAGGAGTTATATGTGTTTTCTGAACCGGCTTCCAATATGCCGGCCCGGGCTGCTGGTTTGAAGTATGCTGCAAAACTGTTGGATGGTGACCGTGGAAGAACAGAACAAAGGCATATGATAGAAATGCAACTCGGGCTTAGTAAGAAATGGATGACCCATGTCAGTACTTCCTTTTCGGATATGTACAGCAACGGGGTCAGGTGGGAATCGGCAAGGATCTATACCAAGTACAGGTTCATTTCCATTGACGATGTTCACCGTCATTTCCGGGCCGCGGCATTCGGAGAATTGTCGTACAGCGTAAACTACCCGATGTATGATGAGCTTTCGCTGGAGGGCGACCAGAGTGGTGCCAGGGCGGGGGTGATACTGACCCAGTTGTTGCACAAGCTGGCACTCTCATCCACATTGTCTTATACTGCATCGTTGCAAGACAGGATCCAGCACATCGGCATTCACAGCTACACTTATAACGCTCTCAACTACAGCCTTTCCGCAGGCTATCTCCTGTTTCCCAGAAAGTATAACGGATATGGGCAGACGAACTTTAACCTCTACCTGGAAATGCTGGGGAGCCGGGCGCTCGACAAGCAAGCCGGTTTTCTTGATCTGGCTCCTGCCGTGCAATTTATTTTTTCAAGCAACACCAAGCTAAATCTGGGCTACCGGTTCCAGGTCTCCGGTGACATGGAACGGATGGCGGAAAGCAGTTTTCTTATCAGTATAGAGCGTACCTTCCTGAATGCGCTCAAAAGTAAAAGCCCATGATCCCTGCATTGAGTTATATCAAAATGATGGTCAGATGGATGAGGCGTTTTTTCAGGAAGGACTGTTGCGCCTGACAGAATCCCAGGCGGCTTTTCTGTCACCAGCCCTTGCGGGCCTTTCGGTTGCGCTCTACCTCCGGTATAAACACTGATCCGAATTTTTAGATCTTGAAAATATTTACTATGTTTGCCTAACATTAAATTTAGACAAGTCTAAAAATATGTTTAGGGTAGTCTTTTTGATATTGATTGTTAAGGTATTCTGTGTCGCCGGGTTTTCTCAGTCTCAGGCGTTGCGGTACACCGTGCCTGTGCCTGTAAAGGTTGATATGGTGCTGGTGCAAAAGCCCAGGCCTGCGAACGATATGAATACCTCTGTGTCTGGCGATACTTTGCAGGTTCCTTCAGCAGTCGATACCGTTCAAGTGCCGGGAGGAGACATCTCCCGAACTTCCACACCCGTTGATACCCTGCCGCAGTTCATCAATCCGGATATGGACGAGATCGTAATATCAGGCACATTGAAGCCGATGCGGAGATTGGAGAGCCCTGTTGCAGTAGAAGTGTATTCCTCCCAGTTTCTTAAAAAGAACCCCGTGCCCAGTATTTTCGAGGCCCTTCAAATGGTGAATGGCGTACGCCCCCAGTTGAACTGCAACGTTTGCAATACCGGCGATATCCATATCAATGGATTGGACGGTCCGTACACCATGGTTACTATCGATGGCATGCCTATCGTCAGTGGGCTTTCGACGGTGTATGGATTGTTTGGAATTCCTAACCAGATGATCGAGCGGGTCGAGATCGTAAAAGGTCCTGCTTCAGGGCTATATGGCTCTGAAGCGGTGGGTGGGCTGATCAACATCATTACCAAATCGCCACTGAAAGCACCGATCGTATCTGCCGATGTCATGGCTACCAGCTGGCAGGAATATCAGGCGGACCTATCTGCGTCATTTAAAGCTGGAAAGAAGGCTCATACCATGCTTGGCATACATCTGTATCAATATGATCATCCTGTTGATCATAATAACGATGGATTTACGGATATGACCCTTCAGAAAAGGTTGTCGTTATTCAATAAATGGACCCTGGCTCGCAAATATGACCGGGTTGCCGATATAGGCCTGAGGTTTTATAAGGAGAATAGATGGGGCGGTGAAATGAACTGGGACAAATCATTCAGGGGTGGCGACAGTCTATACGGTGAGAGTATTTACACCAACAGAACTGAATTCATTGGCAGGTATCAGCTTCCCATGGCTGAGAAGCTTCTTTTTTCATGGTCGTACACGCATCATAAACAGGATTCTTACTATGGCATTACACCGTTTATGGCGCTTCAGAAGATCGGCTTCGGCCAGCTCACCTGGGACAAGTTGCGGGGTGCCCATAACATGTTAGCGGGCATCGCCTTGAGGTACAATTTTATGGATGACAATACTTCGGCAACCACAGATCCGCAAACCGGTAATAATAAGCCAGACATCAATTGGCTTCCAGGTGTATTTCTGCAAGATGAGATCAAGGTCAGCGGCAAGCACGATCTGCTGCTGGGGCTCCGCTATGATCACCACCAGGAGCATGGACATATTTTTACCCCTCGCGTAGCTTGGAAATGGAAGGCCTTTAAAAATGGCATTCTAAGGCTAAACGCAGGAACCGGGTTCCGGGTGGTTAATATTTTTACAGAAGACCATGCCGCTCTGACAGGCGCGAGGACCATTGAAATCAGGGAGGAGATCAGGCCGGAAAAGAGTTACAATATCAACCTGAATTATCATCATCGGATCGTATCCGGTCATTCTTTCCTCACCATTGATGGCAGTGCCTGGTACACCCGATTTTCTAACCAGATCATACCTGATTATGACACGGATCCAAACAAGGTCATTTATCAAAATTTAAACGGACATTCCCTGTCGCGCGGCATAAGTCTTAACCTCGATTACAATTTCAATAACAGGTTCAAAGCAATGGCTGGCGCAACGGTACAGGACGTCTTCATTGTAAACGATAAGCAGGAGAGGCTCAGACCCGTGCTGGTGGAAAAGTGGAGCAGTGTCTGGAACATGTCGTACCACTTCCCTAAGGCAGGCTTGACCATCGACTACACGGGAAATGTATATGGGCCGATGCGCCTTCCCCTCGCCAGCCACCTCGATCCCCGCCCTGCTTATTCCCCTGTCTGGTCTATCCAGAACCTGCAGTTCAGTAAGAAAATCAAACACATCGAAATCTATGGCGGTATCAAGAACCTGCTGAACTGGACGCCGGATAGGAATGTGCCTTTCCTGATAGCAAGGTCTGATGATCCTTTCGATAAGCAAGTTCAATACGATGCTTCAGGAACGATCATAGCTACGCCGGATAATCCTTACGCTTTGAGTTTTGATCCCACCTATATGTATGCTCCCAACCAGGGACGCCGGTTATTCTTCGGACTGCGTTATACCCTGATGAAATAGGAATCATTTTCTTATTCTTATTACTGTTGTATATTTGATCAGTGGGCAGATTATTCACATATATTGCCATTACAGTATTCTTTTTCAGTACCACCGGTTTGAGCCAGCTGTTCAAACTGCCCGTACTGGTAAACCACTATCTGGAGCACCGGGAACGTGACAACCGTCTGGACCTGCTCGATTTTCTTTCCATGCATTATTGGGGGCAGGATATTAATGACAATGACCAGGACCGCGACATGCAATTGCCCTTTAAAGGAGTCGAGCAGCATTCAACTGCCCAGGTCGTGCTGATTCCGCATCAAATAGTTTCAATAAACAGGCCAGCGGTAATGACGCACATCAACCAGCCGGTTTTCAATGATGCAGATCTCAGCGATCCGGCGCTTGCTTCCTTATTCAGACCTCCCCGGGCTTAATTAGCAGCCTCTTTTATCTTATCTTATCTCTTCACACGAAGGGCTATTGTTTTTTCTTACTTAAAATAACCAGCATTATGCTGAATGCGATCATCAGGTTTTCTGTTCGCAATAAATTGATCATCGGATTACTTACCGTGGGGTGGATCATATGGGGCGTCATTGAACTGACAAAGCTACCCGTAGATGCCCTTCCGGATATTACAAGCAACCAGGTGCAGGTGATCACCGTCACACCGGCCCTGGCATCTCCCGAGGTGGAAAGGGTAGTTACTTTCCCTATTGAACAGGGTTGCTCAAATATCCCCGGCATAAAGGAATTCAGATCAATTTCAAGATTCGGACTCTCTGTAGTTACACTGGTATTTGACGATAAAACAGATATATACTGGGCCCGCCAACAAGTGGATGAAAGGCTTGCCAACATCCGGGATATCATTCCAAAAGATGCAGGCGTGCCTGAAATGGCACCCCTCACAACCGGTCTGGGTGAGATTTACCAATACGTGCTGAAACCTAAAAAGGGCTATGAGCAGCAGTACGACCTGGCAGAACTCAGGAGTATACAGGATTGGATCGTCAGAAGGCAGTTATTGGGAACCAAAGGCGTAGCGGATGTAAGCAGCTTTGGGGGCTGGTTAAAGCAATATGAAGTTGCCGTGAATGGAGAGCGGCTGAAGTCGATGGGGCTCACCATCAGTGACCTTTTCTATGCCCTGGAGCAGAACAACCAGAACTCGGGAGGAGCCTATATTGAAAAAGGCAACGAAATGCTGTTCATTCGTACCGAGGGTCTGACGGGAAACATCAGGGATATTGAGAACATCCGCATAAAGAATACGACCACGGGTATACCGGTCTATGTGGGAACGGTGGCAGAAGTTCATATAGGCAAGGCCGTTAGGTATGGTGCCATGACTTATGGATCTGAAGGTGAGGTGGCAGGAGCCGTGGTATTGATGCTAAAAGGCGCCAATGCATCACAGGTGGTGCATGATGTCAGATTACGGCTGGAAAAGATCAAGGAGAATCTTCCTGCAGGGGTTGAACTAATCCCTTTTTATGACCGGACAAAGATCGTTGACAGGGCGATCAGTACTGTGAAGAATAACCTGTTGGAAGGCGCGCTGATCGTGATATTTATCCTGGTGATCTTTCTGGGTAATCTCAGGGCCAGCCTGATCGTGGCCTCCGTTATTCCGCTTGCCATGCTTTTTGCCATAGGCATGATGAATCTTTTTGGGGTAAGTGGTAACCTGATGAGCTTGGGTGCCCTGGACTTTGGATTGATCGTTGATGGCGCGGTGATCATTGTTGAAGCGGTGATCCACAGATTGTACCACCGACATATATATGATGGAAAGATCAGCCAGGAAAATATGGATGAGGCTGTGGTCACTTCATCCACCCGTATGATGAACGCGGCTGTTTTCGGACAGGCCATCATTCTTATCGTATATCTTCCCATTCTTTCCCTTACCGGAATAGAAGGGAAGATGTTCAGGCCTATGGCACAGACCGTGATTTTCGCCCTCATTGGGGCCTTCATACTTTCACTGACCTATGTTCCCATGATGACGGCGGTATTCATGAGCAAAAAAGTTCGTGACGGCGAAGGGCTCACAGATAAGTTCATGGATAGTTTGAAAAAAGGCTACGCAACTTTATTGGCTAAAGTTTTCCGTTATCCCAAAACGGTGATGGTGACTACGGTGTCGATCTTCCTGTTTTCATTGGTAGTGGCTTCCAGGTTAGGAGGTGAGTTTATTCCTAAACTGGAAGAAGGGGATTTTGCGGTGGATGCGAGGTTGCTCACCGGTTCATCACTGACGTCAACCGTTGAAAAGTCTTTGCAGGCTTCAAAAATTCTGCAGCAATTTCCCGAAGTGGAGAAAATAGTCACCCGTATCGGAAGCAGTGAGATACCAACGGATCCTATGCCTGTTGAAATGACAGATGTTATGGTGACGTTGAAACCGAAGGACGAGTGGACATCGGCCTCAACTTACGAAGAACTTGCGAACAAGATGAGTACAGCGCTTAAAGATATTCCAGGTTTCACTACAGGGTTCCAATATCCCATTCAAATGCGTTTCAATGAACTGATCGCGGGTGCGAGGCAGGATGTTGTATGTAAAATATTTGGTGAGAACCTGGACTCGCTGGCATCCTACGCTACCAAACTTGGCTCTGCGATCAAGGGCGTAGAGGGAGCTACGGATATCTATATAGAAACGGTGACCGGCCTTCCGCAAATCGTAGTCAGGTTCAAGCGGGACGTGATGGCGATGTACGGACTGGATATCAGGGATGTGAACAGGGTGATCAGAACTGCGTTTGCAGGAGAGTCTGCCGGCCAGGTATTTGAAAACGAAAGGCGATATGATTTGGTAGTCCGACTTTCTGATCAGTCGAGGCATGATCTGGAACATGTGCAACAATTGCAAGTGCTCACAGCGAATGGTATACAGATTCCACTATCGGAAGTAGCCGATATTGCCATCGAGCAAGGCCCCAACCAGATCCAGCGGGAAGATGCAAAGCGAAGGATCATTGTGGGCTTCAACACCCGCGGACGTGATGTACAAACCGTGGTCAGCGAGTTACAGGAAAAGATCTCCAGAACGATGCCTTTCCCGCCGGGTTATTATGTTGTCTTTGGCGGGCAGTTCGAGAATCTGGTTGAGGCAAAACAAAGATTGAGTATTGCCGTGCCAATCGCACTTGGGCTCATCTTCCTGATGTTATACTTTGCATTTGGATCACTCCGGTACGGACTGTTGATCTTTTCCGCTATTCCCCTTTCGGCCATTGGAGGTATCATTTCCCTGTGGATCCGCGGCATGCCGTTCAGTATATCTGCAGGTGTTGGATTCATTGCTTTATTCGGTGTAGCTGTTTTGAATGGTATCGTTTTGATCACAGAGTTCAACAGGCTCAAAAATGAAGGTATGACAGATGTAAAACAGATCATCATGGAAGGAAGCCTGCTTCGCCTGAGGCCTGTGCTGATGACGGCTTCCGTGGCATCCTTTGGTTTCTTACCGATGGCTTTAAGTCATTCTGCGGGAGCGGAAGTGCAGCGGCCACTGGCAACGGTTGTGATTGGAGGATTGATCACGGCCACCTTGCTTACCCTGGTGTTGCTGCCGTTGTTATATTTCTGGTTTTCGGGTGAACGTAAGGTTGCAAAAGGCGGGATAGTTGCAGTATTGGTGTTGATGATCAGTTTGCCTTCACTTGCCCAGCAAGGGAGAAAGGTTTCCCTTGATAGTATGCTGTCGATGGCCATGAGAAACAATCTCTCCTTGCAGGTGAACAGGAAGGCCACAACGTATTGGCAAACATTGGCTTCCAAAACGTTTGAACTCCCCAAGACTGCTTTGGGGGTGGAATATGGGAAATTCAACAGCATCAATACGGACTCGAGATTCTTTGTGAACCAGTCGTTCATGCTTCCCGGGGTGTACAAGAGCAGGCGGGATCTTTACCTCGCCAATTTCGAGTCGGGCAAATCAGATGTAAAGTTGAAAGAGGCTGAGTTAAGAAAAGAGGTAAGGCTGAATTTCTATCATATGGAGGACTTGCTTGGCAGGCTGGAAGTTCTGACCATATTGGATTCCGCATACAAGGGATTTCTGGATGCGGCAGCGCTCAGGTATAAGACGGGTGAAACGGCTATGCTTGAAAAAACATCGGCAGAAACGGAGTATTCAAGACTAAGCCTGCAGCGTCTGCAACTGATCAGTGACCTGGATAAATTGCAGGCAAGGAACCACTATTTGTTAAGGATCGAGGAGAAACTGCTGCCTGAATATTCACGGGATGGCTATGGGCGCTTGAACTTTGACAGCAGCGGAAACCTGCATCCCCTGCAGGCTTACTGGCAGTCGCGGCAGGCAGTGCATGCAGCGGAAGCTAAAAATGAAAGGACTGCACTGTTGCCTGAACTGAACCTGGGGTACAATAATCTTTCCATTACCGGCTGGCAAACTTCGGACGGGATTAACCAGAAGTATTATGGATCAGGGGAAAGATTTGGTTCATACAACCTCGGCATTGGGCTGCCGTTGTTTAACGGGGCTACAAAAGCGAAAGTGCAGGCCAGCGAGTTGAATGTGGAGATCGCGAAAATGAACGAGGATCATGCTGCGGAGAATCTGAAGAACAGGAAAGCTCAGTTGCAGGCAGAGTACCAGAAATACATAAGTATCAGGGATCATTTTGAAAAAGCAGGATTGGTGCAGTCTGACCAGATCATCGAACAAGCCTTGCTGGCATTCAAATCCGGCAATATCGGTTACATGGAATGGATCACCCTGATGAACCAGGCCGTTGGGATCAGGATGCAGTATATGGATGCCAAGCTTGCATTGAAACAAGTGTCTGCAGAATTGGAATATTTAAATGGAAACTAACATGACTAAGAAGATTTTCATAATAACAGTTTTGGCTTTTGCCGCCTGTAAGTCAGCGCCCAAACAGGAGGCGGTTGCAGAGAAAGAAACAGAAGAGCGTCGGTCATTGAACCTCACTTCTGCTCAGGTGAAGAATGCGGGTATTGAGATCGGGGAAATGCAGCGCCGGGTATTGTCTGATGAGATCGTGGTAAATGGAGTGGTAGACGTGCCACCACAAAATATTGTTTCTGTAAGCTTCCCGATGGGGGGTTATCTAAAGAGCACTACGCTGTTGCCAGGTTTGCACGTAAACAAAGGTGATGTGATGGGCGTGATCGAGGATCAGTCGCTGGTGCAGTTGCAGCAAGACTTCCTGATCGGGAAGGAGAAACTAAAGTATCTAGAGCAAGACTATCAGCGTCAGAAGGAGTTGAACGAGCGTAATGTCAATGCGGCAAAAGTTTACCAGCAGGCAACCTCCGATTACAACAGCCAGAAAGTGATGATGAAGGCGATGGCGGAGAAGTTGAGGCTGATACAAATTAATCCGGAAAGGCTGAGTACGGAGAATCTATCCCGAAGTGTGCCGTTGTATTCTCCCATAAACGGATATGTTTCTAAAGTGCTTGTAAATACCGGGAAGTATGTGCAGCCTTCGGATGTGCTGTTTGAGCTGATCGATCCGAGTGATATTCATGCTGCGTTGACGGTATTTCAGAAAGATGTTTCGCGTGTTTCTATTGGCCAGGATGTTGAATTGAATTTCATTAATGAGCCCACCAGAAAGTTCCGTGCAAAAGTTTTTCTGGTCACGCGAAATGTTGATGAGAACAGGAGCGCAACGGTGCACTGTCATTTCATCGACCATCCGAGAAACTTTCAGCCGGGGATGTTTCTGCAGTCGAGGATAAAGACCTCACCCCGGGAAGTCATGTCGGTCCCAGAAAGTGCCGTGGTTAATTATCTCGGAAAAAATTATGTATTCACATCATCCGCTGAAAGCAAATTTGACATGGTAGAAGCGCAGACAGGTTTAAAAGAAGGTGGATTTATAGAAATCAAAAATACAGATTCCATCAAGAGCCTGCTGGTGACGCATAATGCCTATGCTGTTCTCGGCGCGCTCAAGAATGTGGCGGAGTAGGGGATTGGCGGAGTAGGGGATTGGCGGATTGGCGAATTGACGGATTGACGGATTGGCGGATTCTCATGATAACTAGCTCGTTAATCCGCTAATTCGTCAATCCGTCAATCCGCTAATCCTATCGGTAGTCCTCCCTCACGGGGCTAAATACATCGATCAGTTTGCAGTCCACATGAGCTACTGCAGAGTGGGGCACGTTTGAATGGATCACATGGAAACAGCCGGGCTTTAGCGTCATGGTTTCTCCGCCGATGGTCATTTCCAACTCGCCTTCAAGGATAAAGGTGATCTGTTCATGGGGATGGTGGTGAAGAGGTAACGAGCTTCCTTTCTTCACTTCCACCACGCCCATCGTAGTTTGGTTTCCGTGGATATACTGTCCGCTGATACCTTCAATGATCTGCTTTGCCTTGATATTGCTGATATGATCCATGATGATTACTGTTCGAAGTAAGCCACAGAAGCGCCTACCCATTCCTTGTCTTTGTTGTATCTGACCCCGATCATTTTTCCCTTGCTGAGCCTGCTGAGATTGGTTACGAGCTCTGGCCTTGCTGCGCCATCTTTCCATACATACATCATGCGAATCTCTACTTTGGCACCGCCATCGGGTGTTTTGATCACGTCTGCGTATTTGACTTTTTTCTGCAGGATCCAGTTTTCCGGATCGTTGATTTTATTGAGGTCATGAGGCGTTACATCGATCACAACGCCCTGGCCTGCAAAAGAGAACAATGGCTTCAAGACATAATTCTCCAGGTCTGCAGGAGGTTGCTTTAGTTCATGCAGGAAAAAGGTTTGGGGAACAAACGGGTGATGGATGAAGGGGAGGGTGTACTTGCTGATCCTGTAGAACCAGTTGGGGTGTGGTATCCACTGTACGTTCCAGTCTTGCGTGATATCAATGATATTCCCGAGTTTTTCCTTGTTTGCCCGCAGGTCGTCGAAGATGATCCTGTTGTAAATTCTCTTGACAGGCGTTTTCTTCCCGTTGAGCAAATAAAACAGATCCCTGCCTTCAGTAATAATATCGGTTATGCATACGGGTTGTATGCCGAGGAGATCCTGTGTGCAATAGAAATCTATACGGGTTTTTTGCTCATGGGGTTTTATCTCCAGCAAGATCACTTGTTCAGGATCTTCGTCTCCAATGATCACGTCTTTTAAGAGCCTGGTGTAACTTTCTTTGTTATGTCCGTTAAAATAGTGGCTGTAGTTTTCGGGAATGGGAAAATGCTTTTCCATAACTGCAGGATAGTAAGCCTGGAAACCGAATAGGGTGGGAAAGCCCTGCATTTCTATCAGCTGGGGTTCCAGTTCGCCGGCTGTATTTTCGCATATGCCAAAATCAAGTGCTAAAAAATGCGCGTGATTGTTTTCATTCGCAACCACTTCCCCCGGGGGTATGGCTTTGTCTGTAGCTGATTTGAAGTTGGGATCTGTGATGAGGTCAACGATATGTTCGCAGGCATTAATGATCTTATCGCCAAACCATTTGGGAATGAATTCCGGTGTTTCGGAGATCCGGAAATCGATGGCGCCGGGATAATTGCTGTGCAGGTCTTCCAGGAAAGCATGGTATTTTTCAACGGTGAAGTTCCTGTTATATGCTTCTCTGAGTTGCTCTACCATGCGGATATTTATTGGTGTATGGCTAATACATGATTCACTGAAAGATCGAGGAAATTAGGAAGTATATGTGAATATGTCCACAGGATTTTATCGGGATCATTCAGATGTTCTATCATGGTGACCCATTTTTCATAACCATGGTTAGCGATCACGGTCTTCTTTTTTTCTTCGAGTTGCAAGTACATGCTCATGCCAATAGCATCTGCCTCCGGGTGAAACTGCGTTCCAATGATAAAGGGACTGAACCTGATGGCCATGATGGCCCTGTCGAGCGGTACGTGAGGCCTTTCTTTTTCGATGCAAAGGATTTGGCCACCCATTTCCCTAAGGCGGTTGTGGTGGGGGTGGGTGACCTGATAGTCGCGGCTATCCACGGCATAGAAAGGGTCATTCAGTCCTTCGAAGATGGGCTCATTTGCCCCTTCGTGCAACATGTGTACAGGAAACACACCGAAAGCGGTAGAGCGGCGTTTAGAAACCTGGCCAATTTTATAATGTCGGCAGGCGAGCTGGAAAGAATGGCAAATAAAGAAAACGTGTTTTTTGACCAGGTTAGCAGGGTCGTTATTCCATTTTTCAACCTGGTGCAGCCAGTGGAAATAGGCTCTTTCCCACTCCGAATTCGCTGAATCCAGAGGGCTGCCCGGGCCGCCGCTGGAAATGTACAAATCGTAGGTGAGGTTGGGAACTTCGTTCCGAAGCCTCACGTCAAACTCGTCCCAGCTGATCTCGAGATGATTGGCTTCACCGTATTGGTTAAGAATCTCCCTGATACAACGCATTCCCTGGTTTTCCACCCCTGCGTAAAGGTCCAATATGGCTACTTTAAACGATTTTTCCGCCATGATCAGCGTCGAAATTAATAAATTTTTAAGCTTTCGGCCATAGGAATATCGGGGAGGGCAATCATCACCTCCCGCCTGAATTTTCTGTTGGTTAAAATAGGGTGAAAAAAGGGGGCCTTCAACAGCCCATACAGATGACCCTGTTACTACAGACGGGCGAGAAACTTCCTGAAAAGCCTTTGCACGGTCCAGCTTTGTAAAGGCGTGCGAACTGCACCTTAAAAATCCTATACCGATCCGGCTAATTAAAGGCGTGCGAGAAATTGCCCGGAAATATAATCGGCCACGCTGACCAGGTTCTTGGTTTCTTCAAAAACCTTCAATTGCCTGTCGGCTCCCGTACCGTTATCCAGAATCTTCTGAACAAGTTTCAAACCTTCGCGGCAGCCAAGGTCATCAGCCACATCATCTATAAAGTCGAGCAATTCATAGATCAGTACCCGGGTATTAACTTCTTCTTCTTTACCGAAATCGATCATTTGTCCTTCTATGCCGTACCGGGAAGCCCGCCATTTGTTTTCGTTCACCAATTGCCTGGGATAGATCATGAAATTCAGGTTCTTTGATCTCAGTTTATACAGTTTGGCGCACAGGCATTGAAAAATGGCGGTGATGGCGATGGTGTCGTCAACGGTCAGGGGCACATCGCAGATCCTGAATTCAACGGTGCCAAAGAACGGATGTACCCTGAGGTCCCACCAGATCTTCTTCGCGTTGTCGATACAATTTGTTTTGATGAGGATGTTCACATAATTCTCATAGCTGCTGTAGCTGTCGAAATAGTCGGGTATACCCGTTCTGGGAAATTTATCGAAAACTTTCGTCCTGAACGATTTGAAGCCCGTGAGACGCCCTTCCCAGAAGGGAGAATTGGTGCTTAGGGCAAACACATGGGGAAGAAAATAACGGGCCGAATTAGCGATATGGATAGCCATTTCCTGGTTAGGCATCCCCACATGTACGTGCAATCCGAAGATGAGGTTGCTACGTGCAGCTTCCTGCATCTCGTTGACGATCTCCCGGTATCGGGCATGGTCGGTGATCAGCTGGCTTTCCCAGTGTGAAAAGGGGTGCGTGCCTGATGCTCCCATCTTTAAGCCGAGCCCGTCAGCGATTCCTGAAATGGTGGTTCTGAGGGTGGTAACGTCTTTATACGCTTCCTCAATATCCTGGCAGATGTCGGTGCCTACTTCTACTACGGCCTGATGCATTTCTGCTTTCACCTTATCCTTGATGATCTTCTGGCCCTCGGTAACGATCTTTTGCTCATGGCTTTTCAGCTCCCTGGTATTGGGATCGATCACCATGTATTCCTCTTCCACACCCAGGGTAAAATGCTTATAGCTGAAATTTGCCATCTTGCTTAGTTGTTATGAGATCAGGCCAAAGGTGTTTAGACTGTTTGGCATCTTGATAAATTATTCTGATCAGGCCAAAGGTGTTTTTGCTGCACTGCGTTTGATGTATTCACCCCAGGTGAGGTTATCGAGTCCATCTTGCTGTGCCTGCGCCCTTTCGATGGCGTATGATGCTGCGGTTTCCACTACCCAGTCGAAGTTCTCCTGACCCACGCTGCGGATGTCGGCATCTGGAGCGGGATTGCAAAAATCGATCGCATATGGAATTCCATCTCGGGTGGCTAATTCAACGGTATTGAAATCATAACCGAGGTAGTGATTGATCCTAAGTACGATGTCTTCCATCATTTTGTATTCCTCGGGTGAAGTATCAAAGCTCGCTACATACCGAAGGTGGTGCGGATTGCGTGGCTCGTATGGCATGATGCGAACGTATTTGCCCCCGATGCAATAGCAGCGGTAGTATTTTTCGAATACGATCTCCTCCTGCAGCAGCATCACCAGTTGCCCGGTTTCCGCGTGTTTTTCAAAGAAATCGTCCATGCTGTCTAACCTGTAAACGTTTTTCCAACCCCCACCGGCAAAGGGTTTCATATATGCCGGGAAACCAACATATTCAAATATGCTTTTCCAGTCGAGCGGATAAGCCAGGTTAGAGAAAGAATCGTCGGTTGTATCATCTGGATGATCGCGTGAAGGGAGGATAACTGTTTTTGGAACGGGCACACCGATTTTGGTGGCCAGTGCATTGTTAAAGAATTTTTCGTCGGCGCTCCACCAGAATGGGTTATTGATCACTGCTGTGCCGCTGATGGCCGCATTTTTTAGAAAAGCGCGGTAAAAAGGTACATCCTGCGAAATGCGGTCTATGATCACTGCGTAGCCGCTGGACTCACCCTGCATTACCTTATCTATGGAAACTGGTTCTGCAATGATGCCGGGGACTTGTTTGCTGTTCACCCTTTCTATGAAGGCTTCCGGAAACGAACGCTCCTTGCCAAACAATACACCTATCTTCTTCATGCTTTGATTTTTTGGAGATACATATGAAATTACGGTAATGGGGGTTTATTCAAATATATTTTTAACAGGAGAAAAAAACAAATAAGCCTGCCTGATTTTTGTGTCACACTGGTTTATATTTGGCCTATATGGTGATTAAGAAGGAGTCGTTGATCCATGTAGAGCGTCATGATATTCACTCAAAGCATCTCAACAGGGATGTGGTAGTGGAATTTTTTCTTCCGACACATGTTGATAATTCGGAAGACATGAACTTGCTGCTGATCAATGATGGTCAGGATATGGAAGCAATGGGCTTTCAGGGCATTTTAGAGAAGATGTACGAAGCCGGAGAGATCGGGCCGGTGATGTTTGCGGCTATACATGCAGGTAAGGACAGGAAGAATGAATATGGCACCGCAGGGTATCCCGATTATAAGAACCGCGGTTCAAAAGCTGGAAAGTACACCTACTTCATTTTCCAGGAACTGCTGCCACATATCAGAAAACTCTATAATGTACCGGAGTTTAGAAGCAAGTCATTTGCGGGATTTTCCCTTGGCGGATTAATGGCACTTGACATCGTTTGGAACCATCCTGCGGAGTTCACCCATGCGGGTGTGTTCAGCGGTTCATTGTGGTGGAGGTCGAAAGGTTTAGAGGATGGTTATGTGGAGGAGCATGACCGGATCATGCATGCCCGAATCAGGGCGGGGAAATATTCGTCATGGCTTAAGTTTTTTTTCCAGACGGGTTCTCTTGATGAAACGGCGGACCGGAACAACAACGGGATCATTGATTCCATTGATGACACCGTATCATTGATCGAAGAACTGGAGAAAAAAGGTTACCAGCGGGAGAAAGATATTATTTACCAGGAGTTTGCCGACGGCAGGCACGATGTGCCCACCTGGGGAAGAGCGATGCCAATGTTTCTACGTTTTGCCTATGGCAAAACGTAGAAACAGCGGCAATGTGGTGAATGTGATGAATGTGGGGGAATGTGATGAATGAATGTGTTAAATGTGATAAATGTGATGAATGTGGGTGAGTGGGTTAATTGTCCCGCAGCTTAAAAAAAAGCACCCTGAAATTTTGCAAGTCATTAAGTTGTTTAGCAAAGTTCCCAGACACGGACGCCAGCCTTATTTGTTGAATGCAATACGACAATACACCGAGATGAAAACTTTAAGGCCTATTCATCCAGACTTTCAATTCTTTTTGGACTTCAAAGACCATGACCTCATTGACTTGTTCAAAGATTTGAGGGAATACATTTTGGAACTATATCCTGACTGTAACGAGCTTGTTTATCATACCCACGCCCTGACAGCAGTTTTTTCAATGTCTGACAAGCTATCAGATGCTTTTTGCATGCTGCCAATATATACAAACCACCTAAACCTGGGGTTTAACAAAGGGACAGTTTTGAAAGATCCCCATAAACTCTTAACGGGGACAGGAAATTTAATCAGGCATATTGACGTAAAGAAAACAAGCGACTACAGAAACCCCAAAGTGAAATCATTGATTAAAGAAGCTATTGATTTTGCCATTAAGGATATGGATAAACCGACAAAATCAATCGGTAAGACAATTTCAAAAATTAAGAAGAAATGAAAGCCGGCTGAAAAGGTTTATACTGACATGCTTAATATAGAAAAAGCCTTCGAGAAACTCGAAGGCTTTTTCTTTTTATTTACTAATGTGTAAACATTCTCACATTCATTCTATCACATTTCCCACATTTATCACATTTATCACATTCTACTTCTTCTAAGGAAGAGGTAGAAAATGTCTTCATTAGATGAAGTAACCCTACCTCTTCCTTAGAAGAAGTAGCGTATGCCCCACTGTGCTTGCCATACATCGATCAGGTTTGTTCCTCTCCTGTACGTATCATACTGCAGGGAGTTATTCACCAGATTCATGCGATAAACGGGCTGGCCGGTTGCCGGATCGAATCCGCGAGAATTAAGCAGGGCATTATTGTTTACAACATAGCCTACTCCTGACTTTGAACTGATCATGTTTCCAACGTTGAAGATATCAGCACGAAGCTGGATGGTATGGCGCTGTTTGCCAATGTTCCTGAATAACTCCAGTTGAACGCTGAGGTCAAACCTCGTCACCATCGGCAGTTTCAGGCCGTTTCTTTCAGCATATTTACCACGGTTCCTGCTCAGGTATTCATCGTTATTGATGTATCTGTCAAACGCTTCTCTTTGCGCTTGTACTGTAATGACTTGATTATTGACTGTGTTTGTCCACTGTTGGAAAACGATTTCAGACTGGTCCTTTGGAATGTACAGGAGGTCGTTTCCTGAAAGGCCATCGCCGTTCATGTCACCAGAGATCACATATGATACACGTCCCTGTGTTTGGGACTGGCCAAACAGGGAGATCTGTAATGCCGCAGATTTGAATACTTCGGTACGGTAGTTCAGGTTACCGATAATTCTTGACCTGGTTTCGTTATCGCTGAAAGAAATACCATAATCGTTATTGCCACGAACGGTTCTGTTATCCCTCCAACTGCTGAATGCGATAGAACCCGCGCTGATATAGTCTTTAACACTGGCGTAAGTATAAGCAGCCATGAATCCAAATCCAGTGCTGCGAATAGGCTTTTCAATCTTGAAGGTGGTCATAAAGGAGCCGCCGTAAGGGCCGCTTTTCAACACCGTTGCGTCTGTAATCTTGGTGTTCACGCGGCTGGCAGTGTTGAATGCAGATCCGGAAAGCAATTGGCCGTTAGTACCGAAAGTGGCATACCTGGGACGGTTATCTGCGCCGGAGAAATTGGCCGTTGCGGGCTTCAGATTGGCATTGTAGTAGTATACGTTGCTAAGACTCTGGGTGAACAGGATCTCGGCAGACGCGATCATACCCCAACCGATGTTCTGGTCAACGGCAAGGTTAGCCCTGAATACCTGTGGAAACCTGAAAGATTCTTCGGTTGTTGCGATGTTATAAGAAGGTGCCGGCTGGCCGGGATTGGCGATCACAGGGATATTTCTTCTGACATCAGGACTGAACGGGAAGGCCCTGGTATTATCCGTGCTGAGCGATCCTGCCTGAACACCATTATTACCCATTTGGTTGCTGATCCACACGAACGCGGGGCGACCGGTAAATACACCTAAACCACCGCGCACCTGCGATTTCTTATTTCCAAAGATGTCATAGTTGAATCCCCACCTCGGTGAGATCATCACTTTGGCTGAGGGAAGTTTCGAAGTGCTCAGTTTTGTTGGCTTTCCTTCTTCGTCTACAAATCCGAAGTTGTCAACCTCTGTATTTACGAAACCGCTTCCTATGAAATAAGGAATATCTACACGGAAACCATAGGTCATTGTGAAATTTTCGCTCAGGGCCCAGTCATCTTGCAGATAGAAGCCAATGTTATTTGCTTTGGTATTGGCTGACCAAACACCGCCACCAGGCAGGTTGCTGTAACCTAATGCATACCTTCTTACGTTAACCGGGTTGGTTGCCATCTGTGGATTAGCCAGGTAGGCATTCGCAGAAGCATAGAAGCTGTCCAGATTATGGAACGCAAACTGTCCATTGATATTTGGTGTGAACGTGTTGGAGAACGTAAATGATTCAAAATTGAATCCGGTTGAAATGGTATGCTTTCCTTTATATATGGTTACATTGTCAGAAAGCTGCCACGTGTCGGTATTCAACTCGTTGTTGGGCGTGAAGGGCTCGGAACCGAAGGTGATATAATTTCTGTCTGTTCCGTCGAGGATATCAACAGTTGGGAAGGCACCTGCTTTTTCTGCACGGTAATCCCTGTTAGCTGTATATCCAAAAATCAATTCGTTACTCACGGTCGCACCAAAACGACTGTTCAACTGCATGATACCCGAATAGATGTCGTTGTTGATATCATAGTTGTTGTTTTGGAAGTTCATGGCAAAGATGTTATCCCTTCTGCCATTGGTAAAGCTACCTGAGCTACTGGCAGGCACATCACGCACAGATTTCAGGATGTTACCACGTACACTCAATTTGTGCCTATCGTTGATGTTATAATCAAATTTCAACAACGCCTTATCACTTTTGGTAATCAGGGAGTATCCTTCATATGCACCTGGGTCGTAGTCTAACTTATCCCTGAGGAAGGTTTGTAAGGTCTTCAGATCCGATTCCAGTACACGTGTGATATTTCCTGTGCTGGGGCCGCCTTTGTTAGATACGAATGTAGTTCCGGGGTCAGTCCTGCGTTCACCTTCGTAGTTGGCAAAGAAGAATAATTTATTCTTAATGATGGCACCACCAATACTTCCGCCAAACTGTTTTACGTCGAAGGCATTGGTGATCACCGGTTGCTTGCCGTCAAGACCTGCTTTATCACCCACCAGCGATTCGTTCCTTTGGTTATAGAAACCAGAGCCGTGGAGGGTGTTGGTTCCACTTTTTGTTACAGCGTTTATGGAAGCACCGGTAAAGCCTGCTTCTTTAAGATTGTATGGAGAGATGTTCACCTGGATCTCTTCGATCGCATCCAGTGAAATGGGTGTTGAATTGGTTTGGCTTCCGGGAAGTGCCTGAAGACCGAATGAGTTATTGAAGATGGAACCGTCTATCGTGAAATTGATGAAGCGGTTATCCTGACCGGCGAAGGATGTTCCGTTCGCCTGGGGAGTAAGTTTCGTGAAATCGGTAATACTCCTGTTCAGTGTTGGAAGGCTCGATAAAACGCGCTTGTTGATGTTGGTACCGGTTCCTTTTCTTTCTTTCGAAATCAGGTTCCTTGAGCGGGTACCAGTTACCGTGATCTCCTGCATCTGGTTATTTGCTTCAGCCAGTGCGAAGTCGAAACGTGTTGGATCTCCCAAAGACAGGGTGAGGTCCCCTTGCGTTTGGGTGCCGTACCCAACGAAGCTTGACTTAACAGTGTAAGGGCCACCGATCCTCAGTCCCTGAAGGTTATACCTACCGTCTGCCTGGGACTGGGTTTTATACCTTGTTCCTGAAGGTTCGTGAATGGCTTCTATGGTAGCTCCGACCATTCCTTTATCAGAGGCGTCTTTAACAAAACCTACTATTGAAGCGGTTGTCTGGGCCTTTATGGTAAAGGATACCAAAAGGAGTGCAATAAATTGTAAGATTTTCTTCCCCATGTTATAGCAATTAGGCGGCAAAGATGAAGAAAAACATTGAAAATTAATTAGCATGATATTAACATAAAATGAATAAGCTGATGTCGTTAGACAAATTCTATAAAACCTGCAGATACTCTATAATATCTCTACCTTTGTCCCATGGATTCTATACAAAGTGCCATTGAAGACATCAGAAAAGGTAAAATGATCATTGTAGTGGACGATGAAGACCGCGAAAATGAGGGGGATTTCATCACTGCGGCCAGAAATGCCACCCCTGAAGTGGTCAATTTCATGAGTAAATACGGCCGGGGCCTGATCTGCACGCCCATGGTGGAGGACAGGTGCAATGAACTGGGGCTGGACCTGATGGTCAATAATAATACAGCGCTCCACGAAACGGCCTTTACCGTATCTGTGGACCTTTTGGGCCACGGCTGCACCACCGGGATATCGGCGCATGACCGGTCAAAGACCATCCAGGCACTGATCGATCCAAATACCAAACCCGGAGATCTGGGCCGCCCGGGACATATATTTCCCCTAAGGGCGAAAAGGGGCGGGGTTTTACGCCGCTCCGGCCATACCGAAGCCGCCATTGACCTGGCCCGTTTGGCTGGTTTTGAGCCTGCCGGCGTACTGGTGGAGATCATGAACGAGGATGGATCCATGGCCAGACTGCCCGAACTCCAGGAAATGGCGGTCAACCTGGACATGAAAATCGTAACCATTAAGGACCTGATAGAATACCGGCTCCAAACGGACTCGCTGATCGAGGAAATAGTAAAAGTGGATATGCCTACCAAATATGGGCATTTCAAGTTATATGTTTTCCGTGAGCGCAACAGCCCGGAAAGCGGCGAGCATCTGGCACTGGTGAAAGGGGAGTGGAAGAAAGATGAGCCTATACTGGTCAGGGTACATTCATCCTGCTTCACCGGTGATATTTTGGGCTCGCTCCGCTGCGACTGCGGGGAGCAGCTCCATGAAGCCATGGCCATGGTAGAAGAAGCCGGTATGGGCGTCATCCTGTATATGAATCAGGAAGGGCGTGGTATCGGCCTGCTGAATAAACTGAAGGCCTATAAACTCCAGGAAGGCGGCATGGACACGGTAGAGGCGAACCTTCACCTCGGGTTGCCGATGGACAAGCGGGACTACGGCATAGGCGCCCAGATCCTCCGCTTCCTCAACGTGTCAAAACTGAAGCTGATTAGCAACAACCCCAAGAAAAGGGCGGCCCTCAAAGGTTACGGTCTCGAGATCGTGGATACGGTTCCCATCGTGATCACCGCAAATCCCCACAACGAAAAATATCTGCAGGCGAAGCGCGAAAAAATGGGACACAGCATTTAGAATGTGATGAATGTGGGGAATGTGGGAAATGTGGTGAATGAATGTGCGGAATGTGCTAAATAATTGGTGATTTGTCGCTCATTCACATTCTACTTCTCAGAAATTTCACCAACATTTTTTTCGGAAAAAGAAGAGCACTGCTGCTGTCGCTAGGGACCAGATCATTAATGAGATTTGGGAGCTCATTGCTTAGTGATTGTTTTTGAATGTAAAGTGTTCGAATTCAAATGTGTCCTACTTGCTCTTTATTTTCTCGCCATTTATTTAATACGTTTTTCAAGCTCTTCTACTAAGGAGCGAAATGGTTTGATGTCCGGCATTAAGTCGAATGAACGTTTGGCCCATATCAA
>Ga0164293_10000840_pt1 | contig 25571 bp, 51 predicted proteins | sample GEODES118metaG_FD_111487 | JGI IMG/M metagenome (GOLD analysis project Ga0164293, IMG submission 111487) | Eutrophic lake water microbial communities from Lake Mendota, Wisconsin, USA - GEODES118 metaG | ecosystem: Environmental > Aquatic > Freshwater > Lake | place: USA: Lake Mendota...
AATTACCGGTATTGTCAAAGAGCCAGTAGTTTACTGTAGTTGCGTTATTACCTACAGCAATCAATACATTTCCTTCGCCACCACCTGGGTAATTCATTGCTATTGTTGTAACACTATCGGGTGAGCTTGTATTTGCTGTCCAACCCAGTTGTACAACGGAGTTAGCACCTTCTCCTAGAATTTGTAGAGCGGCATCATATTGAAATATACTTGAACCACTACCGGGCCCTGGTCCAATTACCAAGTTACTTGATGTAGTTAAGTTACCATCTGTGCCAAATGTCCACATAGCATTACTACTATTACCATTATTACTGTTGATCACAACGTTGCCAGTGTTGGCCAACTTCACATACAAGTTATCACTGCCCAAGAACAACTCAGTTGTATACAAGTTTCCACTGGTCAAGTGAATGTGATCACCGTCGTTTGCTGTTGGATATATTAATAACTGTTGATTGGCAGTAGTTCCACCCGGTGGTTTCAAAGCAATGGCACTGCCACTAAGTGCGCCGTCCGGAATGTTGGTTTCATAAACAACACCACCCATTGGCAAGGTCAAGTTACCGGCAGTGTCAAAGTTCCAGGTCTTTGTGCCACTCACATTACCGGCCTGTATGGCCACGTTGCCATCCAGTAACACAGCAACATTGGCTTCTTCATCTGTGCCCAAAATTACATTGCCGCCACCACCGCCGGCTGCCACATGTATGTCCGCGGCACCAGTCAAGTAAATATTTAAATATTCACTGCTTTGATCATTTGGTTGTAGGTTTAGGTTGCCTGTGCCAATGATGTTGACATCACTGAATGTGACATTACCAGTGTTGGCAGTTGAGATGCCAGTTAGTTGTGATCCATTGCCAATGAAGTAATCAGCAGTGACGTTGCCGTTGACCACAGCATCGCCATCTATTTCTACGCCATCTTGTATTAGAACAACAGTGCTGTCGTCACTGCGGATCACGTTGACTGAAAGGTTGCCAATTATATTGGTATCATGCAGGTCGCTGCTGCCATTCACACTTAGGTATCCACCTGTGCTGAATCCTGTGCCAGTTTGTATCACACCACTGGCCACAACTTGGGCACTGGTCAACAAGTTGCCACCAGTTACGTTGCCTGTTGCACTCAATGATGTCAACACGCCAACACTGGTAATGTTGCCTTGTGCGGCTGTGGTCACTGTGCCGGCTGTTGCGGCTGACCCAGATGACGTGGCATAAGTGGCATTGGCCACTGTACCGCTTACATTGGCACCTGCTGTGCTGGTCAATGTGGATCCGTTGCCAATGAAGTATCCGCCCGAAATATTGCCAGTGGTTACAATTGTGTTTGATCCAAATCCGGCCAACAAGGCAACCACATTGCTGTTGCCGTATGGTACTGGTAGTCCGGTTAGTTGTGATCCATTGCCAATGAAGTACGGGGCTGTGACGTTGCCCACAGCACTTAGCCCAATGTTCATGGTCCAGACATTGCCGGTGCTATTGTATAGTAATGTGGCTATATTATCACTAGCACCAACTGTGATGCCAGATCCTGTGGCAGCGTTGGCTGTGTTGGCTGTGTTGGCCAACTGAAGGGTTTTGGCATCTGTCACAAGGTTACCAATTTGCACAGTGTTGCCGGTCACAGTCAAATTGCCTCCCACTGTGAGATCGCCGTCTACAGTGGTGCCATTGGTGACATTTAGATACTGTGTGTAAACAGTGCTCCAGCGTTGGGTGCTACTGCCCAGGTTACGCACATTGGCTTGGTTGGGCACAATGTTCACATTGCTCTGTACCACGCCCACACCATTGGGCGCCAACACCAAGTTTCCATTGGTGTTTATTGTTAAAACAGTGTTGTTGGCAATTCTAACATTGGAACCTACCGGTCCGGCTGTGTAGATTTCTGTAAAATTGCTATTGGTTTCGGTAAACGCAGTGCGTAGTGGGTCGCCGGTACCATCGTTGGCTGCCGCACCTGTGTTGATAATTTGTTGAGCCATTTGGATCCTTATTAGCCTTTTCTATTATTTATGGCAACATTGCTATTCAAAACAGCTTGTGCATCTTGCGTTTTTGTAGTACAATAGATACATGCTGTACGGTACAGCTAATGTTTATATTACTTAAGAAAGGTAACATTTTATGCGTTTTAATACTGAAACCAAAACTTACAAACTGTTCTCTGCTCTTCACTCCGGTGAGACAGTGACTGCCAGCCAAGCTGCCAAGCGTTTTGGCATCAAGAACATTTCTGCAGAAGTGTCACGTATCCGTCAAAGCGGTTTTGCAGTGTATGCAAACTCACGCAAGGCAGGTAACGGCGTTACTGTTACAGAATACGCAATTGGCAAGCCATCACGCAAGTTGATTGCCGCTGGTTACAAGGCCATGGCTTTAGGTTTGGTCTAATACTAGACTCGCTGGCTCGTTCACAAGAGCCACACCAAAAAAACCACTCGCCCCGGGTGGTTTTTTATTGACTTTTTATTCTGCTTGTAGTATAATTGCACAGTAAAGGAGTAGCCAATGCTTTTAAAACTTTTAGATCGTTTGGGACGCAAACGCATTGTGATGGATCGTGTTGAAAATGAACCTTATCTGGAACGCTACTATGTGTTTCTTCGAGAGCGCAAACGTTTTCCGTTCAACATATTTCTGCACAAGTTCTTGAAATCTGATCCGGATGATGTACACGATCATCCCTGGCCCTATGCTACACTTGTACTAAAAGGTGGCTACTGGGAATGGACTCCGCGATTTGATGACAAGGGCAATAAAATTACAGAACTTGTGCGCTGGTGTGGACCTGGAAGTTTCCGTTGGGCCAGTGCCAATACATATCATAGAATAGAACTTGATCCTAGTGTGACCTGTTGGACCTTGTTCATGCCCGGCATCAAACAACGTGAATGGGGATTTCTGGTTCGTAATCAATGGATACAGTGGGAAGAATACCTAAAACAAAGGAAGTCAGTATGAAGTGGTTAAAGCGACTGATTTGGCAGTGGAATCTGGAAGGTCGAGAACTGCTTGAGTACAGCAATTCAAAGCCAATGACCGGTAGACTTGCTATACGTAGCGGTGGCGGTGATATTGACTCAGACGAAGGGCTCAACATCACTGTGCGAAAAGCCATTGGCGGCAAGATTGTATCATTCCGCAACTACGATAATAAACAGGATCGTACCAGCTACAAACTGTATGTGGTATCAGACGACGTGGATTTTGACAAAGAACTGGGCAAGATGATCACACTGGAATCAATGCGAATGTAAATACGCATGAGAGACTTGACAACCGGCACAATACACTATATAATAACACATAATGCGCCTGTAGCTCAGGGGTCAGAGCAGGGGTCTCATAAACCCTTGGTCGTTGGTTCAAAACCAACCGGGCGCACCAATTTTAAAAACAGTATGGACGAAATAATTAATTTTCTAATCAACTTTGCAGTGGTGTACTTTTTGGTACGCATTGTATTTAGGTTAATTGCCCAACGGCTAGAAAAACAAATTGTGCATGTTGAACACGCAGTTCAATCCGAATATGTGATTTTAGATCTAGAACACATTGACAATCAGTACTTTTGTTACGATACCCAAACTAAAGATTTTGTGTGTCAAGGCCGGGATTTGGAAGAAATACGCAAACGGTTCTGTGAACGGTTCCCTAGCAAAAGTGCCGCAATTTACAATGGCGACGAGTTAGCTGTAAAAGTTCTCAAAAATTAATCGAAAGAACTCAACAAAGAGCAATCGTTAATATGACTAAATCATGTGACCTTAAAGGTCGCCAAAAACTTTTTTTCTTACATCTAGGAACTACTGCATCATGTTGCAAGGCCTATAGTGACCCATTGACACAATACAAGGATTTTGATCAACTTACTGCACACTGGAATAAAGAAAAAAATCAACTAGAGCAAGGCAATCAAATACCATCTTGCAATGTGTGTTGGAAACACGAAGCACAAGGACATCAATCTTATCGGCAATTAAAAAAACTTGATAATGAAGGCGATCAGATTGAATTGTTCTTTGATAATACCTGCAATCACATGTGCAGTTATTGCAGTCCAAAATTCAGTAGTGAGTGGCAAAACAGCATTATCAAAGACGGATTGTTTCCAAAAGTCAGTCAGTCAACCAACCAAAATTTTGAAATCAAATTAAACACTGTGGATCATCAGTATTGGATAGATCAAATACACCAATACATCCAACAACAACCAGCCAATACAGTAGCTGTAAAATTGTTAGGTGGCGAACCATTGATGCAAATCAAACAATTGCAAAAGTTGGTAGAATTTAACAGCGATAGAATTAGACAATTACGCATCAATACCAATCTCAATCCTCCTAACAACAAATTTCTAATATGGTTATTGGAACATGTACCATCAGATCGACTGCATTTTGACATAAGTTTGGATGCCACACCAGAGTTTAACCATGTGCCAAGAGCAGGGTTTGACCAACATAAATTTTTAGAAAACTTGGAGTTGATTCAAAAATATCAAGTGTCGTACCGATTCCTAAGTGTAGTCAGTGTGTTGAATATATTTGATTTACCCGATTTTTTCAGTTGGGCCAAACGCAAGCATCACATAATACAATGTCATGCACTTAACAATCCTGATTGCTTGGATGCTCGGTTGATTCCGGCCCAATTCAAACAGCAAATTGATTCCACAGTATTGCCAGATTTGGTACAAGATATTTTAAAACCTTCTGACATATTGGTTGACATAAAATTGTTTGAGCAGTATAATTACTTGACAGAATATTTTCGAAGAACACACATTGATCCTGCACAAACATCTAACCAGTTGTTTGGGCAGTATTGGAAATGGCTAACTGAAAGATTCGCATGATCAACTATGAGGAGTCGGCAGACAGATGGCAACAGATCACAGTAGATATTTAAAGTGGATTCGATACAGTGGTGCCAGTGTGATTGTCACACTGAATCCGCTACACTGGCGTTGGGTTCCTCGAGCACGTCATGAACGTGGTGTAGAGTGGCCCAGCCCTAACGAAAACACCTACCGGGTGTCGTGGTTATTTTTAACTGTCCGAGCATGGATAGACAACGGAGATTGGTAATGGCAGCACAGATGAAATTGTCACGACGACAGTTGGAACAAGTTCTTACAATGTTGTCTTTGAACACCAGAGTCAACTCTGTTCGATTTGTTGAACAATCAAAATCTGGTATTGGGCCAGATGTTACTGCGTATTTTTATGATGATAGAAATGTGCCGCAACACGAAATGGACATCACTGATGTCAACACTTGGTAAAGGAATAGTATGAAAGTTTATATCGGTAAGTATCGCTATCATTGGTTCAGTCCATACACTTGGTTTGACCATGTGTTTTTCTGGACTGATTGGTCAAAATGCGGTCGTTGGGGCACTCAACAGGCATTGGAAGATCACAGTCGAGAAAAGTCTGCATTTGTAGATCGTCCGGACTGGTGCGAACGTTGGGCAGACCGACTTGAACCCATCAGCAAAGGCATCATGTGGGTGCTGGATCGAATCCATCCTAAAATTGACTATGTGAAGATTGACAAATGGGACACTTGGAGCATGGATCATACCTTGGCTCAGATTGTGTTGCCCATGCTGAAACAACTGCAGGCTACCAAACATGGCAGCCCCTTGGTGGAAGATGAGGATGTGCCCGAAGGCCTTGGTCTACGCAGTACCGAAGCACCGCCCAAAGAAAATGAGTGGGACACTGATGACAATCTGCATCTTCGTTGGGAATGGGTCATGAACGAAATGATCTTTGCGTTTGAGTGCAAAGTGGATGACTCTTGGGAAGAACAGTTCCGTTCCGGAGAACACGATACAGTGTGGGTGCCTGTGGACAAAGACCACAACGAAGTGCCCAAAGGTGAACACAAGTTTTGGCAAATGAAAGATGGTCCTAAAAATACCTACAAATGCGATTACGATGGCATGCGAGTGGTAGAAGCACGTATACAAAATGGTTTCCGTCTTTTTGGCAAGTACTACCAAGGACTTTGGGATTGACACACAATAACATATATGTTATAATTGGTGACCTTAACTACGATAGTGTCAATGTTTGATTCAATGATCCGTGAACTGCTTACACAACAGACTCCCAAAGCAGTCAGTTTGCCAGTGGCTGCCGACGCTTATGCTGATTGGAAAAAGCTATACACCTTTGACGGCTTAAAAAATCAACGTTACGGTCAGAGTTTTTGCAATCACTTTAAAATCCAAGATCATAGAATATACTATGAGCCGGACTGGCAACGCTGTGATGAAATAATACAGCGTGACTGGTTAATTAAACTACATACAGAATGACAAGATTAACAGGACGAGTGGAAAAAGGCTGGGGGTCTGAGGAGATCTGGGCTACCAACGATCGCTACTGTGGCAAGCTGATGCACTTCCGCACTGGTGCCAAATTCAGCATGCACTTTCACGCAGAAAAAGATGAATCGTGGTATGTGCTCAGTGGGCATTTCCAAGTTAGATTTATTGACACTGCCACAGCAGAAGAATATTTAGAAACACTAGCACCCGGAGACACATGGCATAATCTGCCATTGGTGCCGCATCAACTGGTATGCATGGAAGCCGGCACCATTATAGAAGTTTCAACGCCTGATTCAGTGGAAGATAATTATCGTGTAGGCAAGGGTGACAGTCAACAATGAGAACAGTGTATTTAGACATGGATGATGTGATTGCAGACTTCAAAGGTTATGCTGTCAGTGTGCTTCGCAAAAAATCTGAAGATGAACGTTGGGCCTATGAAGAATGGACCAGACTGCGTGACAATCCCAGGCTGTACAGAGACCTTAACAAAACCACCGAGGCCGACAGCATTGTTGTGGCCTGTCGAGAAAAGTGTAAGAACAACAACTGGAACTTGATGTTCCTGACTGCTGTGCCCAAAGGCAACGATGTCAAGTGGGCATTTTATGACAAGGTAAATTGGGCTACTACACACTATCCGGATATTCCTGTTATGTTTGGACCCTACAGTCATGACAAGCATGTTCATTGTAAGTTAGGTGATGTGCTGATTGATGACCGTACCAGCAACTGCGAAGAATGGCGTCATGCCGGCGGTGTTGCTATTCAGCATCGTGGAGATCTTGACAAAACATTAACGGAAATAGATAAACTATGACCCGGGTTGTTGTGAATGGTACATTTGATATATTGCACGTGGGACATATACGATTGCTCCAGACTGCAAGGTCATACCCTAACTCATACGTGTTAGTACTACTGGACACAGATCGTCGCATACGAGAACTCAAAGGTGCCAATAGGCCCATACACAACGAACTGGATCGTTGTACCATGATGTTTGCACTGAAGTCAGTTGACCGTGTGGAAACATTTGACAGCGATGAAGAACTGACACAGTTGATTAAAAACTTTGATCCAGATGTAATGGTCAAGGGCAGTGACTACAGAGACCAGCCAATCATTGGTGCAGAGTACTGTAAGAAGATACATTTTTATGACAGATACCGTGACTACTCCACAACCAACACCATTCAAAATATTGCTCGTAGGGGATAACTGCCGAGACGTGTATCAATTTGGGACTGTGGATCGCATCAGTCCCGAAGCTCCTGTGCCGGTGTTTGTGGCAGGCCACACAGAACAACGTGACGGAATGGCTGGCAATGTCAAGAATAATTTAGAAGCACTGGGCTGTGCTGTGGATTTTCTTTTTGATAGAATATCAAAAAAGACTCGATTGATCGACAGTCGTAGCAAGCAACAAATTGTACGCATTGACGATGATGCAGATTGCCATCCTGTCACTGTCAACACTGATCTAGATTATGATGCCATTGTGATCAGTGACTACAACAAAGGCACAGTCAGCTATGAACTCATTGAACAATTACGAAAACAGTTTGCAGGTCCTATTTTTGTTGACACAAAGAAAACTGACCTGGCTAGACTAGAAGGGTGTATTGTAAAAATCAACCAACTTGAATACAATCGCATTACTAGTGCGTGTACAGATTTAATTGTGACACTAGGCGATCAAGGTGCCAGATGGAACCAAATTCATTTCACATCCAAGCGTGTGGAAGTTGCGGATGTGTGTGGTGCAGGCGACACCTTTCTGGCTGCACTGGCCTACAAGTATCTTGTTGACCGCAGTATGTCACAGGCAATAAATTTTGCCATTCGAGCCAGTGCTGTTACTGTGCAACACATTGGCAACTATGCCCCAACAACAAAGGAAATAGCATGAATATATGTGTTGTGGGCGGTGGCGGTGCTGAAGGCCGGTTTGGAAGAGATTTTTGCGATCGTGCCCGACAAGATGGACACACTGTGTATGTACTGAGTCATCGCCCCAGTGCAGAAAACAACAGTCAACACACCTGGGTGAACTTTGATGTAGTAGCAGATGTAGTCTCAGCATTTGAACAACTGACAGCCGAATTGGAACACATAGATATTCTTATATACAACTCCAAGCCCGAGCAAGAATTTCCAGGACAGCCCGGAGATTTTGTATCAGACAGCCGTGGCAATCCTCGGCTATGGCACAAAACAATCGACGGGTATGCAGTGTTGCCACATCTATTGAGCATTTCTGCATTGAAAAAAATGACCAACACTAGTAAATTGGTTTTTTTGGTGTCAGGTCTGGCAACCAATTTTGATCGAGACTACTACACTCATTGTGTTGGCTATGCCACTGGCAAGGCCGCACAGGCTTTTCTCATGTTGGCGTTTGCCAACCATAATGATCGTGGAGCAATATCAACAGCAGTGTCTCCACATTTTGACAATCCAGATACTTACAAAAATATATTTGACAATACCTATCGGTATATATTGAATATGGATCATGAACAAAATGGAAAAATTAAAAATTTCCACCACTAACTATGAAAATACTACTTACAGGTTATAAGGGCTTTATCGGCAGCCACATGTTTCGGGCACTAGAGGCACATGGTCATCATGTCTCTGTTTACGACTGGGGCGAGATACTGCCGTCTGTGATGGAACAGGATTGGGTGATCCACATGGGCGCCATCAGTTCAACCACTGAGCGAAACATTGAAAAAGTCATGCAACAAAATGTGGACTTTACTCAGCAACTGTATCAAGCATGTCATACTTTTGGCGTGAACTTTCAGTATGCCAGTAGTGCCAGTGTGTATGGATTGGTCAGCACATTCAGAGAAGATGCCGAACTAGATCCACGCACTCCGTATGCCTGGAGCAAGTACTTGACCGAACGTTATATACAGAGACATCCAATGGGTGCAAGAGCACAGATATTTCGTTACTTTAATGCGTACGGACCCGAAGGTGAAGAACACAAAGGCACACAGGCCAGCCCATATGCACAGTTCAAACGTCAAGCAGAAGAAACTGGTAAAATACAAGTGTTTGAAGGCAGTGATCGATTCCTGCGTGACTTTGTGCCTGTGAGTAAAATTGTCGAAACACACTTGAAATTCTTAACAGTAAAAGAAAGCGGTATATGGAATGTGGGCACAGGCCAGCCCCGAAGTTTTATGGCCGTGGCCGAACAGTTTGGAGTTCCTATTGAAACTGTTCCTATGCCGGCAATTTTAAAAGATTCCTATCAAAAGTACACCTGTGCTGACATGACCCGATACAACACCACTGTGAGTACGCTATGAAATCACTGTACTTTGCCTATGGCGCCAACATGCACCCAACCGCAATGAAGATGCGTTGCCCGGCAGCAGTTCCATTGTGCCAATTCAATTTGCTAGATTGGAAATTGGAATTTTATAACCACGCCACCATTGTGCCCCAAGCCGGTTGCTATGTGCCAGGTGTGCTGTGGGAAATCACTGAAGATTGTGAATACGCATTGGATGCGTACGAAGGTTATCCAACCTACTATGTCAAGCGTGATTGGTATCAAGGCGATAGGGATTTTTTCTTTTATGAAATGACTCCAACTAACAGGTCCGGATCACCTGGCAGCAGTTATGTTGCCAACATTGCTGACAGTTATCGACACTGGAATATACCCAGCGACGTGTTAAAGGCGGTTGCATATGAAAACTACGCTGACCAAGCGGCCTAAGACTTTTAGTTTTGAAATTCGAGACGCCGACAGTTTCGGGCACAGTATCTCAATAACCAAACCATTTGGATCACTTGATTCGGTGATAGACTGGGCCAAGACCGAACTCACAGAAGAATGGCGCTGGCAAGTGGTACGCACCAGTTCGGATCGTATGCCAGGCACCTACGTATTTTACTTTGATTCTGAATCGGACTATTTGGCATTCACAATGAAATTTGCCTGATGTGTTGACAAACAATTTAGAGTTTGCTATACTACAAGCAATCTTACAAAGGTGTTAGAATGCCATCCATTAACGGACTTACATATTACCAAAAAGACCTGCTTGACTGCATGTGGGAAATTGATACTCCTGAGGAATTTCAAGAATGGTACCTTAATCTCGACCACTACGATCAGAAAGAAGTAGACCTGTTAAAATTGATGCTGGTGTATGATCTACTAGACGAAGTGTACAATCTTGACCAAGCACGTGAAGTGATTGATCGAGTAAAATGAACCATCAATTTGTAATCATGTGGGACTGCAACGGTCTTGAATACATTGGCGACATCACAGCAGACGATCAACGAATGATTGTGGAAAGCCTTCGAGGCAACAACAGTCCACGTCGTGCTTTGGCCAATCCGTACCATCTGCGACTTAGAGCACAGTTCAATCCACAACGCCACTACGAGATTTACATTGTGGAAGCCACTGACGGCATCACAGAGGCGGATATTCGCGACATGTTCGAAGCTGATCCGCAGACGGCCGCCGACACCATTCGCAGACTGGGCACGGTGTTCTACAGTGACCGTGCTACAAAAAAGGTAGCGATTGTCTAGTCAACTTTGCCAAAGTCATCGACTGCTCTTGGCATATAGCGTATAATAAATTTACTCCAGGTTGATCGGAGTCACTCGCCGGCCCCCAGTGCAATGCTGGAAGCGAACACACAGCGAGTCCAGCGATAGTATCAATGGTAGCTAATGGCAGAATCGGTCTGTACATTGGCAACGGCAGATCAGCAATTTCTACTAGGAAATTACAAAATGGACTACAACAACCAACCGCCTGGCGGCCAGGGAAAGCTACGTGCTTTGCTTGAAAGCCTAAAAGAAGATCAAGCCAAACTTGACAACCATCCCATCTACAAGGAAGGGTACGATGACGGATTCCTTGCCGCACAAGAAGCACACAGGACCCTGACCAAGGCTCTGGCCAAGGTGTATTGTATTGATTTGTGGAGTGCTGAATGAAAAACAAAATAGAAAGAATTGTCGAAAAAGAAGACGGCAGAGTCTTTATTGTGAGTAGTGGCAATACTGCGCCTGTTGGTTTACCTCAAGAGGTCATTGAAGATCTTGTAGCAGAAGGAATGGATCGAGAGGCAGCAGAGAATATCAAAACCAAAGGAGTCGGCATCAGGATCATGCGAGCCCCACACATGGAAACTGATGTGCCAGTAGATGACACTACCAAGGATTTGATTAACCGGATACGGGACAAAAAGTAGTCAAAATTGCTTAAAAATTAAGCATTAAAATGTGGCTTTTTAGCCACATTCTTTTGGTTGACTCAATATTCCCCGTTTGCTATAATACTTGTATAGTAATTAAAAAGGTGTCCCGAATGACCCAACAAGAATTTGAAAGCGACGTTAGCTATCTGGTGCGTCCGTTGTTGAACGACAACGAACACGCAGGATTTTTTGGTGATACTGGTACGTTGTTTGCCGCTTGCTCAGAAGAAACCGCTCGCAGTATTTTCCACACATTGAGCCGTAAATTTGGACTAGGAAAAGTGCAAATCAACGGCCCCATCAACGGCGAATATGCTTACGATTTTGTTTGACTTTTAATTTCCAATTTGTTATAATAATAACTGTTTAATGCACAAGGAATCCAAGTGAAAGATCCTATAGAACTATTTTGTACACAAGACACGAATACTAAAGAATGGCTTGTTTGGTTTCCGCATCCGCTTGGAGGCATGAACGTGTTAGAAACGTTTCTCAACGAAATCGACGCCCGACGATTTTGGCAAGAACAAATTGACTCAGCATCGATTTGATAACAATATAGTATAAAAAAAGAGACCTTAGACATGGCAAAATATTTTAACAATGATGAATTATCAGATCTTAACGAAGCTCGTAAGCGTATATTTGTTGAAAGAGAATTAATTTACAAAAAATACGGAATAGATCTATTAGATACTGACTCAATGAGTTCATTGTCAATCTATGAGATTGTTAAACAATACGATTCTGATTACAACATTAACTTCTCAAGGAACGGCGAGGATGCTATTTCTAATGGTGTACTAGTGGAGCAAAAAGCTACTAAAATTGATAATGATTTTACTAAAACTGGAAAAATTCGTAAGAATGCAGGCACTGATGCACAATTTCAATTTCACGCAAACGGAGATATTATACACTCACGATATGTATTAGTAGCAAGACGAAAAGAAAATTTAGACATTGTGAGGATATACGATGTAAGCAGTCAGCACGGTTGCAAAGTAATTCAGACACACTTAGAAGCCGAACGCGACAAATGGCGTAATAAGGGAATGGATCAGAAGAGAGATGTTATTTTGCTGCCGGAAAAATTACTGCTATCGTTGCCATTGATAAAAAAAATTACTATTAGCGGCGTTAATGTTCGCTTATCTTAAAGAATAATTAATTTAACGTAAATACTATTTTAAGGAATACAAATGAATCATAGATTTGAGCTAGGAGATTGTTTTGAAAAACTAAAAACAATTCCTGACAATAGTATCGATATGTGCCTAACAGATCCTCCGTATTTTATTGACGGACTCGGCGATGAGTGGGATACCGACGATATTGAAAAGCGTCTCCCCACAAAAAATGGCACAATTAAGTCTCTCCCAAAAGGGATGAAATTTGATCCGGCACAAGGGATTCGCTTTCAAGAATTCATGGCAAAGTTATCAATCGAAATCATCAGGGTACTAAAACCCGGAGGTTTCTTCATATCCTTTAGCCAAGCTCGTTTATACCACAGAATGACCATAGCAGTCGAAGAGTCTGGATTTGAAATTAGAGATATGCTAGGTTGGACCTATAGTGGACAGGCCAAAGCATTTAGTCAAGACCATATTATTCGTAAACAAAAAAATATGACCGACGCCGAAAAGGATGCTTTAATTAAAGAATTAGAAGGGTGGAAAACCCCGCAACTAAGACCATGTATTGAACCAATGTGTCTAGCACAAAAACCAACTGAGGGAAAGTACATCGACAACTGGCAAAAATGGGGTGTAGGACTAATGAACACTGCTACAAAATTTGATAGTCAATTTCCTGGGAATATTATTCCTGTATCAAAACCGTCAGTTAAAGAAAAAGGTACGTTTAATAATCATGTTTCAGTGAAACCTGTAGAGCTATGCTCTCATTTAATCAAATTGTTTTCGCAAACAAATGCTACTATTTTAGATCCGTTTTTGGGGTCAGGCACTACTATGATAGCCGCCGAACTGGCAGGACGAAATAGTATTGGATTTGAAATGAGTCCAAAGTACTTTGAAATTATTAAAACTCGTTTGGAGTTGACATTAAATCCGCCACCGGAAATAGCAAAGCCAAAAAAATCTAAAATGATCCAAATGGCAAATCCAAACTTGCTAGAGTTTGACCAATAACCCATAACCTGTTATACTTGTTTGTCTTTAACTTTTTGGAGTAAAAATTATGACTCGACCCATTGTGTCTAATCTAATGGCGAATCCGTTTGCACCAGCACCCAAGGCAGTTCAAACACCAATGGTGTCAACTGGCAACATCTATGATCCACTGGTATCTCGTGCCATGGCCATTGCCAACGAAGATGACATACAAGAGGCCATAGCAAATCTTCGAGCACGACTGCAAGGTGAACAGTACACACAAGAACATTTTGGCCGGCTTGAACTACAGCCTGCCAGCCTGGTTGACATCAACATTGACATTCAACGCCTGTTGGAAATTCCACACATTGGTAAAAATATCATTGAGTTATTTGATCCCAGGATCATGCAACCACTCAATGTAATTTACATCAAAGAAACTGGTCGATACAGTGCCTGGGAGGGTCAACAAAGTGGTACTGCCTTTGCACTAATGATGCACTTTGGATTGATCTCTCCTGATACACTGATACAATGTAAAGTTGTGGATGACGACCTTCGAGTGCCAGGGTCTGACTTGGTAGGCGAAGCAGTGGGCAATCTTGGTTTCCGTTGTATCAACTACAAAGGACGTAAAGAACCAGATTTATTTTACATCTACCGCAGTATGGTCAATGGTGTGCGTCTTTACAACAGCACCCTTACTGAAGATTTACAGGCCAACGAAATACAAAATACATTGCAGGCCCATAACATGTTTGCGGCACCGGGTCTCGAAGCAAGAGGGCAAAAAGCCAAGCCGGGTATGATCACCCACATCAGTAGCTTGTTGAAACTGGCCGGACATGGCACAGATAATTTTGACGTGGCCAAAGCAGACTTGGATTGGGTGCTGGCCTGGCACAACAAATACTATGCCAGTGAAAAAGGTGTGGATGGCGGCTATCTAATTACATTTGGTAGGTTTGCCACACTGTGCCGTGAACAGGACATAGAAATTACCAAAGAACATGAGCTTGAATTTTATCAACACATGAAACGTTATGGTTCCCCTAAGGCATTCCACCAAGATTGCAAAACACGATACAAAAGAATGTTTGGCGGGTGGTCTGATGCTTGTCTGCTGCCAATCTGGCATAAAGATTACATGAAACGCGGTGGAACTTTGCCATTGCCGACAATCAAGAACTACAATGAATACAAATCTCTCTGACCCGTATCATTTCTACCTTTGGCGTCATCGCTATGTGGATGATGACACTGACGCTGTGATTTCTCGTACCTGTTTTGGTATCACTACCAATTTGGATTCTAGACAAAATGGGTATGAAGGCCATGTGGGTCATGCTATAAAGTGGGCCGGAGTTTGGTCCGGGCCCGAGCGTCAAATACGTGAACTGGAGCATCGTCTCAAAACAGCATTTAGAGATTATCTTTTTGCTGGGCACAATGACTATGTTTACGAATGGGTGGATGAAACTGTGCCATTTGAAAGCATACAAAATTGGGTTGAGTGGGAAGTTGAAAACACTTTTGCTGACATTGTCAAACTGAGTGTTGTATAAAAACAACACTAAAATTGCTTAAAAAAATAGACAGTTTTCGGTTGACCAATTATTGCCATTTTGCTATAATTACAGTATGAAAAATGCAACATTATCCCGTCCCGAACTCCTGAATGAGTTTGAAGTAATCCAGGTAGCAGACTACATGGAGCAAAAACACCCTGATTTACACTACACAATGGCACCGGGAAACGAGTGTATTTGGGTGTACTACCAAAGTATTAACTTATATTTCGTGTTTAGAGCTGGAAAAATCGCTGAAATCCAGGTGGACTAAACGGTTGACCAAATATTCCCATTTTGCTATAATAGAAGTATAGTAAGTAAAAAGGAGCTCAAAAATGTCATACGTAATCGTAGCCAAAGGTACTGGTTTAATCGTCACAGACGGTCCCAACCAAACCCGTGCATACAAAACTTTTGGTGCCGCTAAAGCCACCCGCACTCGTCTCTGCCGCAAAGCAGGTTGGAACGAAAGCCAACTGAACATTGTGGCTCGTGCAACCTACACTGCACCTAAAATCACTGTGAAGAACATGATGACAGGCAAGTCTGTGGAAATTGATGCTGACACACCGTGGGCTTGCCGAGTTGACAGCGAAGCATTTTGGAGCAACTGATATGATGCACAAAAACGTACAAAAACTCATCAACGATTATCAGGCAATTCTGGACCGGGATCCCTTGGATCAGATGGAAGACACACAGAGTATTCTTGCTCGCTTTGCTCAACAGTTGGCCACAGAGCTAGGCGAAATCGTAGTAGCAAGTCCGTTCAATGAAGGTACTCGTATGTACTTTGACGAGAAGATTGCTCGCTATGAGATTAAAAAGAGTGTGGGTTTGGTTGACTAATAAAGTCCAATTTGCTACAATACTTGTATAGAAATTAAAAAGGATTTCGAATGATTCTAGACTTAAACATGAGGCCCATGGTGAGCTTCAACTGCGCAGATCGTAACCATCGTAGATGGTTCAATGAGTTCCAAAAAAATCGCACCTGGGGTAAGTGTCCAGTTCGCTTTGCAGTGCCAGGCGACAGCCATGGGGGTGACTTGGTAGCAACTATCCAAAAAACTCTGTTGGCGTATTACGTTTCCAAAGAGTTCATTGCATCCAGGTCTCTGCCCAAAACAAAGGTAAAAATATCATGAAATTAATTATAGGATTTGTATTGGGATTAGTTGTGGCCAGTGTGGGCTTCTCAGGCATTGCCCGTATGTTGGACCGTGGCGTCCAAACTATCCAAACTCAAAGTCAAGAATTGGCCAAGTGATTTTGGCAAACCAGAATACACTTTGTGGTTGACAATCTAAACAAGATCAACTACAATATGTATATGTTGAGCAGTAAGGCACAACATTTTTTTAAACTTAGATAGGCAACTTTAAAAGGCAACATTATGACAGAAAAACTCTTTACAGTAGCAGGTACCGCAACTAACGCTGATGGTACAACAAAGGCTCGTTTTGCTAACGACTTGGTGGCTCGCATCAAGATCCTCAACAAGGCCAAATGCACTGCCATTAACTTGGTAGAACTGCCCTCGCCCATGACAAAACTGCAGGCTCTGCAGTTCTTGCAGGACACACAGGGCTACACAGGTGACGCCAGTTACGCTGTGGCTAACAAATTGGCCGAGAAAACCAAAGTCGCTAAAAAAGGCGAAGTCAAGATCTCTGCCAAGAGTGCCAAACCTTCCAAGGCCAAGAGCACTGTGACTGCCGAGCAGTTGGTAGAAGCTGCCAAAGTCTAAACAACTTGGGCACAAAACAAAGCGGCTCCGGCCGCTTTTTTTATTAAGTGTTATAACTAATACTATGCTAGAAGACGAAAAACTAGATGAAGACATCCGAGCACATGTGCTGAGTTTAATGTATGTACTTTATGAATACGGATTACGAGACGTTCACATGGGAGGCCTGTTGCGCATACTGGGAGTGCCGGATGCAGTGGCGTCGGGGTTTGATGACAAGGTATTGGGATTAGATGCTGACTTTGCTAAGTATATGAACGACATTCAGTCGGGCAGAGACTTGAGCCAAACACTACATTGATGACCGTAACTTCCTACAAAAGCAATACCGCACTTTATATCATAGCACTGAGAGATGATGATGCCAAAAGCAAACTCACCAAATGGGTAAACTCCAAACCAAATGCGAGTGCCCGAGTTGAGGAGCATCGTCTCCAAATTTACGATCAAAACACACTAAATCTTTTTGTAGTTTCTTGGACTCACAGCATGAGCAATCTTACAGTTTGGGACTGCTGGAATCGGCGACATATCTACTTAGATTAGTTGACACACAGAAAAAAATGCTGTATACTGTACACAGTGTTAAGTAAACACGTTATAACTTTTTAAGGAACAAATATGACACAACATGAACAAATCGTAGCCGCTTATGAATCTTACCTCGCTGAAAACGAGAAGTTTACTGCCAAGGGTGTTAAGGCCGCTGCCGCCCGTGCCCGCAAAGCATTGCAGGAAATGAGCAAAGGCATCAAAGAACGCCGCAAAGAAATCACAGCAGAAAAAGAAGCCCTGGCCACTGCTGCCAAGTGATACAATGAACACACGGACTTTGAAAGTGATTGAAGATCCGGAAAATCCAGGAGAATTATTACTGGATTTGGGAGAAGAATTCTGTGCCGAACTTGGATGGCAAGTCGGCGACACGCTTGAATGGACTGACAACAAGGACGGCACATGGACTCTGACAAAAAACAAATAGATCTCTGGGACTATGGTACTGACACAATTACCATTACCGGAGTTAATGGCGACGATAGCAATACCATTGATTTGAGTTCTCTAAACTTGACTGGTGGTATTGATTACAGCAGTTTATCAAACACTATTATAAGTCAGTCTCATGCTGGAAAATACATCTACAATGACCCAACTTGGTCACCAACGCTGTCAGTAGGAACATCGGGCACACTACAACTGGATGGTGACAATGCTGACATTGTGGTAAATGGTGTTAGCCTAATGGACAAGATCACCGCCATTGGCGAGCGTCTTAACCTATTAGACGTCAACAAAGAACTTGAAGCAGAGTGGGACCAACTTCGAGAGTTAGGTGACTGCTATCGACAACTTGAGCAAGATCTCAAAACCAAGTCGGCGATGTGGAAAACACTAAAAACTAAAACACCCAGTAAACCGCGCAGTTAACGGCAAAAATGTTTTGTTTCAGCCCGGTCTTCCGGGGATCTCAAACCTTCTGAGTAAGTAAAAGCCTATGAACACCATATTAACTTTTAAAAATATCGACTTCGTGCCCTGGCTCTCGCGAGCAGTAAAGACCCTGGGATTTGTGGCAGTGGCTGTTGCAGTGGTAGCAGTTTGCAATGCACGCCTGGACGGACTACGAAATGCACAAAACTTTATGCCGCCTGGCTATGTCACTGCCGCTGAACAGACCAAACAACTGGAATGTCTAACACGCAACATCTATTGGGAAGCTGCCTCGGAGCCGTTTGTGGGCAAAGTAGCAGTGGCCCAGGTCACACTGAATCGCATGCAGTCGGGCAAATTTGCCAATTCAGTCTGCGGAGTGGTGCACCAAAAGAATGTGTTTTACGAACGAGTAGTTTGCCAATTTAGTTGGTATTGCGAAGGCAACCACAAAGTAAAAGCCATACACAAACCCATGTGGCTGGAAAGTGAAGAAGTGGCCAAAAAGGTTCTGTTAGAAGGATTTAGATTACCCAGTCTGCATAATGCACTTTACTATCATGCTGACTATGTAAACCCCGGATGGAAACATCCTAAAATTGAAAAAATCGGCCGTCATATTTTCTATGGAGAACGCACATGAACCTGGATGCAATTCGTAACTTTCTTTCAACTACCTTTACCAAAATTTCTGCAGAAACTCTGGGCTGGTTGGCAGCCATTGTGGTACATGCCGCAACCATTCCTACCCTACTTGCATTAATGACCGGGCTGAGTGACCGCACACCCAACTTGGACATTGTGCTGTTTGCCTGGGCAGGATTGGTTCTGTTGTTTTTCCGTGCTGTGATTCTCAAAGACATCTTAAACATTGTGACCATTGGCACAGGATTTATTATTCAAGCTGTGCTGATGGCATTGATCTTGTTTAAATGAGCATACCAAATTTTGTAGTGATAGACAGCATACATGGTCGGTTTATTGTAAATCGCCATTGTGCTTTTCAAGCTGAGGCCCTGATCAAAACAGGTGCCACACACATCGAAGGTGAACTCAACAATATCTTTGCACTGATAGACACCTTGAAAGAAGGTGCGGTGATCATTGACGGCGGCGCCAATGCCGGGTTCTTTACCATTCCGGTGGCCAATAGAATACGTGGACGTGGTCAACGCATCATCAGTTTTGAACCGCAACTGACTCTGTTCCGTGCACTGTCTGGCAGCTTGGCTCTAAACGACATTGACTTTTGTGATTTACAACATGCCGGGCTTGGTGCTGTACCTGGCACAGCAATTGTGCCGGACATTGATTACGGAACTCCGCAGGACTTTGGAACTGTACAGATCAGCGCCACTGGTACAGGCACACCTGTCATGGTTAAAACAATTGACAGCTTGGAATTGGAACGTGTGGACTTTATCAAACTGGATGTAGAAGGGTACGAATGTGCCGCACTAGCAGGTGGACTCAAAACTATTCAACAACACCGTCCGTATATTTGGGTAGAGTTTTTTATCAGCGGCAAGGAACCAATCAAGGCTAGTTTGGCTGGAGTGCCAGATTATGCCTTTTTTCAAGTGGATTACCAAAACATGCTGTGCATACCAAGAGAACGCCTGCCCGAAATCAAGTTCTCCGGCGTAGCAGAATGCTAGTTGACTGCTAATTCTTCTTGTGCTATAATACAGCATGATTAACAGAGTTCAACTATGACAGATCCTAAAAAACCAATGAAGGTAGAATTTGCGCCTGGTGCCTTTGACAGCCTTGACGTAGAGGATCAGGCCGAACTGGATGCTGTGATGAAAGAAATTACAGAAATGTTTGCCAACATGACGCCAGAAGAACTTGAAGCACAGAGCCGCCCTATAGACTGGGATAGCTTGACTGACGAAGAGCGTGTTGCACTTGAACGAGCAATCAATGATGAACCAAGGAACTTACAATGAGCATGCATCTCGAACATCCTGCACTTTCCTACAACGGCAAGAAGAAGGGCAAAGTCAAATTCCGCAACGCAGAAGAAGCACGTAAAGCACGTGAGCTTGATGCGTCCTGGAAAGAGCTACAGGCCAAGTGGGAACTGGATGCTGACGAAAAGCGGCGCCAACGTGCGCTTGCGGCAGAACCATTGAACTACAAATTGAGCACACCTGTTGGCCGTAGCAACACTCACAACATTCCCAGCCGTGTGACCCCGGGTTCTTCAACTGCACCTGTTCACAAGGTCTACACCGGCACAAAAGTTCTTGGGATTGGTACAATGCACAAGAGCAATGCAGTGCCTATCTTTAGTAATGAAGAGGCACATGACATTGCCACAATGAGGAGAGGCTAATGGTCCAATCTGTACATCCAGCATCACTTAACAACTTGGTGCATGAAACCCTGATTGACATGAACACCCGACTGCAGGTTTCGCAATGGTGTGAACGACAGTTTGGCCAGGCCTGGGAACCATTCAACAATCCCGAAGGCAGATGGAACATGGTCTGGGGTGGGCATGACGAAGACTTCAAAACCCTAGCCTATGATAAACTTACCAAATCTAACAAGTATAAAGTTTGCTTTGAGGATGAACAAGATTTAGCTGTGTTTAAGCTGACCTGGTCGTGAACATAGTAAAACTACACAACAAACGTGTGGATGAAATGTTGTTGATTGTCAATGATCTCAGGCGGCAAGGACTACAACAAGGAACAGATTTTGATTTTGCGTATTATCAACCTAGATGGGACAACATGACAGGAGATGTTCCGGGCTATGTTGAGTTTAGATTTTATGACAACAAGTGGGCAACGTGGTTTAATTTAAAATGGAGTTGATGATGAAATGGGAACAACAGGAAGTGATACGACTGCTCAAAGGAGCACCAGGCACACAGTATCAAGAAGCAGATGACGCAAACCGACATGTCATGCGTGACTGGGTCAGGAGTTTGTTGGAAAAACAACCTATTACAGTGACATTTGTCAAGGCAGATGGTACAGATCGCACCATGCGGTGCACACTGCATTGGGACTTGATTCCGGAAAAACCCCCAATGGCGGCCATGTCACTCAGTGCTTCCATTGTGGGACGTGTGGACGGGCTTGTAACAGAATCCACTAAACCCCGAAAGCAACCAAAAGAACCCGATCCTGCTGTGATCAAAGTGTACGATTTGGATGTTGGAGCCTGGCGCAGTTTCCGAATGGACCGGCTGAAGAAGATTAGCGCAGAGCTGAGTTTTGAATAAGTAATTGCTTATGGCAAAAGAAGAAACAATCAATATGGAAGGCCGGGTGGAGGAGATTTTACCGGCCGCAATGTTTAGAATTAAATTAGACAACGTAGATACCACAGTGCTAGGACACTTGAGTGGGCGCATGCGAACCAACAATATCAAAGTGTTACTAGGGGATCGTGTGGAAATTGAATTTACCCCTTATGATCTAACTCGCGGGCGAATTACACGACGCAAATGACCATGTCAGACTGGTATTGTCCACTGCCGTTTAGACATGCTTATGTTGATAGTACAGGCATTGCGGCTTGTTGTCAGACTCCAAGATATCAAGTGACCCTTGATGAATGGTCCACACATCCAAAACTAATAGAATTACAACAAGATTTACTTAATGGAAATACCCCAGCGGTGTGCGGAGGGTGTGTCAAACAAGAACAGGCATACGGCACCAGCTTAAGGACTAATAGTAATCAAGATTATGATAATCAAATTTTTACCAACACACAGCTTGACTTCATAGATTTTAGATCTGTTAATATTTGCAATTTTAAATGTCGTAGTTGTAGCCCAACATTCAGTCACGGCATAACACAGGAAATTAATCATTACCCAGAATTGCAAAAGTTTTTAGGAGCGCCGCCTGCTAGTAAAACTCTATCAGTAACTGATTCAAATATAGATTGGATTATGTGTAACCTAGGGTCACTAAAAAGAATTATGTTCACTGGTGGTGAGCCTACCGTAATTCCTGGTGTGCGAGATCTTATTAAAACAATCAAACAGGATCATAAAGATATTGCAGTGTTGATAACATCAAATGCAAGTTTTCAAGATGAGTTCTGGTATGAAATTACAGAACAGTTACCAAATTTACATTGGACAGTAAGTATTGACGCAGTAGGGTCGGCAGCCGAAATTGTCAGGCACGGGTCAGACTGGCCAGTTATTGAACGCAATGTATCTTGGTTGGCACAACACGCTAACAGTCTAGACATAAATTCTGTTGTATCTAATTTGACAATATTTGGGCTAAAACCCTTGTTAGAGTTTGGTCGTCGGATGCAACAACTCAGCATTACACCTGTTGGTCGACATGGCGATCTTGGTTGTCGACACCAATTTTTTGTTTGTCAACGTCCTTATTTGTTAGCCGCAGATAATCTGTCAGAAGAACTACGCCCGCAAGCTGTGGACTATTTAGAATCTTGTTTGAGTTTGGATTTAGATAATGAACAAAGAAATATGTTAACAGGTCTAATTAATCAAATTAAATCTGCTAAATTTAATTCAATACTTTGGGATCGTAGCCAATCTTACAATCAAACGTTGGACCAAATTAGACAGGAAAATCATTTAACTTTATATAAGGCACAGGCATGAAAACAAAAATAGTTGGCTTTGGAGATAGCTTTGTCTTTGGCAGCGAACTTGCCAATAATAATGATGGACAACAAAGTTGGATTGGACAGGCCGCACGGAAATTAGGTGTTGATTATGAAACTACCGCAGTGCCGGGCTGTGGTAACGAAAATATTAGTCGTCAAATTTTAACATATTTTTCAAATAATCCCAGTGATAATGTGCTGGCTGTAATTAATTGGACATGGGGTGCTCGTTGGGATTTTTATATTCCACAGCAGGAAACATGGACTACATTGGGATTAACCTGTGTCCCGTCAAAGTTAGCGCCATTGGTTGGGGCAGAAGATGCTGAAAAGATTTTAGAATTTTACGGAAAGTATCCTGGATACAGTACATTATGGGACAAGTTTAGAACACTACAAACCATTTACTCTACACAACAATTTTTAAAACACATCGATGTTCCTAGTATACAAACATATATGGATGCTGAAATGTGGGACACAACCTGGCATGCTCCGGACTATATTAAAACTTTACAAGATCTTACTAAAGATCCTTTGCAAACCTTTGAAGGATTAACTTTTTTAGATTGGAGTTATAAACATGGATTTAGTGTAACCGATCCTGGGTTACATCCACTTGAGGATGCTCACTCGGCCGCATGCGCTCTTTGGCAAGATCGATATAAGCAAGCCTTAAATGTATAAATATCCTTATGCGTGAACAAATTGATCTAATAGAAGCCAGCACTCGTCCAGCAAAATTGGAAACTACACCACTGCCTTACGGCGAAAAAGACCTTGACCCTGTACTGAGCAAAGAAAGTTTAGAATACCATTATGGACATTTGGCCAAAGGCTATGCCAAGCGGTATAATGCAGGAGAAGGCAATGCAGATTTTAATCGTGCTGGCAGTTTCCTGCACAATAAGTTTTTCCCCCAACTTCGTGCTCCTAAGGGTGCCAATAGACCACGTGGTGCAGTACTCGCACTGATAGAAGAACATTTTAAAACTTACGAAGACTTTAAAGATGCAGTGAAAGAAACTGCTATGAAAATACAAGGGTCGGGATGGGTTTATCTCAGTACCGCCGGCACAATCAAAACAATTCCCAATCATGCTGTGCGTACAGATATATGCGTACTTATTGATTGGTGGGAACATGTGTGGGCCTTGGACTACCAATGGGACAAAGAAAAATACCTAGACAATATTTGGAAGATCATTGACTGGGATGTTTGTAACGAAAGACTATAATGCAATTTCCAATTATAGATGCCGCATCTGTGCCGGAACATCGTAATTCCCACCAGTCTGGAAAAACTGCTTGCTGGTCCGGTAGTGATACACTAGACCAATTTCAAACTAATTGTAAGAATAACATAACAAAAGAACTTCTTACTAGTCTTGAATTTTTGGAAACAAGCATCACTTACAAATACAATTGCTATGGATTCCGTGACGAAGAGTTTGATTATCGGTCATGCGGCATGGCATTTGGATGTAGTCATACAGAAGGAGTTGGGGTACCAGTTGAAGATGCTTGGCCTAGAGTATTAAGTAAATTAACCAATACATGGGTATGGAATTTTGGGGTCGGTGCTTCCAGTTTAGATACTGTTTTTAGATTGTTAGATTTTTGGTTGCCGCATTTTACCCCTAAATTCATTGCTATCTGTGTTCCAAGTGCTGGCAGAGTAGAAATATTCAATCACGGAAACCCAACAACACTAGTTCCGCAAAGTGATATCAACAATAACATGTTAGAAAACTTTTATAAACTTTGGGCATCATCAAAAGAGAATATGGATATTGATAGACGTAAAAACTTATTGGCCATTGAAAAATTGTGCAATGACAGAAATATTCAATTAGTTGCACTTGACTGCTTAGAACTCATTGTAGATGCCAATGCAAGAGATTTGATACATACGGGTGCAATCGGGCATAGAGAATTTGCCAAAAAAATTAAGGAAAAACTATGATATTAGAACCCAGTGCAGTTGTAAAACTCAAAGACATACTAGCAGAAGAAAACAATCCTGACATTAAACTACGTGTATTTGTTCAGGGCGGTGGATGCTCAGGATTCAGTTACGGGTTTACGCTGGATGAAGTACAAAACGAAGACGACATGGACTTTGAATACGACACAGTGAAAGTGCTAGTTGACTCAATGAGTTGGCAATACCTACAAGGCTCCAGCATACGCTATGACGATGGTCCAATGGGCAGTAGTTTTGCTATTAATAACCCGCAAGCAGTGTCAACTTGCGGGTGCGGCAGCAGTTTTAGTCCTGGTTAACGCAAAACACCGAGCGTGAGTGATCTGGTAAATACACTACCAGAGGACTCAAATATATGGCTCGTGAAATTATCAATGTAGGTGCGGCTCCGAATGACGGACAAGGCGATCCCATACGCACCGCATTTACCAAAACAAACAACAATTTTGGAGAACTTTACTCCAGAATTCAAACTGTACCTCCTGT
>Ga0164293_10000841_pt1 | contig 25570 bp, 29 predicted proteins | sample GEODES118metaG_FD_111487 | JGI IMG/M metagenome (GOLD analysis project Ga0164293, IMG submission 111487) | Eutrophic lake water microbial communities from Lake Mendota, Wisconsin, USA - GEODES118 metaG | ecosystem: Environmental > Aquatic > Freshwater > Lake | place: USA: Lake Mendota...
CACGTGGGAAAAAAGCCTGGTACTGCACGAAGCCACGGGGGCCGTAGACCCGGTTCCAATGTAGGACGGCGTCGAGCGGATAGAAGAATGCGTCGAGGTCGACCAGGTTGCGCAGGGCGAATCCGCAAGTCACGCCGTCGACGGAACAGTCGGGGAGTGGTAGGCGCAGGATGTCGGCCTGGACGCGGGGTACCCCGCTGCGGTCCGCGCTCAGCATGCCGAAGCTGAGATCGAAGGACAACGGCACGTAGCCCGCCTTGCGCAGGTCGATGCAGAGATCTCCTGTGCCGGAGGCGAGATCGAGAATTCGCGAACCGACAGGCAGCCGCAGGGTGCGTACTGCGCGCTTGCGCCAACGCACGTCGAGGCGGAAGGTCATGATCCGGTTGACGAGGTCGTAACGCGGCGCGATGGTGTCGAACATCGTGCGCACGGCCCGGACTTTCTCTTCTCCCTGCGGAAGTTGGCCATCGGGCATCGACATGGCGGTCAGGCTAGGTGGTGTGCGGGTTGTCGCCCACTCGAGCGACAGGTCAGAATGGGGAGATTGCGACGTGCCGAACGTCGCCTGTTCTGGGGGAAGACATGATCGATTTCACATTTCCGGCCGAGGTCGAGGACATTCGCATGAAGGTGCGGGACTTCATGGACGAGTCCGTCCGCCCGACATGGGAGTCGATCGATCAAAAGGATCGCTCGCAGGTGGTCAAGACCATCGTCGCCCTGCGCAAGGAGGCACGCGAGGAGCGCGGACTTTGGCTGCCGCACATGCCGGCGGAGTGGGGTGGCATGGGTCTCGGACCCACGGCCATGGCGGCGGTGTCTGCGGAAGCCGCCAAGGTGAGTATCGGCCCGTTCGTCTTGAATGCACAGGCTCCCGACGAGGGCAACCAGCACACGCTGCTGCACTGGGGCACACCCGAACAGAAGGAGAAGTACCTACGCCCGTTGTGCGAGGGCACTGCCCGGTCGTGCTTCGCCATGACCGAGCCGGAAGTCGCCGGTAGTGACCCGACGCTCATCAAGACCCAGGCCTACAAGGACGGCGACGAGTGGGTGATCAACGGGCACAAGTGGTTCATCTCGGGTGCGCGTGGTGCGAAGTTCGCCTTGCTCGTTGCCCGCACAGAAGATGACCCCGATCTTCCGCAAGCGGCCAACAGTTGTTTCATCGTCGACCTGCCGAGCGAAGGTTGGAACATCGTGCGTGACGTGCACACGATGTCGGGTGGTCACAACCACTGCGAGATTCTCATCGAGGACCTTCGCGTCCCCGCCGCCAACATGCTCGGTGGTCGCGGCCAGGGGCACCTCCTCGGCCAGTACCGCCTCGGCCCGGCACGCCTTGCCCACTGCATGCGCTGGATCGGCCAGGCAGAAATCGCTCTCGACATGATGGTCAAGCGTTCGCTCGAGCGTTACTCGCACGGTTCGTACCTCGCCGAGAAGCAGGGCATCCAGTGGATGATCGCGGACTCCGCGATGGAGCTCTACCAGTGCAAGTTGATGGTGTTGCACGCCGCATACAAGGTGGAGCACGGAATGGACTTCGTGGCCGAGGTGTCGATGGCCAAGCACTTCGTAGCCAACAGCCTCTGGAAGATCATCGACCGCGCGATCCAGGTGCACGGTGCCCTCGGGTACTCCACCGACACGCCACTTGCCAACATGATGCAGCAGGCCCGCTGGAGCCGTTTCGCCGACGGTGCCGACGAAATCCACCAGATGCGTATCGCGCAACGCACGATCGCGTCGTACAAGGATTTCGGCAGTACGAAGAAGGCAACCGGAGACCTTCCCCTCTAGGGTCACGCCATGACCGCACATCCTGCAGTGAACGACGACGTCATCTTCGGGGTCTTCATGCCCCAGGGTTGGAAGATGGAGCTGTCCTCCATCGACGGCGCCGAAGCGAAGTGGAACAAGGCCGTCGACATCGCCATGCTCGCGGAGGAGCTGGGGTTTCACTCGATCTGGTTGTACGACCACTTCCACAACGTTCCCCGTCCCGCCCACGAAGCCGTGTTCGAGTGCTGGACCACCATGGCGGCCATCTCGCAGCGCACGTCGCGTATTCGCCTCGGTCAGATGGTGGGCTGCAACAGCTACCGCAATCCGGCACTCCTCGCCAAGATCACGTCGACTGTCGATGTCATCTCGGGTGGAAGGCTCGATTGGGGAATCGGTGCTGGTTGGTACGAGAACGAATATCGCGGCTACGGCTACGAGTTCCCTGCGCCGAAGGATCGCATCGGCATGCTGAAGGAGTCCGTCGAGATCGTGCGGTCGATGTGGTCGAACGTCGAGACCACCTACGACGGCAAGTACTACAAGTTGGTGCGTGCCAACTGTGACCCGAAGCCCTTGCAGCAGCCACGACCCCCGATCTGGATCGGTGGGGGTGGAGAGCAGCTCACCCTGCGCGTCGTGGCCGAACATGCCGATTGCTCGAACTTCGGCGGCAAGCCCGAGGAGTGGGCGCGCAAGCGCGAGATCCTGAAGGGACACTGCGCGGCGGTCGGCCGTGACGAGGCCGAGATCCGCAAGACGTGGTCGCCGGAGATCTTCATTCGCTCCACGGAGAAGGAAGTGATGGCCCGAGAAAAGGGCGGTCTGTGGGGCGAGCCGGTGGAAAGCTGGCGTGCCGGCAACCTGGTGGGAACTCCCGAACAGGTCTCAGAGAAGATTGCCACCTACGTGAAGCTCGGTTGCACAGGTTTCATTCCGTGGTGCGCCGACTATCCCGACACCGAATCGATGGAACTCCTCGCCCGCGAAGTGATGCCGAACTTCAGCTGATGTCGCCATCTCGATGGCGGAACGGGTGAAGTAGCGGCTTACTGGTAGTAGCGGAAGATGATCTCTGCCACGCACGACGGCTTGGCAGCACCTTCGACTTCGAAGGTCGCTTCCATGGTGACCTGCGCGCCGCCGGCGACATCTTCGACGCTCACGATCTTGGCGCCGGCACGAAGCTTGGCGCCGACCGGCACCGGGGACATGAAGCGGATCTTGTTGGCGCCGTAGTTGACTCCCATGGAGATGCCAGAGACGGTGAAGATCTCGGGCAGGAGAACGGGTCCGAGTGACAAGGTGAGATAGCCGTGGGCAATGGGACCTCCGAAGGGTCCGCTCTTGGCGCGCTCGACGTCGACGTGGATCCACTGGTGGTCACCGGTGGCCTCGGCGAACTGGTTGACCCGCTCTTGGGTGATGGCCAGGTAGTTGCTGTACCCGAGGTGGTTGCCCACTGCTGCTTTGAGTCCGTCGATGCCGTTGATCACTGTTGCCATGGTTGTCAGTCTGTCACTTTCCTGAGCACGGCCGGAAACCGGCTACTTGTACCAGATCTTCTGATGATTGCGGCTGTGCGGATGCAGGATGAGTGCAACGAGCGCGACGTCGAAGAGCAGCTCGAGGGTGCTGCCGTCGGAGATCTTGTCGTAGACACCCACTGGGATGCCCTGGTAGGCCCACAAGCGCAGGAGAAACGGGGAAAGAGCGGCAACGATCGAGAGTTGATAACCCAACTTGCGATCGTTGGCCATCAACCAGCCACCTGCGGCGTAGAGCGCTACCGACAAAAGGCCGACCAGGATGCCGCCGGTGTACCGAATGCGGATGACGTTGAGGTAGCCACCCCCGTCGACCAGGTCGACGAGGGCGAAGAAGCCGTTGAGGTACAGCAGCCAAGTGGCGATCTGCAGCGTCTGGGGTTGCATGCGATCGAACCAGCGCTTGGGGTTCAACGGGGAAGCGGACCGAGCCATGTGCTTAGTCTGTCAGTTGTGGGAACCCAGTCGCGTCCTTTTCGATTCAGTGTGATGACCTCGGGTGCGCCGAGTGCCAGCGAGTGGCGACAACTCGTGAAGCGTGTCGACGCCGAGGGCTACGACATGATCCACACACCGCAGCATCGAGGTGCGAGCGGATTCGGTCCGCTGGTGGCGCTCGCCACCGCAGCAGAGATCTCTCCGCGTCTGCGGTTGGGGACCCTTGTTCTCGACAATGAATCGACTCACCCCGCTGTTCTGGCAAAGGATCTCGCGACTCTCGATCTGCTCTCCGAGGGGCGTTTGGAGATCGGGATCGGCGCTGGCTGGTTGGCTGCCGACCACGAATCGATCGGCCAGTTGTGGCCCACGCCGGGGGAACGAATCGAACGATTGCGCGAGGCACTCGCGGTTCTGCGTGCGTGTTTCACCTCGTCCCCTGCCGAGTATGCGGGGAAGCACTACCAACTGACCGGTGTGGTGAACGAGCCTCTGCCCGTGCAGAAGCCACATCCTCCGTTCCTCATCGGAGGCGGAGGGCGTCGTGTGCTGACGCTCGCCGCGCAAGAGGCAGACATCGTTTCTTTCGTGCCGAACATGTCTGCAGGCAAGGTGGGCCGTGAATCGGCGACCAATGCCACCGGTACCGCCACCAAGGAGAAATTGCAGTGGGTGCGCGAGGCTGCGGGTGACCGCTTGTCTTCGATCGAACTACACACCAATCTCACCAACGTCTACGTGACCGACGACCGTCGGCCGCTGATGGAAAAAGTGGCTCGTGGCTACGGTCTCGACGACGCCAAGGATGCACTGGACATCCCCCATGTCGTGATCGGGACAGCTGCGCAGTGTGCCGAGCAGTTGCAACAACGCAGGGAAGAGACGGGAATCAGCCACTACACCGTGTTTGTGGCGAACCTCGACGCATTCGCTCCGGTTCTCGGCATGCTTGGTCGATGACGAGAGTGTTCGTGAAGCAATGAGTGTCACCCGGTCGGGCTTCGTGGCCCTCGTGGGTCGACCGAACGTCGGCAAGTCGTCGTTGGTCAACGCGATGCTCGGCAAAAAGGTGACGATCGTGTCCGACAAGCCCCAGACGACTCGTCGGCGCATCCATGGTGTGCTCACTGCGGCCGACACCCAGATCGTCTTCGTCGACACGCCCGGTCTGCACAAGCCGGTCAGTGCACTAGGCGAGCGTGTGAACGCCACCGCTCTGTCGAGCGCCGACGATGTGGATGCCATCTGTCTCGTCATCGATGCCACCCAGCCCTTCGGTTCGGGTGACCAATGGGTGGTTGACAACGTGGGAACGCGCCGGCACGGGGCCAAGTTCTTCGTGATCCTGAACAAGTGCGACCGGGCGGGTCGAGAGCGAATTCTCGAGCAGTTGGCGAAGTTGTCCCAACTCGAGGCCGACGAGTACTTCCCCGTCTCGGCCAAGACGGGCGATGGAGTCGAGGCACTCGTGCGCGCGCTCGCAGAGGCCATGCCCGAAGGGCCGCAGTACTACCCCGACGAGGACCTGTCCGATGTGACGGAGGAAGAGTGGGTGGCCGAGCTCGTGCGCGAGCAGTTGCTGGCGGTGATGAAGGACGAACTGCCGTACTCGATCGCGACGCGAGTCACCGAGTGGGAATGGCCACGCGTGCGATGCGAGATCGTCGTCGAGCGAGAAAGCCAGAAGGGCATGGTCATCGGCAAGAAGGGCGCGGTGCTCAAGCAGGTCGGTGAACGGGCCCGTCAGCAGATGCGGCCGGGAGCATTTCTCGAACTGCGTGTCGTGGTCGACAAGAACTGGCAGCAGCGCGCCGACCGTGTCGAACGATTGGGCTATTGATCACGTACGTCGCGAACGGTTGACACGACGCATCACTGCGTCGGTGCATCGTCCAAGAGACTCACGTAATCGTCGTAGGCGACGGGTTCGTTGGCGGGGGCGAGATCGCCGCGGCCACGGGGCACGGCTTGTGGGCGTCCGTCCACGGTGAAGCTCACCTGACCGATACCCGGGCGTGACGTGAGCGTCAGGACGATCTGGCCGATCGCAAAGCGTTGGTCGACCGGCGAGATCTCGGTGAGCAACGACGTATCCGTGTCGACCACGGCGAGGCCGCGACTCACCAGAACGGTGGCGGTCAACTGTTCGGGGAGTGCCGTGCGCAGCACCGTTCCCTCTGCGTACCGGGGCAGGCCTTCGAGGAGGGTGTCGAGCACGTCTTGCGGAGTCGAGTCGAGGGGTAGGTCCTCCACTGCCGGGGTGAGCCTGTCGTCGAGCACGTAGTACAGGAGCACGCTCTCGGTCGGCACCCCGGGCAGGCTGGTCTGTGTCGGGATGGTGGTCGTGGTGGTCGAGGTGGTGGTGGTGTCGGTCAGGCCGAAGGGAACATCCTCGACGATCCGGGCTTGGTTCTCCGGTGCCGGTCCGCATGCGGCGAGAGAAACGATCACAGCAGTCAGCGCGGCAGCGGAGAGTGCATGACGTCTCATCGTGTTGATCCCTCCAGCTCGTCGTGGATCACGTCGTCGTTGATCGGGAGTTCGACGCAGAAGCGCATGCCGCCTTGGGGGTTGTCCTCGGCCCAGACTGTGCCGCCGAGTGTCTTGGCGTGCTCGACGGCGATGGCGAGTCCGAGTCCGGTTCCGGTGCCTCGTTGAGCCGCCGCGCCGCGCGCGAAGCGGTTGAACACCCGTTGCCTTTCCTCGAGAGGGAGGCCCGGTCCGTTGTCCTCGACGCAGATCAGGTAGGAAGTGGCGCGTCCCTCCACCCGAATGGCAGTGGCGCCGCCAGCATGTTCGCGGGCGTTGGTGAGGAAGTTGACGACGATCCGCTCGAATCGCAGACGATCCGTGGCTACTTCGCCGATCGGAGAACCGCTGGTGACGACTGGTACGTCGCCGAATCCGAATCGCTGGCAGAGGCGACGCAGGATGTCGGTGAGATCGACGGACTCGAGTCGCACGGAACCGGTTCCCGAGTCGAGTCTGGACAGTTCGAGAAGGTCGATCACCATGCGGTCGAATCGCTTCACCTGTGTTGCGATGACGTCGAGGGCCTGCTGGTTTCGGTCGGAGAGTTCGCTGCGGCGTGCCACCAGCACTTCGACGGCGGCGCTCAAGGCCGTGATCGGCGAGCGCAACTCGTGACTGACATCGCTCGCGAAGCGGACCTCACGTTCGATGCGTTCTTGCAGCGTGTCGGCCATCTCGTTGAAGGTGACGGCCAGTCGGTTGAGGTCGGGGTCGTTCTCCGGCTCGAGTCGTGCGTCGAGACGACCACTCGCAATGTCGCTTGCCGCATCGGCCACACGCCCGACGGGCCGCAGCAAGCGGCGTGAAGTGAACCAGCCGAGTGAAATCGCCGTGGCGGTGGCAACGATGAGGCCGGCAACGAGCGCGCTCAGGATGAAGCCGAGAGTGCGCTCGGTGTCGCGCAGCGAAAAGACCTCGAAGTACTCCGCTCCGACGGCCGGAATGGGTACCCCGATCGCCTCGTGCAGAACGTTGTCATGGGTGAAGCGTTGGGTTCCGGATTCGCCGGTGGAGACGAGCATCTCGAGATGGGTGGGCAGGTCGTCCTGGGTGAAGCGCAGTGGATCGCTTGCGTAGTAGTCGTCTTCGGGAGTCAGTTTGAGGATGGCGTAGCCGTTCGTCTCGGTGCGCACCGTGGTGATCAAACGGCCCGCGTCGTTGCGTCGTGTCTGCAGATATGTACGCATCAACTGTGCGTTGTTGAACGCCTGTGATCGCACGGTGTTCTCACGTTGCTCCACCAGGTTGTTGCGGGTGAAGGTGTACGTGGCGATCCCTGCCATGAGTGAGGTGAGCAAGGCGATGAGACCGAAGGAGACCAGCGTGCGTGCGCGCAGACCAAGGCGTGCCGGGCGACGCAGGGAAGCGGAGGTCGGACTCACGAGACAAGTGTGACACCCGGAAGGGAAGAAGACCTTCCCTCCCGGTGAGCCGTCAAAAGGGAGGAAAACGGCTCACCGGGAAGAAACCACCCACCGCATTGTTTCGCCCGTTTGTGACAAAGGCGGCGGGTTTCTGTGCGTTTTGTGTAACAAACGGCCGCGTCATGCAGAGTCGTCGGGCAGACTGTCGCCGATGCACTCTCTGCTGTTCATCGAAGACGACGAGAACATTCGTCTCGCCCTGCGGCTGGCTCTCGAAGACGAGGGCTACGAGGTGCGCGAGGCAGCCGACGGTCGCAGCGGCATCGCCGCATTCGTCGAGAAGGCGCCCGACTTGGTGCTCCTCGACCTGCGTTTGCCCGACATTTCGGGATTCGACGTGTGTCGACAGATCCGTGCACAGAGCCTGGTGCCGGTGATCATGGTGACCGCTCAAACGGACACACACGACCTCGTGGCGGGTCTGGAGGCCGGGGCCGACGACTACGTGACGAAGCCCGTGGTGCCCAAGGAATTGGCGGCACGGATTCGGGCCGCCCTGCGCCGTGTGCAGTTGCACGAAGGTTCACCGATCGGCCTGCCGACCCTGTCGGTCGACAAAGTGGGAGATGTCGAGATCCGCAGAGCTCTCGGCGTGGTCACGAAGAGCGGTCGTGAAATCCCCCTCACCAAGACCGAATACCGGTTGCTCTGTGAGTTTGCTGATCACCCGGGGCAGGTGTTGTCTCGCGATCAACTTCTGGAACGGGTGTGGGGCTACGAATACCTCGGGGACAGCCGCTTGGTCGACGCCCATGTTCGGCGATTGCGCGTGAAGATCGAGGACCAACCCGATGATCCGCGCATCATCGTGACGGCACGCGGAATCGGTTACCGCCTGGTGCCCTGACCGGGACGTTCGCCCGACTCGGTGATTTCTCCGAGAAAGTCGATGACCTCTCGGCGGTCCTTCGTGCGCTTGAGCGGGGGAAGAGCTCGAATGATCGTCCAGCGGTAGCCCTTTGTGGCCAGGCGTGGGTCGAGAACCGCCACGACGCCCCTGTCGCTGCGTGTACGAATCAGACGCCCGGCGGCCTGGGCGAGCGACGTGATCGCTCGTGGAAGGTCGATCTCGGTGAAGCCCTTCGGACCGTGGAGGTCGCGACGTGCGGCCAGCAGGGGATTGTTGCGGTGGGGGAAGGGGATGCGATCGATGATCACGAGCGACAGGGCGCTGCCGGGAATGTCGACGCCTTCGAAGAAGCCGGCCGTGGCGAAGAGGCAACTCGTCTCGTCGAGGGCGAAGTCGCGCAGCAGGCTGGGTCGCTGGTTCTCGTCCTGAGCCAGAATGCGGTAAGGGAGTCGATCACGCAACGCTTCGACGGCAGTGTTCATGGCCCGACGGCTGGTGAAGAGCGCCAACGTGCGTCCTCCGGCGGCGTTGATCAATGCCGCCATCTCGTCGTGGACCGCATCGTCGCGCTGGGTATTCGGCTCCGGAAGATGCGTTGCGCAGTACAGCAGGCCCTGGTGCTCGTAATCGAACGGACTGCCGACGTCGAGTACCTCGGCTTGGTCGCCGAGGCCCACGCGGTTCGGCATGGACAGCGGAATCGTGGCACTGGTGAGCACCACTGTGTGCTCGGGCCAGGCCACTTCGGCCAGCACCGGACCGACATCGAGCGGTGCAACTTCGAGCTCCGGCCGATCCTGCGTCCCGGCGACGAAAGGGACGCGCGATGCGTCGAGAGAAAGTGCACGATCGATGTCTTCGGCGAGACGCCCGGCCAGCGTCTGGGCGCGAAGAACCTTTTGCTTCACGGAATCGATGTCTGTCTTGATCTCTCGCAGGGCTCCGAGCGCATCGTTCACCACGAGACGCATCGACGACATCGCCTCGGTGATGTGGTCCGGGAGCGGATTGGGGAGTCGTTCCTCGACGTGCGGGGCAAGTGCCGCCTTCAGGGCACTGCCAGTGTCGAAGAGGCGGTTGAGGAGGTTCTGATCCTCGACCACACGCTTCAGTGCCGAGCCGAGAGTGTTGGCCCGAGAGTGCGACACCGAGACACCCACGGTGGCGGTCATCGTGTCCTCGAGTTGATGTGCTTCGTCGAAAATCACCACGTCGTGCTCGGGCAGGATGGCGCCGCCACTGGCGACATGGATGCCGTAGAGGTGCGTGTTCACCACCACGACATCGGCCGTGGCAGCTCGGAGTCGGGCCCGCTCGGCGAAGCAGCTTGCACCGGAGTCACAGCGTGTTGCGCCCGGACATTCGTCGCTGCCGACACTGACGGCCTGCCACGACTTCGACTGTGGTTGCCAGTCGAGTTCGGCAATGTCTCCGGTCTTGCTGGTCAGCGCCCAATGGGCGAGCTTGTCGACCTCGCGCCGGTGCGTGCCGGCCAGATCGTCGAGTTCCATCTGGGCGTTGTTCGACACTTCGCTGACACGCTGCAGGCAGACGTAGTTGCTGCGTCCCTTCAACACGGCCCAGTCGAAGGGTTGCGGCAACGTGGCCTCGAGCAGTGGCAGATCGTGCAGAGCCAACTGGTCCTGCAGGGTCTTCGTCGCGGTGGAGACAACCACGCGCTTCCCGGAAAGAATTGCCGGGACGAGATAGGCAACGGTCTTGCCGGTGCCGGTGCCGGCCTGGACGATCAGTCGACCGTCGTTGTTGATGGCGCGGGCCACAGCGCGGGCCATGTCCATCTGGCCCGGTCGATCCTCGGGATTGGCCAACCCCTGGGTGACGTGGTGGATGGCTTGGGAGACGTCGTCGTCGCTGACGTGGCGGGAATTGCTCATGTCACCGCACGAGAGCAAGTGCGTGGTCGAGTTCCTCTGCCGTCATGTCGGGCCATGTGCGCTCGGTGAAATAGACCTTGGCCCCCGTGATCTGCCAGAGCAGGTAGTTGGAGATGCGACTCTCACCTGAGGTGCGGATGACGAGGTCGACATCGGGCAGACCGGAGTCGTAGAGGTTCGACGAGATCGCCAGTTCGTGTATCGAAGAGTCATCGTTGCGAGTGTGTGCACAAGCACGTTGTGCGGCGCGTGTGAGTTCGGCGCGGGAGCCATAGTCGAAGGCGACGGTGAGGACCATGCCGGTGTTTCCCGCAGTGGCCTCGATGGCGTCTCTGATGGCGCGTTGGACGAACGGGGGAGTGCGACTGCCGGGTTCGTCGAACTTTCGGCCGATCCAGTTGACCCGCACGTTGTTCTCGTTCAGCTCGTCGATGCGGCCGAAGAGACGCTTGTGCATCGACAGGATGTGACGCACCTCTGCCCGCGGGCGGACCCAGTTCTCCGTGGAAAAGCCGTAGACGGTGAGCCAACCGAGCCCGCGGGCGGCGGCGGCCCGGGTGACGGCAGCCAGCGCCTCTTCTCCCGCTGTATGGCCAGCGGTTCGGGGCAGACCACGTCGGCGGGCCCAACGGCCGTTGCCATCCATGATGCAGGCAACGTGCAGCGGATGGGTCCTGTTTGCCCCTGTGTCCGTCCTCGCGTTTGCCTTCGCCTCTGACATCCGACCGAGGCTATCCGTGGCGGCACTGGCGGGTCCGTGCATGGGAGAATGGGCCGTGATCAATCGGCTGAAAGAGCGGGTCAAGGCACGGTTGCGTCGTGCCGTCAATCAGCCGACGACACTCGATGAGCCACTGGCCCACGTTGTCGTGGCCGGGGGAACGTTGTCCGAGTGGGCCGAATTCTCGCCGGGTGAGTGGTCGAAGCGCTTGTCGAAGATGGTCGACGCCGTGGAGCCCGAGGGCGTTCGATGGTTGACCCTCGTCCCCGTGGCTGCAGGTGGGGACATCTCCTCCGGCCTGTTGGCGGAGCTGGAGTCGTCGATCGACAGGGCGCTGCGCCACCAGTCGAGCAAGGTGGAGATGATCGTGCGTACCGAACCGGACGGACGCAAGCGCTTCACCGAGGTGGTCGATCGCTTGTGTTCGGAGTCGGAACTGCGTGGCGTGCACGCCACCACGTCCGAGACGCGTCTGGCAAAGGCTCTGCTCCATCCCGCAGAGGTCGATCCCGATTTGGTGCTCGTGTTGGGCCCACCACATCAGTTGCCGACCTCCCTCGTTTGGGAGTTGGCGTACAGCGAGCTCGTCTTTCTCGACATCGCGTGGAACGAGTTGAGCGTCGAACATCTGCAAATGGCCGTCGACGACTACCGCCGCCGCAACCGCCGTTTCGGTGGCATCGATGCGTGAAGCGCATCGGATCATGGACGGCATCGATGCGTGAAGCGCATCGGATCATGGACGGCATCGATGCGTGAAGCGCATCGGATCATGGACGGCATCGACGCATGACGACGTACCGCGACCAAGCGGTGGTGTTGCGCACCTACAAGTTGGGTGAGTCCGACAGGATCGTGGTGCTGCTCACCGAGGAGCATGGCAAGGTTCGTGCAGTGGCCAAGGGCGTGCGCAAGACGCGGTCGCGCCTCGGCTCGCGCCTTGAACCCATGAGCCACGTCGCGGTGTTGCTGTATCGCGGACGTGACCTCGACACCGTCAACCAGGTGGAGGTGATGGAGACTGCGTCGGGTTTGCGCTCGAGTCTGGACAAGATGACCCAGGGTCTGGCCATGTGTGAGGCAGTCGATCAGGTCACGCCGGACCGTGAACCTGCTCCGCATCTCTACACGATGTTGGTGCGAGCTCTGCAGACCTTGGCGGAGAGCGGTTCGCCGCTGGTGCTGGCGGGATTCTTCTGGAAGCTGCTGGCTGCCGAAGGTCTGGCCCCGGAACTGGACAGGTGCGTCGGATGTGGCGAAGAGACGGAGATCGTGGCGTTCGACATGATCGAGGGAGGCGTGCAGTGCCGTTCGTGTCGTACCGGTCGGGCGATCACGCCTGCTGCGCTTGCGTTGCTGAGAATGGTGCTCGGAGGGCAGCTGTCCGCAGCGCTGTCCGCCCCGGAGAGTCCGGCAACGCACGAAGTGACGCAACTCGCCACGACGGCGGTCGAACTGCATTGTGAACGGCGTCTCCGTTCAGTGGGGATGTTCGAGCGCCACGACTAGCCTTGGTCACTCCTATGCCAGCATCTGATCTCGACCAAATCGTCAACCTCTGCAAGCGTCGTGGGTTCGTCTACCCGAGCGCGGAGATCTATGGCGGCTTCCGCTCGTCGTACGACTACGGGCCCCTCGGGTCGCTGATGCTGCGCAACGTGAAGGAATCCTGGTTGCGCACCATGGTGCAATTGCGCGACGACGTGGTGCTGATCGACGCCGCTCTGCTCGGCCCGCCCCAGATGTACGAGGCCAGTGGCCACCTCGCCAACTTCAGCGACCCGTTGGTCGACTGCACGGTCTGCAAGCGCCGCTTCCGCGAGGATCACATCGAGACCCGTGACTGTCCTCAGGGGATGAAGGGCTGCCAGTTCACTCCGGCTCGCGCCTTCAACCTGATGTTCAAGACCTTCGCCGGACCGATCGAGGGCGCCGGTGCCGAGGTGTACATGCGTCCGGAAACGGCCCAGGGCATGTTCGTCAACTTCGGGAACGTATTGCAGACCAGTCGCAAGAAGCCACCGTTCGGCATCGCCCAGGTCGGCAAGAGCTTCCGCAACGAGATCACGCCCGGAAACTTCATCTTCCGTACCCGCGAGTTCGAACAGATGGAACTCGAGTTCTTCGTTCCTCCCGCAGAGGGCAAGAAGTGGTACGAGTACTGGTGCAACGAGCGCATGGAGTGGTACCAGAATCTCGGGATTCCTTCGTCCATGTTGCGGATCCGCGACCACGAGGCCGACGAGTTGTCGCACTATTCGGCCGGAACAGCCGACGTCGAATTCCTCTTCCCGTGGGGTTGGGGTGAGCTCGAGGGAATTGCGCAGCGCACGGACTACGACCTCACCCAGCACGCCAAGCATTCGGGACAGAAGCTCGACTACTTCGACCAGGCCACCAACGAACGTTACGTCCCGTACGTGATCGAGCCAGCCGCCGGAGCCAATCGGACCATGGCGGCATTCCTGCTCGCCGCATACGACGAAGACGTCATCAACGACGAGCCGCGCACCGTGTTGCGGCTGCATCCGCGTTTGGCCCCCTACAAGGTGGCGGTGCTCCCACTTTCGAAGAAGGACACCCTCACGCCACTCGCCCAGAAGATCTACAAGACGCTCGCCGAGCGCTACATGGTCGACTACGACGAGACCCAGGCCATCGGCCGTCGGTACCGCCGACAGGACGAGATCGGCACCCCGTACTGCGTGACGGTCGACTTCGACTCACTCGAGGACAACTGCGTCACCATTCGCGAGCGCGACACCACGGAGCAAAAGCGTGTCGCCATCGCCGATCTCGTCGGCGAATTGAGCCAGAGACTAGGGTTCTGAGCAGTCACCGGACACTGGGGGAAACATGAGCACGAACGAGCGCGTCGGAGTTGTTGCCAAGATCACGTCTGCACCCGGGAAGCGTCCCGAACTGGTGGAAGCGTTGAAGAACGCCTTCGACAACGTCGCCGGAGAACCGGGCACGTTGCACTACATCCTGAGCGAGGACAAAGAAGACGAGAACCTCCTGTGGATGTGGGAGATGTACACCGACCAAGCCGCTGTCGAGTCGCACATGGGTTCGCAGTGGTTCAAGGACTGGGGCCCCCAGTTGGCTCCGTTCATGGGTGGCCGTCCCGAACTGATCTTCGTCAAGCCCGTGGGTGGCAAGGGCTACTGAGCCGGCGCCGCACGACGTTCGTTGGCCACGTATCTCGACTCCATTCTCGAGCATCATCGGGCTCGTGCCGCCGATGATCGTCGTTCGCTCGATGATTTGATCACGCAGGCTTCCGCGATGCCTTCTACCAGGGGCTTCGGCGAAGCATTGCGTGTCGAATCCCGCGAGCGTCTCGCGGTCATCGCGGAAATCAAGCGTCGCTCGCCTTCGAAGGGTGACCTGAACGCTGGCCTCGATCCCGCCGCGTTGGCACGCGTCTACGAGGCTGGAGGGGCGACGTGCATGTCGGTGCTGACCGACGAACCGCATTTCGGGGGTTCCGCAACGGATCTGCAGCGCGCACGCGGCGCCGTCGGCCTGCCGGTCATCCGCAAGGACTTCACGGTGAGTGAACGTGACGTATGTGATGCACGGTTGATGGGTGCCGATGCGGTGCTCCTCATCGCCGCCGCGTTGAGCGTCGAAGAACTGACTCGCTTCCATCGTCTGGCCGTGGACATCGGTCTCGACGTACTCGTGGAGATCCACGACGAGCGCGAACTCGAGCACGCGCTGGCTGCCAACGCAACGCTCGTCGGTGTGAACCAGCGTGATCTCGTCACGTTCCGGGTGGACCACGAGCGAGCCGTGAGGATGGGTGGGGTCATTCCGTCGAACGTGGTGCGAGTCGCCGAATCGGGCGTGCGCGGCCCGGAGGATGCACGCAATCTTCGCGCTGCCGGCTATGACGCGGTGCTGGTGGGCGAGACGCTGGTGACGTCGGCGGATCCCGCACGATCCCTCGGTGAGCTGCGCATCCCGTAGTACGTTCGGTATCGGTGTTCGTCAAGATCTGTGGAATCACAACCGAGGAGGATGCGCTTCTCGCTGTCGCCATGGGGGCCGACGCGGTCGGTTTCGTCTTCGCCCCGTCGTCGCGACAAGTGTCGGTGAAGCGCGTCTACGACATCACCCGCCGATTGCCTCCCGAGATCCTGACCGTCGGGGTCTTTCGCGACGAGCATCCGCGGCGGGTGATCGACCTCGTCCACGAGGCCGGCGTGAAGGCTGCCCAGTTGCACGGCCACGAACGTCCCGAAGACGTGGCCGAGGTGGCGGCACAGGTGAGGTGGGTCATCAAAGCCGTGGCAGCTGGTTCCGTCGACGCCCGACGGGCCGATGAGTTCAACACGGATCTGGTGCTGCTCGATGCCCCTGCGCCGGGATCCGGGAAAGTCTTCGACTGGCACCTGGCAGGTGAGGTACCCACCGGTCCGCGGGTGATTCTCGCCGGAGGTCTCACGGCGGACAATGTCGCGGCTGCCATCGAACAAGTCTCACCGTGGGGCGTCGACGTCTCGAGCGGCGTGGAGTCAGAACCGGGCAAGAAGGATGCACGAGCCATGCGGGCGTTCATCGCCGCGGCACGAGCTGCCGCCCCCGAGCCGTATCTCGGCCCCGACGAGATGCCCTATGACTGGCAGGACGACGATTGAGTCGTCCCATGTGTCCGGTGACGATTAGTCGTCGGTGATATTGCCTGCGAGACTGTCGGTCATGAGCCTGATGGTCGAACCCGGAGAAGAGGGTCGTTTCGGTCAGTTCGGTGGTCGCTTCGTTCCCGAGACGTTGATCCCCGCCTGCCAGGAGCTGGAGGTGGCGTTCCGCGAGGCATGGGCCGATGCTCTGTTCCGTGAAGAGCTCGATCATCTCTTGAAGACCTACGCCGGTCGACCCTCGATCCTCACCGAGTGTCACAACCTGGGTCGACAGTTGGGGATCCGTTTGCTGCTGAAGCGCGAGGATCTCAACCACACGGGCTCGCACAAGATCAACAACGTGCTCGGCCAAGCACTGCTCGCCAAGCGAATGGGCAAGAAGCGGATCGTTGCGGAGACCGGTGCAGGCCAGCACGGTGTCGCCTCGGCCACCGCTGCGGCGCTCTTGGGTCTCGAGTGCAAGGTGTACATGGGTGCTGTCGACGTGGAACGTCAGGCCCTGAACGTGTTCCGCATGAAGTTGCTCGGTGCCGAAGTCGAAGCCGCGCAGTCGGGGAGCCGCACGCTGAAGGACGCCGTGAACGAGGCCATGCGTGACTGGGTGGCAACGGTCGAGACCACGCACTACTGCCTTGGTTCGGTGATGGGACCGCACCCGTATCCGTGGATGGTGCGCCAGTTCCACCGGGTGATCGGCGACGAGGCCCGCGAGCAGGTTCGCGAATACACCGGAGGCGACCCCGACGTGGTGGTGGCGTGTGTCGGCGGTGGTTCGAATGCGATCGGCATCTTCTCCGGTTTCGTCGACACGAAGGCCCGTCTCGTTGGCGTCGAGCCAGCGGGTGGCGCCGCGGTCGGCCGCGGTGTGCCCGGTGTGGTGCACGGGATGAAGAGTTATCTCATGCAGGACGAAGACGGCCAGGTTCAAGAGGCGCACTCGATCAGTGCCGGACTCGACTATCCGGGCGTGGGTCCCGAGCATTCGTACCTCGCCGAGATCGGCCGCGCCGAATACCCGGCCGTCACCGACGACGAGGTGATCGAGGGCTTCACCCTGCTGGCCCGCACCGAAGGAATCATCCCGGCTCTCGAGTGTGCCCATGCCGTTGCGTGGATCAAGCGTGCCGCGCCCGAGATGCAGGGCCAGACCGTGCTCATGAATCTTTCCGGTCGGGGCGACAAGGACGTCGCCCAGATGATGGACATTCTGGGTTAGCGAGCACAGGCATGGCAGTGGGTGTTCTCGAGGGGCATTTCCGTGCGCGTCTGGCGACGGGGAAGAAGCTGCTCGTTCCGTACGTGACGGGTGGCCTCACCCATTGGAAGGAAGCGATCCGTGTGGCGGCGGCCAACGGAGCCGACGCGATCGAGGTAGGCATTCCCTTCTCCGACCCGGTGATGGACGGCCCCGTGATCCAAGAGGCGTCGCAGCGTTCGCTCGACGCTGGTTCCACGCCTCGCAGCATCATCACCGAGATCGCCGCGCTCGACGTCGGGATTCCCATCGCGGTGATGCTGTATTACAACACGGTCTTCCGGATGGGACACGAGCGATTCGCGGCACTCTGCGCGGAGAACGGTGTTTCCGGAGCCATCGTGCCGGATCTTCCCCTGGAAGAGTCGGGCCCGTGGTGCGAGGCCGCCGATGCGGCTGGTGTCGAGACAGTGATGCTGGCTGCACCCACGGCACCCGACGAGCGCCTGCCACGCATCGCCGCGCGCGCCCACGGATTCGTCTACGCCGTCGGACTGCTGGGTATCACCGGTGAGCGCGACGCATTGGCAGCGACAGCGACCTCGATCGCGAAGCGCGTCAAGGCCGTGACGGACAAGCCCGTGCTGATCGGAGTCGGCGTGTCGAACGCCGAGCAGGCCAAGGAAGCGTGTCGCGTGGCCGACGGCGTGGTGCAGGGTGCATCGGTCGTACGCCGACTGATGGAGGGTGGCCCCGATCTCGTCGGCGAATACATCTCGGAAGTGCGAAACGCGATCGACGGGTGACGCACGACTAAGTTCGCGGGCATGTTGAAAGCCGGCGACACCGCACCTGACATCGAACTCCTCGACCAGAACGGCAAGACCGTGACATTGGCGAAGTACGCCAAGCGCAAGGTGCTGGTCTACTTCTACCCGAAGGCCGACACACCGGGTTGCACCACGCAGTCCTGCGGTCTGCGCGACATCAAGGATCAGATCGGCAAGACCGTGATCATCGGGATCAGCCCCGACAAGCCGGAGAAGCAGAAGAAGTTCGACGACAAGTATGAGCTCGGCTTTCCGCTGCTGGCCGACACAGAGAACAAGGTGGCCAAGGCCTACAAGGTGTGGAAAAAGAAGAGCATGTACGGCCGCGAGTACATGGGCATCGAACGTTCGGCATTCCTCATCGACGGCAACGGCGTGATTCTCCAGGCTTGGTACAAGATTTCGCCGAAGGACACTCCGACGAACCTGCTGAAGGCGTTGGGGAAGTGAGATGAGTTTTCCCGCTCCCGTCGACGTCCTCCCTCACCGGCCTCCGTTCCTGTTCGTCGACGAAGTCGTTGCGCTCGAACACGGACAGTCCGCGACGGGACTCTGGAGACTCACGGGAGACGAATGGTTCTTTTCGGGACACTTCCCCGGACGACCCACGTTGCCCGGAGTCTTGATGTGCGAAGCGATTGCGCAGATGGGTGCCTACGTGGTGTTGAGCGACGAGAAGATGGCAGGAAAGTTGCCCTTGTTCGGAGGACTCGACGGTGCGCGCTTCCGCCGCCAGGTGGGTCCCGGCGACACGCTGACTCTCGAGGTCACCCTCGGTCGCATGTCGTCACGAGCCGGCAAGGGCAGCGGTCGCGCATTGTTGAACGGTGAGGTCGCCTGCGAGTGCGACCTGATGTTCGTGCTCGTCGACGCCTGAGGGAGTTCAGGTAACGGGGCCGAGGATGATCGACCCGTTGTGTCCGCCGAAACCGAAGTTGTTCGACATCGACGGCCCCGGCGTCCAAGGACGCGGAGCACCCACAACGAGATCGATGTCGAGTTCCGGGTCGAGTGCCGTGGTGCCGGCGGTCGGCGGAATGATCTTCTTCTCGAAGGCGAGCAGAACGGCCGCTGCTTCGAGCGCTCCTGCTGCGCCGAGTGCATGACCGGTCACGCCCTTGGTGGACGTGACCGCGGGTCGTGAGGCCCCGAACACGACGTTCATCGCCTGGGCTTCGGCCGCATCGTTGAGTGGCGTCGAGGTACCGTGTGCGTTGATGTGCACGATGTCGGTCGGCTCGAGGCCTGCATCGGCGAGTGCGAGGCGCATGCAGGCCTGCGCTCCGGTGCCGCCTGGCGCCGGAGCTGTGATGTGGTGGGCGTCGGCGTTGCTGGCCGCGCCCATGACTTCGCCCAGGATGGTGGCACCGCGTGCAACCGCCAGGTCCCAACGCTCGAGGATCAGCACAGCAGCACCTTCACCCATGACGAACCCGTCGCGGGAGGCGTCGAATGGCTTGCTCGAGCCGGTGGTGGAGAGAGCGGTCATGTTGCCGAAGCCGGCGAGAGACGTGGCCGTGGCAGCGGACTCGGCACCGCCGGTGGCGACGGCGTCGCAGAGTCCGTAGGCCACCAATCGCGCGGCGTAACCGATGGCGTGGGTCGACGCTGCGCAGGCCGTGCAGATGGTCTCGTTCGGGCCCTGCAAGCCGTAGCGCATCGAGATGGCGGCTCCGGCGGCGTTGGCCATCATCATCGGCACGAGGAAGGGCGACACGCGTCGCGGGCCCTTCTCCATGTTGACGATGACCTGCTCTTCCAGGGTGTGGAGGCCTCCGACGCCCGTGGCGAAGATCGTGCCGAAGCGGCCCTTGTCGACCGAGATGTCTCCGGCCTGATCGAACGCCTCGGCAGCCGCTGCGAGTGCAAACTGCTCGACCCGATCGGCGCGACGCGATTCCTTCGGATTGGCGAAGTACGGCGCAGGATCCCAGTCGGCGATCTCGTTCGCCTTGGTGTCGACGAGCCCCGGACCGAGCAGTCCGTTCCAGAAGTTCTCGCGACCGAGCCCGCAAGGAGCCACGACACCAAGACCGGTGATGGCGACGCGGTGAGGGCCGCCGTTCGGGAACGGGTGGCGCATCAGAGCTTCGAGGTGACCAGATCGAACGCCTGGCCGACGGTCTGGATGCCTTCGAGTTCCTCTTCGGGAACTTCGATGCCGAACTCTTCTTCGAGTGCCATGACGAGCTCGACCAGGTCGAGGCTGTCGGCGTCGAGGTCGTCGCCGAACTTTGCTTCCTTCGTGACCTGCGAAGCATCGACGGACAGAACGTCGACGGCGCACTTGGTGAAACGGGCGAAGAGATCGTCGCTCATGGGGACTCCTTTGTCAGGTGGGGGGTGGCGATGTAATCGTTCTTGTCATTCTTGCATCTTTGGGCCACATCAATGGCCCATCCTGTGTTGATGGGGCGGGCCATCAATGGCCCATCCTGTGTTGATAGGGCGGGCCATCAATGGCCCATCCCCAGCCCACCGTCGACGGGGATGACGGCGCCGGTGATGTAGGCCGCGTCGGGGGATGCGAGGAACGACACCACGCCGGCAATTTCTTCAGGGGTGGCCATTCGTTGCAGGGGGACCGCGGCGGTGAGTTCTTCGAGTCGCTTCTCGCCGAGGGCGGCGGTCATGTCGGTGGAGACAGGCCCGGGTGCCACGACGTTGACGGTGATGCTGCGGGAGCCGAGTTCGCGGGCGAGAGACCGCGCCAGACCCACGAGGCCGGCCTTCGAAGCGGCGTAGTTGGCCTGGCCCGCGGAACCCAGGAGGCCGACAACGGAGGACATCAGCACGATGCGCCCTGATCGTGCACGGAGCATCTGCTGGCAGGCCCTCTTGCACACGCGGTAGGCCGCGGTGAGGTTGGCATCGATCACCGAAGTGAAGTTCTCTTCGCTCATCCGCAGCAGCAGACCGTCGTTGGTGATGCCTGCATTCGACACCAGCACCTCCACGTTGCCGAAGGTTTCTTCGACCTTGGCGAAAGCGGCATCGACGGAGTCGACCGATGTGACGTCGCACTGAACGGCGAGCGCACCGGCATCGACGAGATCCTGGGGCGGCAGACTCGAGTTGTAGGTGATGGCCACCTTGTCGCCGTTGTCGAGAAAGCGACGTGCGCACGCGGCTCCGATGCCGCGCGAACCTCCGGTGATCAAGACGACCCGTGACATGTCAGACCCCCCAACGAATGATGGCGCTGGCAGCGGTCATGCCCGCACCGAAACCAACGAGAAGAACGAGATCGCCGGGGGAGAGTCGCCCCTTGTCTGCTGCATCGAAGAGGGCGAGCGGAATGGAGGCCGACGATGTGTTACCTGTCTCCTGAATGGTGACGGCAGTTCGCTCCATCGGAACTCCGAGCCGATCGCAAGCCGCAGAGATGATTCTGATGTTGGCCTGGTGTGGCACGACCAACGTGATGTCGTCGGCGGTGACTCCTGCCGCGGCCATCGACTTCTGGGCCGAGTCGACCATGATCCGCACGGCTCGGCGGAAGACTTCCTTGCCGTCCATGTGGATCTTGCCGCCGATCTCGCAATACAGAATGTTTTCGGCGGACCCGTCGGCATCGAGATCCCAGCCGAGCAGTTGCCCGGGCCCGTCAGAGGCCTCGAGTACCGCTGCACCCGATCCGTCAGCGAAGAGGATGGCTGTGTTGCGATCGGTCCAGTCGGTGATCCGAGCCAGGGTGTCGGTGCCGATGAGGAGAACCTTTTTCGCACCCATGGCGATGAGTCCGTGAGCGACGACGGTGGCGTAGACGAAGCCACTGCAGGCGGCGTTCACGTCGAATGCACCGCAGCGCAGGCCGAGAGCGTTCTGCACCGTGGCTGAGGTTGCGGGCACAGTGCGATCCGGAGTCGTGGTGGCCAGCACCAGTGCATCGATGGACAGTGGGTCGACCCCCGACATCTCCAGTGCCTTGCGACCGCTCTCTATCGACAATCCCGCGGTGGTGCCGCCGACATGGCGTCGTTCGATCCCCGTACGGTCACGGATCCATTCGTCGGAGGTGTCCATCATCGACTCGAGGTCGACGTTGGTGAGCACCTTCGGGGGAAGCGCACGTCCCCAACCGGTGAATCGGGCGCCGATGACTCCCTGCGGAATCGAAGGCATGGACCTAGGCGGTCCTCAGCCAGGCAATGGGCTGGCGGTGGGTGACGCGTTCACCGTCGACGGCGATGTAGCTCTGCAGGATTCCGGCGAAGGGGCTGCGTACCTCCTGGTCGCCGACACTGCCGAGTACTTCACCGACGCGAATTTTCGTGCCGGCCGGGTGGGCGACATCGTGCGAGAAGACACCCGCGCACGGGCTGACCACGAGACGTTCCGTGGCGAAGAGGTGTTCACCTTCGAGTTGCACTGCACCGGTTGGCGCAGCCTTGTTGACCCAGTCGATGAGCTTGTCGAGCTCTTCGGGAGTCGCGACGCTGATGGTGCGTGCCGACTCGACGGAGCGCTTGGCCATACCGGTGAGAACACCTCCGGGTCCGAGCTCGACGAAGCCGGTCACGCCGCCTTCGGCCATGGTGAGAAGTGAATGCTTCCAGCGCACGGGACTCGACAACTGAGCGGAAAGCAACGACGACCATTCCTCGCCCGAATCGTGGGGGAGGGCATCGACGTTCGAGACGACAGCGACTTCGGTGTCGCGAATGTTTGCGCTGGCGATGGCCTGCCGGAGACGGTCGCGTGCCGCAGCCATGAAAGGGGTGTGGAAGGCGCCCGAAACCTGCAGTGGCATGACCTTCTTCGCGCCGAGTTCCTTGGCGTGTTTTGCGGCGGCCTCCACGCCGTCGGGAGATCCGGCGATGACCACCTGACCGGGAGCGTTGAAGTTGGCGACCCAGACATCACTGTCGGCCCGGCGACAGGCGACCTCGACGTCTTCGTCGTCGAGGCCGAGAACCGCCGACATGGTTCCCGGCGATTCGTTGCCGGCATCGTGCATAGCCGCAGCCCGCTCGGCGACGAGGAGAACGCCGTCTTCGAAGCTGATGGCACCGGTGGCCGTGAGTGCGGTGTACTCACCGAGGCTGTGGCCGGCGCAGAACGAGGGTTCGATGCCGAGGCGCTCGACAGCGTCGAGAACCATGAGGCTCGAGACGTAGGTGGTCATCTGGGCATTGCGCGTGTCACGCAGCTCTTCGGCATCGGCATCGAGGAGCAGGCGACCGATGTCGCGACCGGCGATGTCGGAGGCTTCCGTGACGAGTTCCCAACTTTCGTGGTCGACCCAGGGTCGGCCCATGCCGGGCCGCTGGGAGCCTTGGCCGGGGAACGTGAAGGCAAGCATCGTTGTCCGAGATTAGACGTTGACCTTCGGTCTCCCGATGTTTCTCGTCGGTAGGGCTGTAGTCTGCGCAGACACTTGTGGCCCGAGTGGCGGAACGGCAGACGCGGCGGACTCAAAATCCGCTGTCCGGAAGGGCGTGTGGGTTCGAATCCCACCTTGGGCACTCGTTCACACCGATGTCAATCGGGAACGCCGAGGTGATGACAGATGGGCAACTGGCTGGGCCGCTCACAGACAGAGAAACAGTTGGCCAAAACGGTTCGCCGAATGCGGGAAATTCGCGAGAAACTGGCGGTGGCCGAGGAGCAACTCGCCGCGCTCCGTGAGGATGCCGAGGATCTCGAGATGCGCTCGATGGTGTCGGAATCCCCGTTCGACTCACAGGAATCCCGCCAGGCCAGCGCCCATGCCGCGTCGATGCATCGTCATCGTGACGATCTTCGGCGAGAGTTGTCCGAACTGGAGTCTCGTCAGGACGAGCTTCTTGACAGAATGAACCGTCAGTGAGGACGTACGAATGAAAGAGAAGGTTCCAGCGTGGCTGTACGGGTGGTGATTGCCGAAGACGAAGCCATCATCCGTCTCGACCTTCGGGAGACTCTCGAAGAAGAGGGTTACGAAGTGGTGGCGGAAACCGGTCGAGGCGATCAGGCCGTCGAACTGGTCCGCGAACACAAGCCCGACCTCGCCATTCTCGACATCAAGATGCCCGAAATGGACGGTCTCGAAGCATCACGTCTCATCGTGGCCGAGAAGATCTGCCCCGTCGTACTTCTCACCGCGTTCAGTCAACGTGAGATCATCGAACAAGCACGTGATGCCGGAGCCCTTGCCTACATCGTCAAACCTTTTCAGCGCAGCGATCTGGTGCCCGCGATCGAAGTCGCGCTCGGACGGTTCCGTGAGTTGCAACTCCTCGCCAGCGAGGTCGGCGCTCTCGAAGAGCAGTTGGAGACGCGCAAGATCCTCGATCGAGCCAAGGGTGTCCTCATCGATCGCTTCGGGCTGTCCGAATCCGATGCCTATTCCTTCATCCAGCGTTCCGCAATGAGCGAGCGGGCGCGCATGCGTGACGTTGCCGAGCAAGTCATTTCCGGAACGCTCGAACCGTGAGCGATTCTTTGATCTCGGCAGGGAACCGGTGACGGAATGAAGATGATGGTCCTCGACGGCAACTCGCTTGCCTACCGAGCCTTCTTCGCGCTTCCGGCCGACATGGCCACGGCGAGTGGGCAAGTGACCAACGCGGTGTTCGGCTTTGCGTCGATGTTGTCGAACCTGCTGAAGGAGCACCGGCCCGACACTTTGGCCGTCGTCTTCGATCGGCCCGAACCCACCTTCCGACACGAAGCGGTTCCCGAATACAAGGCGCAGCGAGAGTCCGCCCCCGACATCCTGCGCCAGCAGATGGGAATCATTCGGGAACTACTCGAGGCGCTCGGTGTCACGTCGCTCGACATGGCTGGATTCGAGGGTGACGACATCATCGCCACCCTCTCGCGGCGGTGCGAGGCATCCGGAGACGACGTGATCATCGTCACCGGCGACCGCGACAGCTATCAGTTGGTGCGGGATCCCCACGTGAAGGTGCTCTACAACAAGCGTGGTGTCAGTGACTACGCCATCTACGACGAAGCGGGCATTCTCGAGCGCACTGGTGTTCCGGCGTCGCGTTACGTGGACTATGCGGCGCTGCGCGGCGATCCCAGCGACAACCTCGTCGGCGCCAACGGCGTGGGGGAGAAGACTGCGGCCAAGTTGGTCAACGAGTATCCGGACCTCGCGGCCATTCTCGATGCGGCCGACAAGCAGACTCCCAAGTTGCGCGCGTCTCTCGAAGAATCCCGTGATCGGGTTCTGCGCAATGCGTCTGTGATGGTGTTGCGCGACGATCTCGACATCGATGTCGATCCCCGAAGCTGCATTCCGCAACCGAATCACGATGCCGTGCAGAGGCTGCTCGATTTTCTCGAGATGAAGAACATGCGCAAGCGTCTCGACGACGCTTTCTCGCATTGGTCGAGTGGTTCGTCGCCTGCAGCGTCCTCTGGGTCGGGGGAGTCGTCGCGCGGCGAGTTGACGACCTCGTTCGAGTTCGCTGCCAGCAAGAGCGCGAAGGATGTCCGGGCCGCGCTCGCAGGCCGCGCGCACATTGGCGTCGGAGCCACGTGGAGCGGACCGAAGAACGAGCAACGACTGGTGTCGGTTGCATTGGCCACGGAGGAGTCGGCCTGGGTGGTGCCCGGCGACGACGTAGGGCTGCTCGGTGAATGTCTCGCCGATGCGCCGCGGCTCGTCGGCCACGACGTGAAGAAATTGATGCGGGCGCTTCTCGAGAGTGGCTTCCCGCTGGGGAACGTCGTCTTCGACACGGCCATCGCGGCTTACCTCATCGA
>Ga0164293_10000842_pt1 | contig 25556 bp, 13 predicted proteins | sample GEODES118metaG_FD_111487 | JGI IMG/M metagenome (GOLD analysis project Ga0164293, IMG submission 111487) | Eutrophic lake water microbial communities from Lake Mendota, Wisconsin, USA - GEODES118 metaG | ecosystem: Environmental > Aquatic > Freshwater > Lake | place: USA: Lake Mendota...
TTCAGCTGAAGTTGTAACTACCGACCAAATGGGTGGTTCGATTAAAAAGGCTCAGGTTGGTCACGTAATCATCTCTGTGGCTAAGACACTTCAACAGAAAGAAATGAACCTTGCAACTATCGCAATTACTAAATCACGTTTAGGTAAAGATGGGGTAGTATTTGAGAACTGTAAATTTAACAATGAGTTACTTGAAATTGATACCGAGAGTTCGGTAACGTTCTTAGGTTTCGAAGAACAACAAGAGGAAAGAAAGAGAGATAGGGTAAAAGAGTTGATGGAGAAACGAAAACAAAAAGAAGAACAAAAACAACAATCTTAATACAAAAAAAACAAAAAATAATTATGGAAAAAATTTTAGTGGAGAATCCTAATAGATTCGTCATCTTCCCAATTCAGTATGATGACATTTGGGAATATTATAAACAACATCAAGCGGCGTTTTGGACGGCAGAAGAGGTTGATTTAAGTAATGACATCAGAGATTGGAATAATCTTACTGAAAACGAACAATACTTCGTTAAGAACATCTTATCGTTCTTCGCGGCTTCAGATGGTATTGTTAACGAAAATCTTGCTGAGAATTTCTTAAAGGAAGTACAATATCCTGAAGCGAAATTCTTTTACGGGTTCCAACTGATGATGGAGAATATACATAGTTTAATGTACTCTCTATTAATCGACACATATATCTCAGACGAGAAAGAAAAACAACTATGCTTCACAGCATTAGATAACTTACCTGCGGTTCAAAAGAAAGCGAAATGGGCTCTTGATTGGATTGAAAATGCGTCTTTCCAAGAGAGATTAGTTGCGTTCGCTGCGGTTGAAGGTATCTTCTTCTCAGGTTCATTCTGTTCAATCTTTTGGTTGAAATCAAGAGGAATCATGCAAGGGTTATGTAACGCCAATTCTTTAATCTTTAAAGATGAAAACCTACACTGTGATTTTGCTATTCACTTAGTTAATAATCACTTAGAGAACAAACCATCAGAAAAGAGAATTAAAGAAATCCTATTATCTGCACTTGAAATTGAAAAAGAATTCATCACAGAATCTTTACCTGTTTCACTTATCGGAATGAATTCAAACTTAATGAAACAATATCTTGAATTCGTAACCGATGGGTTATTAGTTAAATTTGGTTGTAAAAAAGAGTTTAACGTTGAACAACCATTTAAGTTTATGGAACAAATCGCGGTTGAAACAAAGGGTAACTTCTTTGAGTCAAGAACGATGGAATACCAAAAAGCGAAACTAAACGAAACATTATCTTTTGATTCTGATTTCTAATTTATTACTATTAAAAATATGATGTCACTAAAAATTAAAAAAAGAGGCGGGGAAGATGCGTCCTTTAATCCACAAAAAATATATAGCAGAATTAAAAGAGCTTCTAAAGGTTTAACTGTAAATTCAGACGAAATCTTTATTAAAGTTATTACTTCTGTACCTACAGAAGGTGTTATAACAACTAAAGAGTTAGACAAACTTGTATATGAAATTGCCGCCGCTTACACGGGTAGTCACCACGATTATTCAAGACTTGCATCTTCAGTTGCAATCTCTTCTTACCACAAAGAAACTGACCCAAGTTTCTCAAATACAATGCATACGTTACACGTTGATGGTATTGTACATGATGAACTAATGTCAATCATTGAAAAATATGGTCCGAGTAAAATTGATGAGGTCATTAATCATGAAAATGATTATAACTTTGATTATTTCGCTTGGAGGTCATTACAAGAAATGTACTTGTTAAAGACACCTGAAGGTAAAGTAATTGAAAGACCACAACACATGTACATGAGAGTTGCTCTATGGGTAACTAACACGTATGAAGAGGCGGTAGAATACTACAACTCATTATCAAACCAACGTATATCAAAGGCGACACCTATTATGATTAATGCGGGTACAAGAGTACCTCAATTAGCATCTTGTGTGTTACATTACAACAACTCTGACTCGAGAGAAGGGTTATTGAAAACCTTGAATGATATTTCAACTTATTCTTCAGACGCTGCGGGTATTGGATTATCAATGTCTAACATTCGTAGTAAAGAAAGTAGAATTAAATCATCAGGTGGATTTGCTGGAGGATTACTAAAGTACTTAAAAATTGTTAACGAGTCATTAAGATTCTTTAACCAACAAGGAAGAAGACCTGGTAGTGCTGCTATCTATTTAGAACCATGGCACAGAGATATTATGGACCTATTAGAGATTAAAAAGAATACAGGTGCTGAGGAATTAAGAGCGAGAGATTTATTCACCGCGTTATGGATTCCCGATAACTTCATGAGAGCGGTTAAGAACAATGAAGATTGGTACTTATTCTGTCCTAATGAAATTATTAAATCGGGTATCAAACCATTACAAGAATGTTATGGTGATGAATACGAAGAAAACTATCAAAAGGCAGTTGATTTAGGTATCGGTAGAAAAGTTAAAGCTCAAGATATTTGGTCTAAAATTATCGAGTCCCAAGTTGAGACAGGGGTTCCTTACTTATGTGCTAAAGATAGTGCGAATAAGAAAACTAACCACCAAAACATCGGTGTAATTAAACAATCAAACTTATGTAACGAGATTTACCAATACACTGATGAAGAGACAACTGCAATCTGTACGTTATCATCTATCGTATTGAAAAACTTTATTGTTGATGGTAAGTTTGATTATAAGTTATTGATTGAAGAAGTTAGAAGAGCGGTAAGAGCGTTGAACAACGTAATCGATAAAAATAACTATTCAACAGAAAAAGGATTAAAAGGAGGACTTGAACAAAGAGCGATTGCTATTGGAACTCAAGGGTTGGCGGACGTATTCTATTTAATGGATTACATCTTCACATCTGAAGAGGCTAAAGTTTTAAATAAAAACATATTCGAGGCAATCTACTTCGCAGCTATCACTGAAAGTAATGACTTATGTAAAAGAGGTATTAGAAAACCATATAAATTTTTCAAAGGGTCACCAATGTCAAAAGGTGTATTCCAATTTGATATGTGGGGATTAAACGAATCTGAATTATTTTTAGATTGGGATACCTTAAAAACAGAAGTTAAAGAATACGGAGTGTGTAACTCTTTATTTACAGCTCAGATGCCAGTTGCATCTTCAGCTAAAATCACAGGTTCATTTGAAATGACTGAACCAGCACACTCTGCGTTATTTAACAGAAGAGTTGTTGGTGGTGAAATTATGATTGTTAACAAGTACTTAATTAACGACTTTGAGAAAATTGGGGTATGGTGTGAAGACTTGAAAAACGAAATAATCATGAATGAGGGGTCTATTCAAAACATTAACTTTAACCAATACCTTGACCCTGAGGACAGAAACTATAATAAAAAAGTTAAGAGAATTGAACACTTGATTCCAAAGTATAAAACAATTTGGGAAATCTCTCAAAAAGAATTGATTGACATGGCGGCGGACAGAGCTCCGTTTATTGACCAATCACAATCAATGAACATTTATATGAGTAATCCAACATTGTCTAAAATTACTTCATCACACTTCCACTCATGGGAGAAAGGATTAAAGACTTTATGTTACTATGTTAGAACCAAAGCGATTTCAACAGGAGCTAAACACTTAGCGGTTGATGTATCAAAAATACAGAAATCAAAACCTACTGTTGAGGTACCTAAAGTAGATTACACTAACATGAATTTACCTCAAAAACCTGAAGGAATCGAAATTGAATGTTTCGGTTGTTCATCTTAAGATACTAAATAATCCCGACCAACATCGGGATTATTTATTTTAATCTATTTATAAGGAAAAACGAGGGTATTATATTTATAGTTATGGCAGATGGAACTACATATGGTATTAATTTTCCTTTTAGAGATTCTAAAAGAGGAGATTATTTACAATTAACAGAGTTTGAAGCTCAACAGATTAAAGCGGATTTAGTTCATTTATTGTTAACAAGAAAAGGTACAAGATATTACTTACCTGATTTTGGAACAAGACTATATGAATTTTTATTTGAACCTTTTGACGGACTTACGTTTGATGCGATTCAATCTGACATCAGAGAAGCTGTTTCGAGATACATGCCAAATTTATTATTAAATAATATCTCAATCACACCTGCAGACCCAATGGAAGAGGTTGATATCGCGGAAGGACAAAACATCGTAGGAAGTAGCGAATCACCAGTATATAGATTTCCAGGTAAAGGGACATCAGAATATACTGCAAAAATTAAAATCGATTACTCAGTAGAATCAAATACGTTTGCTCAGAGTGATTTTGTAATTATCAATATTTAATATAGATGGCGAATCGTAAAATATCATATACAACCAGAGATTATCAGGGAATAAGAACTGAGTTACTTAACTATTGCAAAACATACTATCCTGAATTAATTCAAGATTTTAATGATGCTTCGGTATTCTCAGTATTCTTAGATTTAAACGCAGCCGTTGCCGATAACCTACATTATCATATTGATAGAAGTATTCAAGAAACGGTACTTCAATACGCACAACAAAGGTCTTCAATATATAACATTGCAAGAACCTACGGTTTAAAATTGCCAGGTCAAAGACCTTCAGTTGCTCTTGTTGACTTCTCAATCACAGTTCCTGCGTTCGGTGATAAAGAAGATGAAAGATACTTAGGAACTCTAACAAGAGGGTCTCAAGTAACAGGGGCGGGTATTGTATTTGAGAATATCTATGATATTGATTTTACATCACCATATAATGCTCAAGGGTTTCCGAACAGATTAAAGATTCCAAATTTCAACTCCAACAACGTATTAATTAACTATACTATCACCAAAAGAGAGTTAGTTGTTAATGGTATAACTAAAGTATTCAAAAAAGTAGTTAGTCCAAATGACGTTAGACCATTCTTTGAATTATTCTTACCTGAAAAAAATGTATTAGGTATTACAAGTGTATTACTTAAGAGTGGTACCGAGTATAGTAATATACCAACAAGTGCTGAGTTTATCGGAGCATCTAATAGATGGTACGAGGTAGACGCATTAGCCGAAGATAGAGTTTTTGTTGAAGACCCTACAAAAGTATCTGACCAACCTGGTATTAAAGTAGGAAGATACATTCAAACACAAAACAGATTTATTAGCGAATACACACCTGAAGGATTTAAGAAAATGACTTTCGGTGGTGGTACCAATACCGCTCAAGATGCTTTAGACCAATTTACAACAGTAGGGACAACATTAGATTTACAAAGATATACAAACAACTTCTCTTTAGGTTCGGCATTAGTTCCAAACTCAACACTATTCATACAATATAGAGTTGGTGGGGGATTGGCATCAAACTTAGGAACGAATGTTATTAATCAAATAGGCACTGTTTCATTCTACGTTAATGGTCCTTCAGAGTTAACAAACTCTTCAGTAGTTAACTCGTTAAGATGTACTAACGTAACCGCGGCAATTGGTGGAGCAGGACTTCCATCATTAGAAGAAATAAGAAACTATGTATCGTTTAACTTCTCCGCTCAAAAAAGAGCAGTGACAGTCCAAGATTATGAGGCTCTTATTAGAAACATGCCAGCGGAATTCGGAGCACCTGCCAAAGTTTCAATTACAGAAAATAACAACAAAATATTAATTCAATTACTATCATACGATACTTCAGGTAAATTAACCAATATTGTTTCTGATACTTTAAGACAGAATGTGGCAACTTATCTATCAAACTATCGAATGATAAATGACTACATTTCTATCTTAACCGCTGAAGTTATTGACCTTAGTGTTGATGTTCAGATTGTATTAGATGCTGCTCAGAATTCAGGACAAGTTATTGCTGATGTGGTTGACAAAATATCAGCGTATTTTAATCCTCAAGTAAGACAGTTAGGGCAAAACGTATACCTATCTGAACTTAGAAGTATTGTTCAAAATCAAAATGGTGTAATCACTGTTGCAGGAATGAATGTTTACAATAAAGTTGGGGGGCAATATTCTTCGGCTGAAACATCTATGGAGTATTCCGACCCTGAAACTAAAGAAATATTACCTGTGGATGATACGGTGTTTGCTCAACCTTCACAAGTTTACCAAATCCGTTATCCAAACAAAGATATTAGAGTTTCGGTTAAAAATTTCCAATCAGTTACCTTCTCTTAATAGGTTTATTATCGTTACGTTTAGTTTATTATTAAAAAGAGTGTGTTAGTACTTTAAAAATAACACATAAACTATTTATAAATTAAAGGTAATACATGGGTCAATCATATAGGATAAAAACCGAACTCGGGTCTAATAAGACAATCAACGTCCAATTAGACCAAGAGTTTGAATTCTTAGAAATCTTATCGTTAAAAATACAACAAGCGGATATCTACACAAGAAGTTGTGCGGACTATGGTGTTATTGTTGGTAGAGTTACCGCCAATAATGGGTTGGGTATACCTAATGCGAGAGTTGCGGTATTCGTCCCAATAACCAATGTTGACGAATCTAATCCTTTAATATCAAGTATCTATCCTTATGAATCTCCTTCAGATAAAAATGAAGACGGATATCGATACAATCTTTTACCTTACGAAAAATCATATTCAAAGCACTCAGCGACAGGTACACTACCAACAAGAGCGGATTCTCTTACGGGGATAACTGCAGTTGAAATATATGACACGTATTACAAGTATACTGCCAAAACAAACGAAAGTGGGGATTACATGATAATGGGGGTTCCGTTAGGGGACCAAGCGATTGTTATGGATGTTGACTTATCCGATATTGGAGAGTTCTCACTAACACCTCAGGATTTAATTAGAATGGGGTTGGCAACCGAAGCACAAGTTGCGGGTTCTAAATTTAGAACTTCAACAGATTTAAATTCATTACCACAAATAGTTAATTTAGTTAAGAACGTTGAAGTTTCTCCATTATGGGGTGATGCGTCACTTTGTCAAATTGCAATAAATCGATTAGATTTTGATTTAAGAGATGATGCCAATGTTGATATACAACCGACATCGGTGTTTATGGGATGTATGTTTTCTTCACCTGACACTCTAAGAGTAAGGAATAATGGAAGACCAAAAGATAACATGGGTAACCTATGCGGTTTAACAACATCACCAGGTCAAATATTAGCGTTAAGACAAACAATACAACAAGATATAGATGGTAACCCTGTTTTAGAACAATATGAGTTAGAACAATCAGGAAATGTTATTGATGGTTCAGGAACATGGTTAATAGAATTACCAATGAACTTAGATTATTTTATAACTAATGAATTTGGTGAAAAAGTATTGTCAAATGACCCAACTGTTGGAGTTCCAACAAAGGCCAAGTACCGTTTTAAGGTCAAATGGACTCAACCAAATGATTTAACTTTACAAACAAGAAGAGCTTATTATTTAGTTCCAAACGTTAAAGAATACGGATGGACAACATCATCATCAGACCCGTCAACTAGAAGTATTCCAACAACAAATAATTCTAAACAACAACAGAGTTCTTATTATTTTGGATTGGCTTGGAGTGGTTATACTGATGGATTTATTGGACAGAAAAAAATAGAGAGACTTAATGAGATTATCGATTGCGAAGATACATTCTACGAATTTCAATTCAATAAAGTTTATACGGTGTCTTCTTTGATTGACCAATACAAAAGTGGTAGAAATATTATTGGGTCCGCGCCAGGTAGGTTTATTGGTATTAAAGAAATTGATGACCAAGATTGTGAAGATAGTGTTAACAAATTTCCTGTTAATGACGGGTTTAGAAACTTTGATTTTTTATTTTTCCTCTTCTCAATTTTAATGACGGTAATACAACCAGTAGCGTTAATCTTATTAACTATTGGGCATATTTTATTATTTTTATATAATTTAGTTTTAGACTTTTTATGTTGGCTTTCCTATGTTGGTATTAGAGTGAAAAGAGTTTTTTCTTGGTACCCATTTAAAAAATGGAGAAAGTATTGTACTAAAAAAGATTATACAATAAGGTTACCAATGATTACTTATCCTGATTGTCAGGCTTGTGATTGTAAACAAACCCTTAAAGATAGTTCAAATAACCAAGCAACTTCAGGTGTAGATGGTGCAGGTGTTTTATCTTATCTTTCATCTTCAGACCTTTATTACGATGGATTAGCATCTAGTTATTTCTCAGGAGATACAGAAAATGGTGAGGATTGGTCCATCATGTTTAGTGAAGCGATAGCAGGACTTGGGTTAACTTCTAATATTGGAGACCCATCAAGATATAAGTTACCTCTTTCACAACAATTAAACATTGGAGGAGGTAGATTTGTTGCATCATATGATTTACCTATTGGTGAAAGAATTAATATTTTTAATTTAAGAGAAAGTTATTTTTCAAATATTAATAAAATTAAAGTAACATTCGCAAAAGATTCCAATTTTGGAAAACATCATTATGATAATACCATAACGGTGTTATCGCAGGAGCAATTTGCTGCGGGAGATTTATTAACTTTTATTAATATAACTGGAACTACAGATACAAATTATCTTTACAGTGCATCAACTGCCGACGGTATTATTACGGGTATTAGTGGTGAAACTTATAATGGTAGTGGAGCAACAACAATAGACGTATCTTATGCAACAACACAAGTATCAAATATTGTAACACCTGTTAGATATAACTTACCTTATGGTTCATCTGAAACTAATTATAGATTCCCTGCGGATGTTGAGTATTACCAAGTTATTACTGCGATAACAGTATCGGACGCCGCCAAAATATGGAATACAGGTACGACACAATCTTTTGGTAATATTCTTAACAGTGTTGGTACATACATACCAGCTAAACCAAGTTTTGGAGGATGGTCGGTTGACAATGCCGTAATCAATTTTAATGCTTTTGAATATTTTGAAGGAGCAAGTTCTCAGTTTATATTAGTTTTACAGAGAGGAGTTGACCCATACTCTCCAAAATATGTTAATGAATATTCGTTAGGTAATTTATTTGGTACAAGTGAATTTGATTCGAATTGGACTGTAACCGCAGCAACAAGAGTTAACATACCAATACAAAAATTAAATAATAGTAGTATATCGGTACAATCTTACAATCAAAATGATATGTATAATCAATCGTATTTCTTTAAACCTGGAACCACAACATCGTCAATTGCGGGACAATCGTTTTCAGGATTTAATACAACAAATACGGCATATTACGGTTCGTTAGATGCAAGTATAAACCCATTACCTGTAGGGGCAACATTAGATGGTGTAGCTCCAAACAACCCTGGTACTTTAGGTTCTGCGAAAAGGATTACTCGAAGTGGGGTTTCTGCGTCTTCAGATGTTTTGGGATGTAATGCCCCATATCTGAATACCGATAGTTTATTTGTACCAAATGTAGCAGCAAATGCCACGCCAAGACTTGGGTTGACAATGTATAATAATTATGACTCATTTTTTGGGTATACAAGTAGGTTTGATGGAAACAATCGTTGGTGGAAAATGAATTGGGGCGGTATTTTCTATTCTGTTAAAGTTAATACTTCAGGTGTTATAGGAGGGTTCATATCGTGCGTTGATTTATCTACTTTACCTAAAGTAGTATCGATATCTTCAAATGGATTTTATAGTCCATTTTCTTCAAGTATTAAATATGATAACAGTGAAGACCTATCTGGTAGTGCGGTTATGAAAGTTAATAATAGTGGTCTTGTTTTTGCAAGTAATTATGTTAACGACTTAGGATATTATTATACAACAAAAACTTTTTTTAGTTACAACCCATCAATGTTAATTGATAACGCTCAATTGAACGTACTAAGGACTGATAGACTACCATCGTCAGACGGATTAGATGGTGGTTCTTGGACATTAAATCCATCATTATTACAACAAAACGTTAATTTTAATGTCTACCTAATAAATACAGACTCGGAAGATATTACATCTGATGCGTTTCAAACAGGTGCTCAAACTGTAACTGCAGATTTAGAGGGGTTACCAAACTCTATTAAAGTTTTGGAAAGTTTCGATTGTGAGGCAATGGTTGGGTTAGAATGTTACGAAGGATTTGGAGATACTTTTGGTATTAACCAATCATGTACTACTAAAGATGCTGTTGAAAGTGGGTGTTATATGTTTTTAAGAAGACCAATAACTGACTTAGTTAAAGATTTACGTAATTTTGGAGAATGGGGATTTAGGTTTAGATTTTTTTACGGATTATGTCGAGGAGTATTATCCCAATCATTTATGAATAATTGGATTAATGGTTCACTATACGCATTCCCAATACAAGTTAACACATATTATAATAATAAAAATAAACCAGAGTACCCTAGTTTCCCTCGAGAAATAGTGTACTTCAATATGGATAGTAATAACTTCTATTATAGAAGTAGTCCTTGGAATGACACGTCAAATAAATTTGTTGGCAAAAGAGCAACGGACACGGGAAGTGTAAATGCCTCGAATCTTTTATACCCAACAACAATTATTAATTTAGGGATGAAAGATTATTTTTATTCTGAAATAACCTTTGACCCATCAACAAAAGGATATGTTCTACCAAATATTAATCCAACTAGTTATGGGGACACTTCAGATTTAATTAATTTATTTGTTATTTCAAGAATTACTGATGATAGTTTTTTAAAACAATTAATCCCTGCAGGTGATAATGGTATAGACCAATTATTTAGCCGACCACAAAAAAGAATCGATGGTGACTTGGCTCAATTATTATCGATAAATTCTGAAATAGGGAATGTTAATTTTTCACCTGAATTTTATGAAATTTTTCCTGGGGCAATTAACCCGACAACAATATTAGGAACTCCTAGTGACCCGATTATGGCTGTGTGGTTTTCATCTACAACAGAAGACCTTCAAACCAAAGATTATTTAACACCAGGAAGAATTAATTTTAGAGGAACCGACAACGTCGGGTATTACCCATATCCATATGGTATTAAATCGCAATTAGTTCCGTTCTATCAATGGAGACTAGCGTCGGGTTCATCAACAATATTTGGAAATCAAAATAACACATGGGCAACAAATAGTCAGGATATTATTCAAAGTAAGTATCAATCTTTAGATAGGTCAACAACAGATACTAAATATTATTTAAATGGAACGTCCGTAGCGAATGATTTAACCGCGAGAGGGTACATATATAGTGTAGATGGGAATGTTGTAAGTTACCCAACTGTGGGTGGTCGATATACCTCAACACCACAAACTTCAAATAGATTTTTAGTGGGAGCACCATATCAATTCTATTTTGGGGTTGTTAAAGGTGAATCGGCATTAGATAGGTTTAAAACAAAATACTCATTAGATGAATAAGTATACAATAGTTCCAAGCGGTTTAAGGTATAAAGGGGCACCATCTGTCAATCAAAAAATTTCGATAAATCTTGATGAACAAAGTCAGGAAATTACTGAATACGACAGAAGTGCAACGGTTAACCTTGCTCAAGTATATGACGACGAAAGACAGGCTTGTACTATTTTTAGACCTACTTTTAAAGTTACTTATTTGTACGACAACGCTTATACTGGTACCACAGGTTATATACCATTTAGAGATAATCTTTATTACACATCACCCGAGGCTTCTAAACAAAGTGGTATTTGGAAAGGATTTCCACAATACTACGAGTTTGATTTTTATAGACCTGATGTCGGAGACCAACATTTTCAGTACAAAGCCAAAAGTGCATATACGTACAATTGGACATACTATTTAACCTATCCATCAGATAATAATTATGATAAGGAATTAACATATTATTCAAGTAACTCTAACGACATTACTTGGAAGGCGAGTGATGGTATTGCGTTTACAATAACAAATACATCACAAAATGGTAATGGGTTAATTTCATTTACTTGTGTTGCTCCTCACGGATTAACTCCAAACGAATATGTTGAGTTATCATTAACTTATAGAAATTCAAACATCTTCCAAGTGTATTCGTTAGGAACTGGATTATTTGGTACGGATGTATACACATTTAATGTGTTGAATATTGGATATACGGGTACGACATTTAATAATGGCACCACAGGTACTTTTAAAAGAGTACTTAATCCTGATAATTTAACGGAAACAAGGTCAGAATATTATGTTAAACAATATAAAGTTTTAACTAATCTAACTGACTTAGCGGTTACTAAAGTTGGTTTTGAAAAGAATGTTTTTGGGGAACAAATGAAGTTAGAGTATAGTTCTATTACTCCAAATAACGTTACAAGAGTTTCTCAGAAATCTAGTAGTAATGCTTACAACTTCACATCAAATTATGACATTGATTTGGCGGGATATAGAGACAACCAAATGAGACCATTATCTGAGATTAATCTGACAATCGTAAATAAAGGGTTTTCAGGGTATTTTAATATGCCTTTTGATGGTATTGGATTAAAACAAGGGTGGGGATTTAATTTATCTAAAGTTGTAAATCCGTGGTGGAGTAATAATAACCAAAAATCAAACACATCAATTCCTGTTTCAGGGTATACTTTAACTAATGGTCAAACCAAAAGTTTCTTCTATAATTTGGATTTGAAAAAGGATGACATTATGGATGGGGACTTCTGTGAGTGGAACAACTACGAACAAATAGAAAGAACCGTGTCACCATATTATCACAAAATGAAGTTCAACCAAACTGTATTTGCAACAACTACGGTCCCAACTAACAATGCGCCAGGATATTATTATAAACCACATAACCCAATGACTCTAAGAGTATTCTCCGATTATGTTGAAACAGGAGGAGTAGGGTTCTTAGACCAAGTTCCAAATTGGGCATTTTATTCTTCATCAGACGAACAGTTTAGATGGAGAGATTTGTTTAGTTATGGGTTTAAAGATAACACAGGGTTAGGGGTAGATTATCCATTTTTTAATACAGCACATTATCCATTTCAAAATGTTGTGTTTAGATTAATACCTGAAGGAATAAACTATAACGAGGTTCAGAGTGACTTCTCATTTAAACCGTTAATTGATGAGTGTGAATAAATTTGTAATTAGACAAGACGGAGATACTGACAAGCAAATCAATATTCCTGTAGAACTTAAGTGGGACTACTTGGGATTAGATATGGCAATTCAAGAGTACGAAAAAGAAGTAATAACGGAAGTTATTGGGGTTGGACGCGATTTTGAAATATCAAGGTTTGCACACGCACCTGCCACAGGAACAACAAACAATACAGAGATTAATTACGAGTTTTATTTCTATTCAGGAGGTTCAATGAGTGATATTAACAATTGGAGAGTTAATTACCTAAGTGAAGGGTTTACACCTCAAGAGGTTTATTACTATGAAAACAATTTCACTAACTCATTTTTTAAATTAGATTTTTACGATACTCCTGATGACAAAAAACAAACAAATTACCTAACAGTAATTTTACCAACACAACAGGGGTTGAAGATGGATGCTCAAATGCAAAGAACATTAGTGTCGATTAAAAAACCTGAATTTATATTAGACTATGTTGGAGATAAAGAAGGTTTCTTTCTTTATTGGTTAAAGAAAAGAACATTTTTAGACATTGACACATTCTATATGAGTGCCAAATTCTATAACGCCAAGACAGGTCAGTTTACAACTATGATGACTGGAAGAGGGACCACACCATTTGACCTGACTGAAGGACCACAAGCTCTAATGGAAAATAAGTACTCGTTTGATGGTACTCAATTATTATACTACAAAGTTAAATTAGATTATCCAACACAAACATATCAAGTGTTTAACACTTACGGTCAAAGATTAGGGACAAATTTACCCATAAAATGGTATGAATATGTAAATCAATAAGAATGTCAGATTATTATAAAATAACGGTATCGCCTGAAAACGTTGCAAGAGATTTATCCGTCGTTAATTACGATGGAACTTCTGTTGGGGTGTATTCTGCTATGACCAAAGTTGTTAGTTCGGGTCCAAACGGGGCTTCATTATTAACAAACTTAAGTGTCCCATTATTGTTCAGACAAACCGCTGTCGATGCGGGATACTATAGTCCATTTGACGGAGCGGTATTACAGAAAAATGTAGTTGCAAATTTTATATTTTCATCCACAACGGCAAACCCATACGTATACAATATCTACAATACTTCAGACGAGTTCCAAAAGTTTTTAAACCTATCATCTTATAGAGTTGATTGGGGTGATAACACTCCAAAACAAATAATAACGGGGTACACACCGAACACTCTTAATCATACATACGCATCTGCGACTCGTGAATACACAATAACCTTGGAACAAACAAATCCATGGGGAGTGACAAAAGTTTCTAAAAAAATAAGTACTCCGTTCACTAACCCAACAATTTATAACCCAAAAGGAGAGGCGTTTTTTGCTCCTTCGTCAGGTAACTGGATAGGAACACCAGTATCGTATGATTATATATTTTCAGGAGATGCTGTTAACGTGGTATCGGCTCAAACATCGATTAACTACGTTACAATCCCATTTACAGTTTCAGGATTGACCAAGTCAAGGGTGAACGAATTGGCTCAGTACGGGTCACCTAAGTTCCAAGTAGGGGTACCCGTAATTGCTAATGGACAAATATGGGGAGCAATTTCCAACATGAATCCAACATTTACTGCTTACACTATAACAGGTGTTGATTATTATGACTATACAGATGGTACAACAATATTCTTCCAAGAATCTTCAGGATTGACTCAAAACAATTTACAGGCAAGTCCAATAACAAAAGACGAAGTTTTATTGAAAGTTGTTGACCAAGCTCAAATACAAACTGACGTTTTTATTGAGAGAGGTAAGAATAGTGCGTATGAAAGGGTGATGAGAATAGGTGAGGTTGATAACTTAGGAGACATGATAAATTATGGTTACGGATTTTTTAATGTTATTAATAAAGAAAGAACGTAAATGAAAAAAAGAACTAAACTATTTATAAATTAAATAAGACAAAATGGCAATAGGCTCATACGGTACAATAAGACCATCAGATGTCTCACCACAAGATGTTGAGATTATCATGAACTACACTCCAACAAGGGATGTGACAGACCAGTTCGTGCTTACGCAATTGGATGCACAGACTTTACTTAGACCTTATTTCAATAATACTGAGACAGGTGGAAATGCAGGAGTTGAAGTATTAGGAGGATTATATAATCTAACATTACCTGCAAATCAATTTAATGCTTTAGGTATCTACACATTATACATAAGACCAGCCCAAATAAGAACTGTAATCACTGATTGTGGTGTTTTAAGTGCGTTACCAAACGTAAAAGGTATTATAATTGATATTACTAACGTACCAACAGAATACCAAAACAAGTTTGTACCTCAAGGGCTTGTTGGATTCAGAATTGAATACTTAAATCCTGACGGTTCCAAAATACCTAACTTTTTTAGAGTTGTAACTTCAAGTTTCTATTGTGAACCTGTTGTAACTAATGAAGTTAATACGACTCAAAAATCAATTAGATATAGATATGTTGATGGAGATTCAAATCTTATTTTCTTAACACTATCACCATCATCTTCACCAACAAACAAACCAAACGCAACTCCATTTATTGGGCAGCCGAATCAAGACATTATTATTACTAATACGTTCTTCAATCCAATAACGTTAGAAGTAGAAATGGTTGAATACGATATATCATCTCTTGCAATTGCTCTTTACGGTAATCAAACTAAATCTATTGATGATGGTATCTACACAATCTACGATAGTCAAAACAATATCTACAGACAATACAACTTGTATGAGATTAGAGACCAATTTAATGCATTGTTATATGAGGTTAGACAGAATAGAAATGATAATATTGATTTCAGTAAAAACTTTACAAATATAACAACCTAATGGCGATAACGCAAAAGACGACAAAATACTTTTACCCTCCAAGACCTGGTAGTGGTGCTGCAACCTTCTCTGACAATATTGTAGGATTACAAACAGTTGAGGGTGGTGGACTTACGCAAGGTAACTTTGAGTTCACAACTTCAGTGGTTGAAAAGGTTAATAGAACTTTTAGTGTTGGAGCGTTTTCTGAACCTATTAATTTAGGTGATTTAAATATTAATGATTTAGCTGAGAGTAGAAGAATTATGGCAACACAGTTTAGGGTTTATCCTAACTACGATGTGTCACAAGTCTTAAACTTCTCAATGTATGGTTCGTTGAGTAAAAGATTTCAAGTATCTATTACAAAAATTATTAATTATTTTCCAGCAGCGTTAGATGTTATTTTCACTAACTTGGATTTTACTACAGGCGCCACTGCAACTAATATTCTTTACGACCCTGTCGAAGATGAAACTTACTTTCAAGTGAATGTTGATAGGATTAACAATCCTTTTGATATTGATTACTCAGTAAGTGCTGCAACCAACTTATCGGTTAGAGAAATACTTGTTTCTCCTTATAGAAATTTATATAACACTTACTTAGATTACTCTGTTAGTATTAATGATAACATATACAATATTGTCTCATTCTTACCATCGGAAAATTTAACGACAGGGTTTATTCAATTCTATGTTTCGGGGGCTCCTTTTGGTACTACCGCAACAACAACCAATGAAAATTTTCAAATAAGACCAAACGACTTAATTACAGATAAAATATTTTCCGAAGATTTCGATGAGGTTGAAAAATTTTTATTAAATAGATTGGTAAGACCAGAATATACAGCAGCATTCCAAGTACCCGCTCAAACTGAAAATGGGGAATTTTATGTTAAGTATCAACAAGTAACATGGCCAAAAGACGGTGGATGGAATTTAGATATTAGGTCTTTCTTATTCGACGATTATTTAACGACATTGGAGACAATTGCCGTTGATTTAGATTCTTTTAAAAGTAATTTAATATCAAGATTTTTAGTTACAGATTCTTTAAAAGAGTTTGACACCTTAGGACAAAAAGTTGAAAAAATATTTCAAATTTATGGTAGAAGTTTTGACCAAGTAAAACAGTTTATTGATGCGTTGTCATATATGAATTCGGTTAACTATAATCCGTCAAACGACATTCCATCACAATTACTTGTAAACTTGTCTCAAACTTTAGGATGGACTTCAAATTTTTCTCCAATTACAAATGAAGATTTTTTAAGTTCTGTGTTTGGAAATACAACAACTCCAACATACCCTGGTTATGCAAGAGCTCTAACTCCTACGGAATTAAATTATGCTTTTTATAGAAACTTAATTCTTAATGCTGCTTATCTATTCAAATCTAAAGGTACGAGAAGGTCGATTGAGTTTTTAATGAGATTAATAGGTGCTCCTGAATCGTTAATTGAATTCAACGAACACATATATCTTGCAGACCAAAGAATTAATTTAGACCAATTCTATACTCAATGGGCTAGTATTTCGGGAGGAACCTATGTTGAGGACACTCCAACATTTTTACCTGGTGAGACATATAAAATTAAAGGTAAGATATATTCAGGGTTTACTTCAACTTCAACATACGAAGATGTTAATGTTAGATTAGAAGATTATCCTATTGATGCTTTAGGGTTCCCTGCCGCACCTTTAAATACAGAAGACTATTTCTTCCAATTAGGTGCGGGATGGTATGAAGTCACACCACAACACAGAAGCCCTGACCAAGTTAGAATAACAGGTAGTGTTTATACAGGTCAAAACTATGATATTCAAACAACCTTAACTCCATTCTCATATGGTCAACCCTACTTGGATAGGTTTAGAGATTTTCCTTATATGACTGAAGGATTTAAACTAACTCAAGTAGTGGATAATAATAAATCATGGTTAGAAGAGGACAATAGAATTAGGGTTTCTACTAACGCTGACTATAACGCCTACTATTATGTGGATAATGAAAAATTAGTATTAAACGTTAAAAACGTTGACCTTTTCTTAAATCCATCACAAGGACTTGTTTATGACGTTTGGGAACAGTCAAAAAGATATGACTATCCGATACCTGAATCAGGTTTAACTGTCGGATATCCTGTCCCAGGTGGAGTAGATTGGACTTTTGTTAAGCCAGAACCAAAAAAGAAAACATTCTTTGAATTTTCTCAAACATTTTGGGAGAATATGATTAATGTTAGAAATAGACAATACATTAGTGATGGTAAAACTGGAGGGTACCCAACACTTCAGTCAATATGGTGGAAGTACATTGAACAAGAACAAACAATCAATATTCCAAATAACAAGTATACGTATCAAAAATTAATTGATTACGTAGATGGTATTGGGCCTTATTGGATGAAGTTAGTGGAACAGATGGTTCCCGCAACAACAATATGGAATACAGGGGTTAGAATGGAAAACTCTGTATTACACAAACAAAAGTTTGTTTATAGAAGACAAAGAGGATGCCAGTTCATACCAGTACCTGTTGACCCTTGTTATATTATTTCAAACATATTTGATTACACCTGTACCACGGAATTTACAGACTTTAATATATACCCATGGTTGAATGGGGATATTCAGGTTAGTAACTTCAATAGTATCTTATCAAACAGAGTTAATTCAATGTTGGCATCTAGTGGACTTACCCTAAACGATTGTATTCAAAATTCGGTTGAAAGTAATTGGTATGTTGATTTACGAATAGCTGGTGATATTATTATACAAGAACTATTCTACACAGGGTATGGTTTAACAGACGTACCTTCAAACAGAGCTTGGAGAAACGCCTTAATTCAATACCTACCACAATTATATGACTTTGGTTATACGTATTACTTGAATGGTAATGTTTTAACAATAACTAGTCTAACGTGTACGGATAGAAATCTTGATGAAATTCTATCATTAAATTCAGGAATAAACATCAGCATAAATTGTAAGGCTAACTAATGGCATCATTTGATTATAACTTATCGATAACAGGAGACTGTAGTAATACCAATAATGGTATTATAAGTTTATCCTTATTAGGAGGTACTCCTCCATACACTGTACAATGGCAGTCACCTTTGACTCAAGTTGATTTGGTTACAACAGGGGCTTCGATAGTGACAGGATTATCTGCGTCAACATATACCGCCAGAGTTAACGATAGTACATTACCTACCAACCAAGAATTCTATATTAATGTACCCGTTTCGAGTGGAGTTTGTGCGTCAATTCTTTCAGTACAAGATACAACTTGTAATTCGGATAATGGGTCGGTTGTCGGTACATCAACATCACAATATTCGTCAACAAATTTCTATTTGTTGGGGATGGATAATAGTTTAATTCAATCTGGTGTTACAAACACACCTGAATTTACTTTTGGGGGATTAAGTGCGGGTACCTATTTCCTTCTTGCTGAAGATTTGGGAGGATGTTCAGGTATAACACAAAGTTTTATTATCGATACTTCTGAAGAGTTTAGTTTTGGTTTGTACGTAGTTCCTAACTCTAGTTGCGGTGGAGTACCTATTGGTAAAATTACCGTAACAGGGGAAACAGGGTTAGCTCCTTTTACTTATCTGTGGAGTGATGGTCAAACGGGTAGTACTATTACAGGGTTAACAAAAGGTAACTATTCAGTCGCTGTGACAGATGCTTACGGATGTACAAAATCAATGGAAGGGTCGGTAACTGACGTTAACGTTATTGGACTTGGACTTATAACTTCAGTATCACCATCATGTTTACAAAGTAATGGGTCAATTAGTTTAACCATTACAGGTGGAACCGCGCCATTTTACTATTCAGCCTCAACAGGTAATGTTGAAATATCTTATGGTAGAACATTCTCAATATCAGGATTATCTGCGGGAGATTATAACTTCCAAGTAACTGATGCAGGATTTTGTCAGACATTTGCGGGAACGACTTTACAAACGCCTGGAGGAATAACTTCAGTATCTGTAAATAATCAAAATTCAACTTGTTCAAGTACTGATGGCTCAATTCAGATTTCAGTTGTTGGAGGAACAACACCTTATACATATACTTTAATCTATCCATCAGGAGCACAAACAAACATCAACAATTCACAAACAACTCAATTATTTGACGGATTAGGAAGTGGAACTTATACAGTTGCGGTTTCTGACAATTCGGGATGTTCGTATATTCAAGAGATAACAATAATCACTGAGAATAAATTTACGATATCTACAGACGTTGTGTCAACAAGTTGTAACCAAAATAATGGACAAGTTACCATCTATTCAACAACAGGGGGAACAATGCCTTTGGATTATTCTGTTGACGGAATTTTCAATGTGATAGACACAAACTTAAGTGCGGTAACCTTTAATAATTTATCCGCAGGAACACATACCGTTTCAGTGACAGATTCTGATGGGTGTACTCAAACTGCAAATATTTTAATACCATTTAGCCAACGATTAGATTACTCATTATTCACAACATCTTGTGGTAGTGGTGATAGTGGTAAAATAACTGCCTTTATTAGTTCAGGTGAACCACCGTTTAGTTTTAATTGGTCGGACAACGTACCGAATGAACCACAGCAAATACAAGTAACAGGTTTAACAGGGGGGTCATATAGTTTAACTGTTGTTGATGCTAACGGATGTACACTTTCGAGAAACGCTACAATAACTTGTAATAAAAACTATGCTTCTTATCAAACATATGTAATGGGTGCAGAAGTATTCAATATTACGTCACCAACTAAATTTGGTTTATTACAAATGTTAAACGAAGGATTCTTTGATTTAACAACAGGAAATACTAGTTGTGATTTAATTAGTGCAACATTCACTGCGAAAGTGTCGGTAAACCCTGCAGGACTAACTGCACAACAAGAATTTTTTACTTCAACATCTTTGGTACAGGCTCCAAGTGATAATACATGGTACAACACAGTCAAATCTTTGTTACTAAGTATTCCTGGTGTGGGTAACGTAACTATAGACCAATTAAATAATCAAATAACGATTGAAACAAGTAGAAATAATACTTCATTAGAAGGACAAGAAATTGTTTTAGACTTAGTAATTGTTTATGACATAATCTGTTTATCATGACACAAGTTAGAATAACCGAAATATCAGGGGGTACTTACCCTATTCAAGTTTACATAGCAGATATCTATGGTAACAACAGTACTTTAATAGGTACTATTAGTTCGGGACCTGTTCCACCAACAGTGAAATATAATACTGTTATACCTAGTATTTTTCAGAATGCGCCACAAATAATGTTAACATTAGTTGACTCAAATAATTGTGTTGTCTTTAAAATATTAGATTGTACTTTCGGATGTGACTTCCAAATCACAATTGAATTAGCATCTTGTGTTGTTAACATCGACATCCAAGAATCAAATTGTAATTTTAATATATATTCTTCCGATGCGTCGTGTGAAATATATCTCGCATAGTTAAAAATAAATTCATTTTATTATTTTTAAGATAGTTGGTAAGGAAATAGAATACTTGCGGTATTTATTTAATAAAAACAGCGGATGTCCATATATTCTATTCTTGTAACTAATAACGCCCCAGGATGTGATACTGAAATTGAACAACAATTAACAGTAACAGGGTGTACAACATATATTGTTAGACTTGCTTCTAACTCAAACGCTCTTGGGCCATTTAATATCTATGTCGATGACGTTCTTTATTATGCAAATGCGTCAAGAAATGACATGTTTAATGGTATTGTAGTTGCGTTAGAATGTGTTACTCCAACACCAACTGCAACTCCTACTCCAACACCAGGTGCAACAAACACCCCAACACCATCAGAAACTGCGACTAATACACCGACTCCATCAGAAACGGCAACTAGTACACCAACACCTACTGAAACTCCAACTCAAACACCTTCAATAGGTGCTAGCCCTACGCCAACTGAGACTCCAACTGAAACTCCAACAGAGACTCCAACAGAGACTCCAACTGCGACACCTACAAATACTTCTACAGTAACACCAACTAATACTGAAACACCTACTGAGACTCCAACTGAGACTCCTACAAACACGCCAACTAATACCGAAACATCTACCCCAACTCCAACAGAGACTCCAACAGAGACTCCAACAGAGACCCCTACTCAAACACCTACTAACACAGAGACCCCTACAAATACACCAAGTGAGACTCCAACTGAGACTCCAACATCAACTCCAACTGAGACTCCAACAAATACTCCAAGTGAAACACCTACGGAAACTCCTACAGAGACTCCTACGGAAACTCCTACGGAAACTCCAACAAATACTCCGACTCAGACGGAAACTCCAACAAATACACCAAGTGAGACGCCTACAAATACTCCAAGTGAAACTCAAACATCGACTCCAACTCCTACTGCAACCGAAACACCTACACCAACTAATACCGCAACAATAACGGCAACTCCAACTGAGACGGCAACACCTACGGCAACCGCAACAATGACTCCTACCGAGACGGCAACTCCTACGGCAACCGCAACTGAAACACCTACACCAACTAACACCGCTACTACAACTGAAACACCTACACCAACTCAAACTCAAACACCTACACCGACAAACGCACCGTTACTTGCTTACTTAACAATTGAACCTCAAGGACTTACATCAAGCTTTAATGGATGGATGTTGTCTCAAGGAAGTACATGGAGAGGATATTTCATTAATGGTCCAACAACGGCTAATTCAGTAACGTTTAACCAACAAATGAACGCTTACTTACAATACTCAGGTTGGGGAGGTAATGCACCTGCAATTATTACAGGTACAATTTCGCCAACAACAGGGGGAGTTGATGCATATGGTAATCCAATCAACGCATATCTGTTCCAAACAACTCAAGTTGCGGCAGGAACAACACCAACAAACGCTTGGTATACTTGGTACGTTTCAACAGGAGCAACAAATGGTCAAATTATGACTCAAATTGGTACGAATACCGCAGGTAATCCAAACGCATTAACAGCAAGAAACTTAAATTCAACTATCGCAACAATTCCTGTTGGATTTACAGGTTCGACAATTCCACCAGGAACTTATCGAGTTTACACAACATATAGTAATACCGAATTTAGAATAAACGCGTCAGCGAATAATGTTTACTTCAAAGGAAACACCTTAATATAAAAAAATAAAAAAAGAACATGAGCTTTAACTATCAAAATCCATTAGCAGGAACAATCTACGAAGCACCAGTCGGAGTTGCTCTTGACAATAGTACAGGTACGAATTTCAGTGTATACAACATAGGTGGATACATGGAAGTATATTCGTATGCTGACTTAAATTATGTTATCCCGCCAGGTACTGAAGGAACAGTACTTTATTCGGGAAACACAATCCCAATATCATTTGCATATAACGCACCTTTTAGTATACCCAACGTATTAACTTTATATAGTGATGAGATATCATCAGGAAGAAGAAGGTTAGGTATGATGGTGTATGTTATTTCAGCAGATACTACCTATCAATATGTCATAGACAACTATGTAACATTATGGAATAATGCACAAACCTCTGGAGCTCTTGGATTTGACGGTACAAACTGGACATGTGAAGACAGTACCGAAGCGGGAGCTTTGTTTTTAAATGCTTGGACAGGGTCAACAATTGAAGGTGTTAGTGGGGCGACTCATGAAAACGCAAGATGGAAAGTTGCAAATATGAACGACACTGTTATTACAGGAGGAACATATTTTTCTGCAACAACTACTTTACAATTATATGAAAACAACGGACAAACAGTAACAATCACAGGATTTACAGGTACAGTAACGGGAGGGACTTATGATAGTGGAACTTCAACGTTAACCCTTAATAATAGTGATGGTTTAAATGTCTCAATAACAGGAATTACTTCAGGTTCTGGTTCAGCCTTATCGGTTGGTGACGGGATTACGACAGTTAACCCTGTATCAGGAATAACATTCAATGGTGCAACAGTAACAAACGATGGTGGTGGAAATATTACCGTAACAATAACAGGAGGTACTTCAGGTACAAGTGGTACATCAGGTACTTCAGGAATAGACGGAACTAGTGGAACAGATGGTACTTCAGGAACTTCAGGTTCATCAGGTACAACAGGAACTAGTGGTACTTCAGGAATAGATGGTACATCAGGTACTGACGGAACAAGTGGAACAGATGGTACATCAGGTACTGACGGAACAAGTGGAACAGATGGTACATCAGGTACTTCAGGAATAGATGGTACTAGTGGAACAGATGGTACTTCAGGTACAACAGGAACTAGCGGAACAGATGGAACAAGTGGAACAGACGGTACTTCAGGTACAACAGGAACTAGCGGTACTTCAGGAATAGACGGAACTAGCGGTACTTCAGGAACAGATGGTACTTCAGGAACAGATGGTACTTCAGGAACAAGTGGAATAGATGGAACATCAGGTACAGATGGTACTAGCGGTACTTCAGGAATAGATGGAACAAGTGGAATAGACGGTACTAGTGGTACTTCAGGAATAGACGGAACTAGCGGAACAGACGGTACTTCAGGTACAGATGGAACTAGCGGAACAGACGGTACTTCAGGAACTAGCGGAACAGACGGTACTTCAGGAACTAGCGGAACTGATGGAACATCAGGTACTTCAGGATTAAGTGGGGTTAACGGAACAAGTGGTACTTCGGGAACAACAGGAACTTCGGGAACAACAGGAACATCAGGTTCAAGTGGAACAACAGGAACTTCGGGAACAACAGGAACATCAGGTTCAAGTGGAACAACAGGAACATCAGGTACTAGTGGAACTTCAGGTACTGACGGTACTAGTGGAACTTCAGGAATAGATGGTACTTCAGGTACTACAGGAACATCAGGTTCGTCAGGTACAACAGGAACTAGCGGAACTTCAGGGACAAGCGGTACAGATGGTACATCAGGGACAACAGGAACATCAGGTAGTTCAGGTACAACGGGAACTTCAGGAACTAGCGGTACAGATGGAACTTCAGGGACTAGCGGAACAGACGGTACTAGTGGAACAGATGGTACTTCAGGTACAACAGGAACTAGTGGTACATCAGGAACAGATGGTACTTCAGGTACAACAGGAACTAGCGGTACTTCAGGAATAGATGGAACTAGTGGAACAGATGGTACTTCAGGTACTTCAGGAACTAGCGGTACTTCAGGTATAGATGGAACAAGTGGTATTGATGGTACATCAGGTACTTCAGGAATAGATGGTACGAGCGGAATAGATGGTACAAGTGGTACTTCAGGTATTGATGGAACATCAGGAACAAGTGGTATTGATGGTACATCAGGAACAAGTGGAATAGATGGTACTTCAGGAACTAGCGGTATAGATGGTACTTCAGGTACTTCAGGAATAGATGGTACTTCAGGAACAAGTGGAATAGACGGAACTTCAGGTACAAGTGGTACTTCAGGTACTTCAGGAATAGATGGTACTAGTGGAACATCAGGAATAGACGGAACTTCAGGTACTTCAGGAATAGATGGTACTTCAGGTACTAGCGGTATAAATGGTACTTCAGGAACAAGTGGAATAGACGGAACTTCAGGTACTTCAGGAACTAGTGGAATAGACGGTACTTCAGGAACATCAGGAATAGATGGTACTTCAGGAACAAGTGGAATAGACGGAA
>Ga0164293_10000843_pt1 | contig 25552 bp, 20 predicted proteins | sample GEODES118metaG_FD_111487 | JGI IMG/M metagenome (GOLD analysis project Ga0164293, IMG submission 111487) | Eutrophic lake water microbial communities from Lake Mendota, Wisconsin, USA - GEODES118 metaG | ecosystem: Environmental > Aquatic > Freshwater > Lake | place: USA: Lake Mendota...
CCACCACCCAGGGACAGGTGGCCGTGGGGGCGGCGCCGAGGGTCTCGGCCTCGATCACCGCCTGCTCCACGTCGGAATAGCTGAAGGTGAGGTGCACCTGGCGGATCACCTCCAGTTCCTGGCGCTGCACGTCGCGCACCTGCTCAAGAGCCCGTTCGGCAGCCTCGCCCTCCAGCCCTTGGGCCCGGGCGGCCCGCAGTTCGCGCAGGTGATGGAGATCGGCATTGCAGAACAGGATGCGGGCCTGGGGGGCATGGCGGCTGATCAGGGGCAGGGCGCCGCTGGCCACGCTGTAGCGCGTGATGTAGATCAGATCGAATTCACTGCCCCGCTCGCGCAGCAACTGCTCCAGGGAGAGCACAAACGGGGCATGCAGGGCTTCGATACCCTGGCGCTGCAGGGCTTCGGTGTAGCTGCCCAGCCAGGCCAGGTTGGCGGGCAGGAAACTGATCTTCCAGCCCAGGGCCTGGACCAGTTCCATCTCCACCAAGGCGGCATGGCTGCCGGCGTCCCGATCGGGACGGGGCGTGTCGTGGTCGATGAACAGGGCCCGACCCACAATGCCGCGGTCCTTGATGCGCTCGGCATCGCTGGGATTGGGTTCGCTTGGGCCCTCAAAGGCGGCAGCCCACTTTTTTTCAAACAGAGGTGCGTTGATGGTCTGGTAGCGCTTGAGCCCCTCGGCCGCCTCCGTGTCGCTGCCATTGCTCACGCCTTCGTGGTGGATCACCCGGGCCATGGGCGCGTAGCGCACCTGCAGCCCCGCCTCGCGCACCTTGAAGGCCAGGTCGGTGTCCTCGTAGTAGGCCGGGGAAAATTCAGGGCTGAAGCCGCCCACCTGGCGCCAGAGCTCGGCGCGGATGGCCAGGGCCGCGCCGCTGGAGTAGTCCACCTGGCGGGCATAGGCATAGCGGGGGTCGTAAGGGTTGCCGCCCCGGCCGTAGTTCCAGGGTTCGCCGTTGCCCCATACGATCCCCCCCGCTTCCTGCAGGCGACCATTGGCCATCACCAGCTGGGCCCCCACCAGGCCTGTGTCGCTCCACTGCGCAAAGGGAGCCAGCAGCTCCTCGAGCCAGTGGGCGCAGGGTTCGGTGTCGTTGTTCAGCAGCACGATCACCTCGCCTCGGGCCACGGCTGCACCGCTGCAGCAGGCCTGGTTGAAGCCGCGGGCGAAGTCGTGGCGCACCACCCGCACCGCCGGTGCTTCCTCGGCCAGCCAGCGGGCGGAGTCGTCTTTGGAGCCGTCATCCACCACGATCAGCTCGTAGGGAACGCTGGTGGGGGCGTAGGCGATGGCGGCCAGGCAGCGGCGGGTGCTGGGGTACTGGCCGTGCATCGGGATCACGATCGAAGCGCGCGGCTGGTCGCTCACCGGCAACTGCAGGGGTTGCCGTGGCTGGGGGGAACCATCAGCGCCGGGTTCCGTGCCGGGAGGCAGGGCTGTGCCTTCGCCATCACGGCGGAGCGGCTGGCTGAGCAGCCGCTGCCAGAGGGGCAGCTGGGGTGGCAGGGGCTGGCCATGGCGGTCGGCATGCTCCAGCCAGAGCAGCAGGCTGCGCTGGCGCTCGCGGGCCAGCGGGGAGAGCTGGTCGGGGAAAGGAGCCTGGCCGTGCTGGAGCAGGGCTGGCCAGGGGGTGAGCTGGAAGGGCACCAGCTCGAGCCGCTCATCGATCAGCTCGCCATCGGCTGTTTCCAGCTGCAGGTGGTGCACGCAGCCATCGCACACGCCGGTGGGAAGGTCCAGCTGGATCGGCCACTCGCCGCGGGGAAGGGGGTCCGGCTGGGATAGGGGCAAGGGGTTGTCGCCGCCGTCAATCCTCAGCTGCAGGGGGGCACTGCCCGAGGCCCAGCCGCACAGTTGATGGCCGCTCAGGCCGGTGAGCCGTGCCGGGCGTCCCAGGCCGATGCGACAGAGTTCCTGCAGCAGGGCATGGCTTTCGCTGTCCAGGCGGAGGGGGCTGCCGGCCAGCTCCTGCCAGCTGTCCTGTGCTTCTTCTCGGTCGGGCAGGCGGGCCAAGGCGCGCAGCACCAGGCCCACACTGTGGGGCGGCAACTCCACACCCGAGTGACCCAGAAACAGAAAACCGCAGTCGCGGCTGAGGTCGACGAGGGGCAGATCAGGTCTGGGACGCTGCGCCACCAGGTCGGCCAGTCTCAGGGAGCGGCTGGGGTTGAGCAGGTCTGAGAGCAGCAGCCGCACGGTGAGTGGCGAGCCGCTGATGCTGGGATCGCTGCCCGGGGTGACACACACCCAGCCGACCAGGCCACCGGTGGGCGCGAAGCCCTCGAACTCGCCCACTAGGGGGCCCCGTGCGAGCCGTTGCAGTTCCTGGGGCAGGCCAGCCGGCACGGAAGCGTTCCGAAGGGGGCGTAATGACGCCATCATGCCGCGCAGCACTGGCAGGGATTGCCTGAGACAGTCCGTTGGGATCGGGTGTTCGATAATTGTTCAACCCTGCTGCACTTGCTCTGTCTGCTCAAACAGACCCCTCAGGCTCCCAGTCGGGTGCCTTTCTCTCGCTGGAGGCACTGCAGAGGCTGCCGCTGAGCCAGGAGGCGCGCCTGGCGTTGCTGGAGGAACTGCGCACCAGCGCGGAGAGTGGCTTCACGCGGGCCCAGCTCACCGGGCAGCAGGCCGAGCTGCGGCTGCGTTGCTGCGAAGACGCATTGGCGTCCGGCCAGTGGCTGGAGGCTTTCCAGCACCATGACGCCCTGTTGGAGCTGGTGATCGCTCTGGGCCAGGCCCTGCCAGCCCAGGCGCCCTCCTACTGGGCACGCTACGGCGAGCTGCTGGCCTCACTCACGGCTGCAGTGCACGGGGCAGTGAACAGCAACAGCACCAACCCACCTGCGCCCCATCTGCGAGCGGAGGTGTGCTGGCGCCTGGCAGAACGCCTGAAGCTGGGCCATGGGCTGCCGTTTCAGCCTCCGGAGTGGCTGGCGGTGTTGGAGCAGCAGCTGGTCCAGGACGGAGCGGCTTACTGGTCGGCGTTGATTGAGGACGAGCGTGGCGAAGCGGCCGCTGCCGATCCCCAGCAGGCCCGCCGCCGGGCCTTCACGCTACTGCTGCGGCTGGACCGCTTGCTGGCACCAGCGCCGTCTTGGGTGCTGCAACAGGCCCGGTGCCATCTGGAGGCTGAGGCACACCTGTTGCTCTCGCCAGCAAATCCGGAGCCGGCCGATCTGGTGTGGCTCTGCGACTCTCTCGCGGCCTTCCCGCTGGAGGCTCACCTGGAGCCGCAACGGGATACGTTGCTCACCCGGGCCCGCCTGGCGCTGGAGCTGCTGGATCCGGATCTGGCTCCGCTCGTGGCCCATCCCCCTGCTGCCGGTGCGACAGCAGTGGCTGTTCCGGAGCCGGAGCCAGGACTGGCCGAACTGGTGCTGCTGGCGGCGGAGCAGAGCGCCAACCCGCTGCAGCTGGATCTGGGGCCACTGCTCACCGCCGACTTTGAGGCCATCGAAGCGGCCCTGGACGACTTTGTGTGGCATCTCCCACGCGGCAGCAGGGCCCGCGCCGCTGCTCCTGCCCTGCTGGCCGTGCTCGAAGCCGCCTGGAGTGAGGGGGTGCGTTTTTCTGCCGGGGCGTTTGAGCGGATGGCCTATCTGGCGGCGGCCTGGCAGCGGCGACTGGTGGAGCGGCTGGATCCTCCGCCCATTCTCGACTGGCAGTACAGCCTGCTGATCGAACTGGACAGCAACGAACTGGCTGTGCTTCAGCCTCTGCTGGCCAATCCGGAGAGCCTGGCGCCGGTTCTCGCCGAGCTGCGCCGGGAACACCACAATCCCCCGTTCTGGGAGCAGCGCCAGGAGCTCCCCTGGATGCAGTGTCCGCCGCCGCTGGAGGCCCTGCGCCGGTTACACCTGGAGCAGGGCTACTACGCCAGGGCGAGTGCGCCGCTGGATGAGTTGGCGCACTGGGGAGAGGAGACCACCCACGCCCTGCTGAGTGCTGAGCTCTGGACCGATGACGCCGGCTGCCTGGGCCGCTGGCTGGCGGTGGCTCAGGAGCTTGTGGCAGGGGGCAAGGGATGCTGCCCGCCGTTCGGCCAGCCCCCTGCTCCAGACCAGCTGCTCAGGGAATGGGCTGGACTGGAAGTGGTGTATGTGGGTGACCAGGCCGAAGCCGTGCAGGCCGCCCACCGGGCGGGCCGCTGCTTCCGGGGGGATCCCTTTGGATTGCGGGTGCTGCCGACGCCGGCCAGTCGCTGGCCGGCGCGCCCGGCCGGCGGTTTCCAGGAGAGTCTTCAGCAGCTGCTGAAGGCGGTCGATGATCTTTACAACCAGCGGCCCTTCGCTGTGCTGCTGGCCGATTGCGGCGCCTATCGCCTGCCGTTGATGCGTGCCGTGCATCAGCGCTATGGCGTGGCCGCCCTGAGCAGCGGTCGGCCGCTGGCGGTCTGGCTGGGGGCCTGATCGCAGTGGGCCGGCAAGCACTGCTGGGTGCCCTGTTGGAGCACAACGGCCGCCTGGGGGCGAGCACGACCATCTGGGGCGAGGGGGCGGCGGCGGCGGCTGAGCAGGCGGTGGCAGCTGTGTCAGGCATGCTGCCCCTCACAAGCGGGGGGACAACAGCCACGGCCCTGCGGCTGGATACCCCTCTGGACCTGGCTTATGTCGTGGGCTGTGATGCGCCCGAACGGCTGCATTTTCCACTGCACGGCGGCCTGCCGGCCCTGGAGACCACCCCGCTCACCCTGGAGGTGGCGCTGCTGAAGGAAGCGGTGGTGCGCGAATGGCAGGGTTACCACCTGCTGGAGCATCGGGGGGCGATCGTGGCCGATGGCAGCAGCGCCTACTGGCCCCTGGCCGGCGGCGTGCTCAGTGGAGCCGGGGTGCTGCCGCCGGCCCTGCCGCGGCGGCGGGAGGAGCTGGATGAGGCCTTCCTGCTCTGCGACGACCTTGACACCACCAATTTCTGCCATTTCCTCTGCGACCTGCTGCCGAAGATCGCTCTGGCATGTGAGTGCCGGCAGCGGATCCCGCTGGTGATCGAGCCGCCGACGCAGGCCTTTCAGCGGGAACTGCTGGCCCGGGTGAGCGAGCGCTTTGGCCATCCGATCGTGCCGCTGGAGCCTGGGCTGGAGCTGGCGGTGCAACGGCTCTTCTACCTGCGCCGGGCCGGTCACACCCATCCGCTGCTGCGCTGCAGCGGCCTGGCCATGGGCTGGGTGCGCGAGCTGGTGGATGTGCGCCCGATGCCAGCCCCACCCGGCAGCATGCTCTATGTGCGGCGGCAACGCCGGCGGGTGGTGAACGAGGAGGCGTTGATCGGGGCCTTGCAACGCCTCAGCCCCCGCCTGCAGGTGGTGGATGCGATGGAACAACGCACGGTGCGCGAACAGGCCGAGCTGGTGTGCTCCCACCGATTGCTGGTCGCCCCTCACGGCGCCGCCTTCACCCACCTGCTGTTCGCCGCAGGCGCCCCACAACGGGCCGTGGAGCTGATGGCGGAGGGCAATGGCACCCTGAGCTTTGCCCTGATCTCCAGCCGGCTGGGCATCGATCACCACATCCATGTGGCGGATGCCCTGCCCAGCCCGAATGGCCCCAACTATCCCGATCTGCGGGTGCAACCTGAGCGCGTTCTCCAGCTGGTGGAGGGGTAGGGGTTCCCAAGCATGCCGCGCTCAGCTGAGGACGGCGTCAATCCCACGGGCCAGCGGCACAGCAGGCCAGGATTTGAATCCTCTGAGAATGAGCTATCGGACTCAACAATTCGGTCTTTCAACTGACATGCATCAAGACTTGCGTGGGCGATCAGTCGCAGGGGGGTCGACCGCGAAGAGCGCTGCCCTGAAGGGATTTCTTCAAGCTGTGGCTGCCGATCCGGTGCTTCAGGGCCAGTGCGCTGCGACCAATGATCTTGCCCAGCTGGGGCAGCGCGAAGCGCAGCGTGAGCGGTTGTGGCCTGGCGATCCGCACCGCGCTCTGGCGGGAGCTGGGGGGGGCTTTAATCCCCGTTACCGCCCCGCCTACTGCGAGGGCACCGACCGCTGCCTGCGGGTGCGCGAGGCGAGCCAGAGCCACTCACGCCGCACCGATCAGGGCCTGAAGCAACACCAGGTGCGCAACCTGGAGCAGTTCAAGGTGCGCTGGCGGCACACTCTGGATACGGAGCAGCCACCGGAAGGGATGCCCTGGCTGCAGGCGACGTGTTCGGCCTGCCACTGGACTGGCAGGAGCTGGATCGCTGGCTGCTGGAGGAGCAGTTACCGGAGGGCGGGCCCAAGAATTGGCTCGGCTCTGTTGGGTTGGCTGGATCAGGGAGATGCCGCTCATCCCTGCCAGACCTCCAGGAGATCGATCTGCACACCGGGGAAGAGGGAGCCTGCATCGAGGCTGGTGGCGGCATCGATGCGCTGGGGATCGCCTCCGCCGCTGGCGGGCCACACCTCCACGGCCTGTTGCTCGGGGATCAGCAGCCAGCCCAGTTGGGCGCCATTGGCCTGGTAGGCGGCCATCTTGCGGCGCAGGGCCGTGAGGCCGCGCGGCCCCTGGTCGCTGGGGCCGGCCAGCTCCACCACCAGATCGGGGCAAAGGGGCGCGAAGCCGCGGCGTTCCTCTGGTGTGAGGGCCTCCCAGCGCTCTTGGCGCACCAGGGAGGCATCAGGGCTGAGCACCGAGCCATCAGGCAAGCGAAAGCCGCTTGAGCTGTCGAACACCTTCAGCGGCAGCCCAGATGCACGCACCGCAATCCAGAGAAGAGCCCCGAGTGCCTGGTTTCTGGATCCTGTTTCGCTGCCCGTGGGGGTCATGCGGATCAGGTGGCCGTTGGCATCGAGCTCCAGCACGGCGTTGGGGTTGGCCTGGCAGACGGCCTCAAACTGCTCGGGCGTGAGCAGCAACGCATCCGGCAGCAGCAGTGGCGCCAGCGCATGCCCGGGTCGGTCGACGGGCCTCGGCGGCGAGGCAAGCGTCATGGAGACTGAGCAGCGCCTGATTCAGGGTAAGGGCTGCAGGCGTTAGGAAGGCCGCCCCGCCCTCCTGGAGTACAACGCCGTACCGGCGCGCCAGTTGTTCCGCTGCATGGGCCTCGGTGGCATTGGGGACTTGCCAGGGAAGGGGAGGCAAGCGCGAGGGCCCGTTCTGCATGGTCAATCCGACTGTCCTGGCTGCCGGGAGCCAACACCGTAGGGTCGCTCTGGACCTGGCTGGCGGTGGATCTGGCCCGACCGTTCGATGGGATAGTCGGGGAACCTCCTCTCCCAGCCGCCAGGGGGTGAAGCCTGCTGAGGGAGCTGGGGCCAGGGATGCCGGGGACTCTGAACACCAATCAAAGCCTTACGAACTGCAGCGCGGTGTGAGCACAGCGCTCAGCCGTTGTGCTCATCCAGCCAGGCCGTCAGATCAACGGGGCCACTGAAATCAAGTAGGGCCTCGGTCAGCGCCTCCAGCTGCTCCAGCAGCAGCCTCGGCGGCGCGGCCACGGGCTTCTCCGCGCGCTTCGCCTTCCAGCCGGCCTTCTTCGATCCAATTCTGGGCGAAACGGGTGTGGCGCAGGTGATTGGTGGGGAGATTGATCAAGGCCATGATTTCCTCGCGAGTGAAATGGGGAAACCACTTCCCAATGATAGAGACAACGGTCTCGAGCAGGTCGGGGCGGGGCCCCAGGATTTTCTCGGTGGCGCCGGGAATCTCCGGCTTGGGCAACACCGACAGGGTGAGAAGGCCAACCAAAAGATCAAGCCCAGCCTGCCGGCCGAGCTCTTCCAGGCTGAGCCAATGCACACCCCCAAGGCACCCTTCCAACTGACCGGGCACCCGATCTGAACCCAACCTCAGCCGACGATCCGGCACGACAACCACCACCTCCAGGTGCTGCACCTGCGGGTGCAGTTGGGCGAAGCGGGCCGTCTGGGCCCAAAGCCGGTGCTTGAACTCGGCCTTGGCGTGCATCTGCACCTCCAGCAGCACCACCGGTTGATCGGCGGTTCCGGCTCCTATCGCTACGTGCCCGAGGGCGGCGCCGACCAACGGAACCTCCAGGCGGTGCACGCGGTTGGATGTTCATATCTGAGCCACTGCATCCTTGCCCTGGCGACCTGTAAAATTGTGATGGCGAAGCAGATGCACTTGTATTGCTTCTGCCTGTTTATGTTTCTTTGATCTATACGGCCCCACCAGGGCGGGGCGCCTGAGATAAGGCTTCCGAAATCCAAAACTCTGGGGTAGGATCATCCAAAAAGGTTTGGCTATGAAAAGCGAGCTGAAAAAGATCGGTGATGTCTGGGATTCAAAAACAGGGGCTTCAGGGGCGAGGCGCCCCGCCGGCGGCGGGAACTGGTGGGGGAATTCCCTTGTTCAGCGCCATGTGAACAGGCTGATCTGCGGAAGGCCCCTGCCGGGGGGAGGGGCAGGAGTGAGGGAGCGGATGAAGAGCATCCTGGAGGGGAGGCCTGGGTTTGGGCGAGCAGTTTCAATAGGATGCGGTACCGCTGAAAAGGAGCTGCGCTTAATATCTGAGGGGATCGTGAATCATTTTGATCTCTATGAGCTGAGCGAAAAAAGAGCGGCCGCTGGTCTTAGCAAGGCTAAGGCGGCTGGCGTAGAGGATCAGGTGACCTTCTGCGTTCGCGATGCATTTCTGCAGAGAGAGGAGGGTAAATATGACTTGGTGTATTGGGACAATTCTCTCCATCACATGATGGATGTCGATGATGCCTTGTCATGGAGCAAGGCCTGCTTAAGGCCTGGTGGATGGCTGGTGATGAATGATTTCGTTGGGCCTTCCAGATTCCAGTGGGAAGATTACAATATTGAAATGTGCAATCGGGTCAGGTCCATGTTACCCGACCATTATTTTCAGAGGCCTGGCAATAATTCCGGAACATTTAATCGCTTGATTTCACGCCCAACACCGGACAAAATTATTGCGCTGGACCCAAGCGAAGCTGCGGACAGCTCCCGAATCATTCCAGCGCTCAACAAGTATTTTCCTGGGGCGACTATTTCACCAACAGGTGGAGCAATTTATCACATTGGCTTTGCAGGGTTGTATGGAAACATGGATATGTCGGATAATTACGACCGGAGTGTTATTGATTGGATGTTGCTTGTTGACGAAGTTCTGATGAAGCAAGGGATGACTCATTACGCTTTTGCCGTTTGCCAGGTGTAATCAGTGCAAGCCACCTCCTGTTCAGGACAGTTGACGCAGGGCTCCAGCCATTCCACTGATGTCTTCATTCAGTTCGGATGGGCTCCAGCTGGGAAGTAAAGTTTTAAGCTTGCATCGCAGTGCCAGAGCTTCTGCCTGGGTGAGCAGCAGTTGCTGATCCTCGCTCAGATTCACGCTGCTCTCCAGCATGTCCAGCCTGGCACTGAGGTGCACCATCAGTTCAAGGGTGCTCGCCTTGATTGCTTCCAGTAATGAGAGCGACACTTCGCGGGGCTTCGGCTTTCTGCCGCGAGCCTTGATGGGATAGCCGAAGGCCAGGAAGTCCTGAGCATAGAACTTGTGGATCAGTGCCAGAGACTCGGCTGAAAGCTTTGCTTCCGCCAGCTTGCGGGCATTGGGGAAGGTGCGAGAGTCTTTGAGATGTTTTGCCTTGGCTGTTGAGGCCTGCTCGCTGGCGCTGAGGTAGTAGCTGCAGATTGCGTTGAGGCTGTGTTCGATGGGGAAAATCTCGACCGGGATGCCGGGATCAAAGAAGTCAACCATCGGACGGAAATGATTGTCCTGATAAGTGATGTCATCAGCAGCGATGGCCAGATTGTTGCTTAGCCATTCATTCGCATCCGGAATGGTGCCGGGTTCGCTTTCTCGGTGGGTCCAGCGGTATTCCGAGAGCAGGCGATCCACGGGGTGACGAACAACGGCAAATACCCGATCAATCTGATCAAAGCGCACCATGCTGCGCAGATCGCTGCAGGTGAGGTGCTGGGGGGTGGTGCGCATGAAGGAGCGAATCGGTTTGCCCCTGATTTCCAGCTCTGTTTCGTAGCCTGCCGCCCGAAAGGTTTCCACCACTGAGGAACCACCACACTTGGGGATGTGCAGAAACAGGATGGTGTGGCCATCCTTGCTGAGGATGGTCATTGGCTGATGCGTATGGTGGCCAGATCCTATCGCCCAGTGGCAGTGAGCCCGGCTGGCAGCTGTGTAGCGGAGGTAGGGGATTTCCCCTGGATTGCTTCAGCGCAGCTGACCCATTGCCGGATTGAGATGTTGCAGCAGATCGCGCAGTTGCCCTGAGGCCGGCCTGGGCGCTCCCAGCGCCGCAGCTGCAGCGGCTGCCAGGCCGGGCACGACGGCGGGCAGGGCATAGGCCGCGTCGAAGCCAGCCCGGGCCCTGGCCCCCTGCGCTTGCCGCCGCTGGGGGTTGGCCAGCAGGGCGGCGATCTCATCGCGCAGCAGGCCGGGGTCCTGGGGGGCCGGCAGCACCCATCCCCCGGCCAGCGCCTGCTGCAGTGGCGGCACCGGCCGCACGAGCACCGGCAGACCCATGGCCAGGGCATCGCTGAGTTTGGCCGGGCTCTGAAAGGCCGCCACTTCGCCGCTGTTGAGCAGCACCACCAGGTCGGCCATGGCCAGCACCTCCCCGGCCCGGTGCAGGGGCTGGTTGCCGAGCAGGCGCAGGCGCCCCTCCGGCAGCCTGCGCCGCAAGTCGGCTTCCAGGCCCCGGTCCTCCGGGGCAAAGGCTCCCGCCACCACGAGCAGCGGCTGAAGGACCTCTGGCTGCTCGGCCACGGCGGCCGCCACCTCCAGCACTCCCTTGTGGCGCCGGGGCGTGCCGAAGAACAGCACCACGCCGGCCTGGGCGGGGATGCCGAAGCTCTGGCGGGCGGCCAGCCTGCGCTCCGCCGTGGCGGGCTGGAGAGCAGCCGGGTCGCGGCCATGGGGGATGCAGGTGCCTCCGTAGCGTTGCTGCAGTGGTCGGTTGGCCACCGTCACCCCATCGAACCCCTGGGCCAGGTGCACCGCCAGGCGGGTCCACAGAGGCCCCATCAGCTGGCGTGGCTCCGGCCAGCCCTCCCCCCGGCGCAGGAGCTGCTCGGGACTGAGGGGCTCGCGCTCTCCCACGAACAGCAGTTCCTCGTCGTCGATGTCCACCAGCACCGCCGCCCCCCACGCCAGCTTGTAGAGGAGGCCGAACACCAGGGCCGGCAGGCGTGGCTTGCTCAGGTGCACCAGGGGCGCCGGGTGCTGCAGCACCAGATCCCAGGCCTGGCGCACAAACTGCGGCTCGTGATCCACCACCAGCGTGTGGATGGGCAGGGCCACGCCGCGCAGGGGCTCCCAGATCTCGCTCCCCCATTGGGGGAAATGGCTGCCGAGCAGCTGTACGGGGTAACCCAGATGGCCATGCAGCTGGGCGAGGGTGTAAGCACGGCCAGCGGCGTTGTGGCTCAGTTCCGCCGCCGCCACCACCACCTTCGCTGGCGTGCCGTTTGCCCGGGGGCCTCCCTGTTCAGCCCACCACTGGCTTCGGGCCCGCTCCAGGCTGGCCGCGTAATGAGCGGCCAGGGGGGGCTGCTCCACCAGGCCCTGGCCGAAGGCCTGGATCGCCCCATCCCAGGCACCGGCAGCCATCGCCTGGTGGCCGAGGGCCATCCAGCGGCCACGCCGGGCAGGCAAGCTGGAGGAGGCGCTGCGCATCGCTGCAGGCTATGGCCGCTCCCTGCCGGGCCCCCATGACCGTGACCGAACTCCGGCAGCAGCTCCCCTGGCAGCGGCCGAATGCCACCGAGGCCTATGCCGCCGAACAGCTCGGCGTCCCGGCTGGGCGGGCCAGCGGGGGTTATCTGGCCTTCCCCTGGGCCAGCTGGATCGACGTGGCCCGCGACCATCCGGCCCCAGCGGCGCCTCTGCTGGCGCGCCCGGCTCCTGAGCCCCTGGCCAGCGTGGGCCAGCACATCGAGATGCTCCGGCACGCGGCGCTGTTGCGCCGCTGCGGCGTGAGCGACCTGTTCTGGAGCCACGCCACCACGGGTCAGCACCACCACCATGGTCTGCGCATCCATCCCTTTCCCCTGTTTCCGGTGCGCTGCGCCAGCCATCCGCCGGCGGAGGGAGAGATGCCTCTGCACGCCCGGCGCTGGCTCTACAGCTTCCAGGGGGTCTACCGCCCAGAGCTGTACCTCACGCCGGTGCGGCAGTGGATCCTGGCCTTGCCTCCGCGGGCCGACGCCCTGGTGGAGGGGCGCAGCGAGTGGCACTTCGAGCAGCAGGTGTACCGCGAGCAGGTGCACGGTGAGCCGCCGGACCCGGCCCGCCATGCCGAGCTGGAGCGGGAGGCCGACAGCTATGTGCAGACCCTGCGCCACAGCCTGTTCGCCCTCTGTCCCTCGGGCAGCGGCCCGAACTCGATACGACTGTGGGAAGCGCTCGGCCATGGTGCGATTCCGGTGCTGCTGGCCGACACGCTGGCCCTGCCCGGCGATCCGGCCCTGTGGCGGCAGGCGCTGGTGGTGGCTCCCGAGACGGCGGCGGCTGTCGCGGCTCTGCCCGCCCGGCTGGAGGCCCTGGCGGCGGATTCCGCGGGGCTGGAGGCCCTGGCCGCGGCTGGGCGGGAGCTGTGGCGGCGCTATGGCCTGCCGGATTTCTGCGCCGATGTGCGGGACTTTCTCAGGGATCCCCGGACAGTGCTGCTGGCCGGCGCCCGCCGCCGCCTGGCCGGAGCCGCCGCCCCCCCGCACCTGCACAGGGCCGCTGATCCGGCCAGCCTGCCGCTGGAGCTGTGCCGGGTGTTGGTGCAGCTGCCGCAGGAGCAGCCCCTGCTCGTGGAGATCGTGGATGGGGCACCCTTGCCGCTGCTGGAGCTGCGCTGGCGCAGCGCCCTGATGCTCTGCCGCGGGCTGATGGCGGGTAGATCCTGGGCCATCAGCTGTCGTAGCGCCGCGCTCGAGCAACTGGTGCTGCCGGAGCAGGATCAGCGCTTGGCCACCACCACCAGCACGTAGGGCATTTCCGCGCCCAGCACCCCGTAGCGGGCTGAATGCAGGGCATGCACGCCAGCATCACGGAAGCCCGCGGCCCTGAGCTGGTCGAGCAGGTCCCAGCCGGGGATGCGGTACACCAGGGAGCCGGTCTCGGGTGCCACAGGATTGCCATGCCACTCCGGTTCCATGAGCAGTTCCGGTTCCTGGCCTTCACCCCGCCAGAGGGCCTTCACGATCGCATCGTGCTGGCCGTAGGCCATCGGCACGGTGACCAGCATGTACCCGCCGAGGGTGAGCACCGAGGCCATCGATTCCAACGCAGGAGGGAGTTCCTCCACGTGCTCCAGCACCTCATTGCAGATCAGGCACTGCATGGAGGCCGGCGGCAGATCGATCTTGCGCATATCCCGATGGGGCACCACGCCGCGCAGGGGATGGTCGGGATCGGGCAAGTATTCGCTCCAGCGCAGGCCTGGGCAGCGCTGGCGGAGGTAGTCGGCGTAGCCGGTGACCGCCTCATTGGCATAGAGACGCAGCTTGGCGAGGGGCGGCAGCTCGCCGCGGCCCATCAGCCAGCGAAGCACCAGCAGCTGAGCCCGCTGACGGCTCACCAGCCCGCCAGCCTGGATGGTCTCGCGCAGGTTCGGCCCGTTCAGCTCCAGCTGCCAGGGAGGCGTGGGGGCGTCGCTGAGGGGGTCGTGCACACCGGCCAGGGCGAGGCGCACCAAGGATTGCCGGCTCACCTGGGGCCACTGCTGATGCTCCCGTTGCCAGAGGGCCTGGAAATCCTCCAGCCGTTCCAGCACCAGATGGGTGGTGTGTGCCAGCTCGAGGGTGGCGGCGGGCGAGCTGGGGGAGAGGGTGGACGTCATGCCAGGGGGAAGGTAGGCCGGCTGAAGGTGGCGGTTCGCCGGGCAGGATCCCCATGACGGATGCCATAAAATGGATTTTATGCCAGATGCACCAATCAGTTCGGCGCCCCCGACGGCGACTGATCGCCAGGCCGATACCCAGGGCAGTCGCGAGGCCGAGCTCCAGAGCCAGCTCGATCAGGCCCGGGCAGAGGCCCAGCTCACGTTGGAGCAGCTCCAGCGGGTGCAGGAGGAGCTGGAGCACTACTTTCTGGCCCATGAGGAGGCAGCCGCCAAGCTGGAGCGCTTTGGCGAGGAACAGCGGCGGGCCGAGGCTCTGATCGACGCCCTGCTGGCCCGCATCGAGGCCCGCGGCTCTTAACACGCCAGCGCCAGCCGTCCGGTGGCCCTGTCGAGGAAGGCGGCGAAGGCGTGGGGATCGCCGCCAGGGGCTTTCTGCTGGCCGGGAGTGGGCAGGGCGATGCCGTAGCGGCCGGCCACCTGGCTCAGCCGCGCGGAGAACCGCTCTAGGTCGGCATCGCTGCCGATCTCAGCGCTGGGGGGTTCGTCGGCCAGTTCCAGATGCCATTCAGCATCGCGCCGCCTCTGGCGCAGCAGCTCCACCAGGTCGGCGTCGCCGGCGGCGGCGCTGATCGCCTGATCCCAGCTGTCCCTGGCCATGATGGGCTGGCCCTGGGCCAGGGACAGCCTGGCGCGGATGTCGTGCAGCCATGGGTTGGCGCCCTGGGCTGCAGTGGCCTCCGCCAGCACCGTCTCGGCACGCCGCAGAGCACCACTCTGCAGGCTGAGATCGGCGGTCTTCAGCCGGGCATAGTCCCAGCCCGGGCAGCGACGCACGATACCGCTCCAGAACAGTAGAGCCTGTTCGGGATCACTGGCCACCACGGCCTCGCCGATGGTCTGCACCAGGGTGGGTTCCAGGTCTTCGCGCAGCTGCTCCGCCGCGCCGCCAGGGGCCAGCACGAGGGCCAGCAGCCCCAGGGCGGAGGGCTCCAGCAGGCGGCGCCAGGCGCTGGACGCGTCGGTGTCGAGGGCCTGCTGCAGCTGCTCCCGCCAGAGGCTGAGGGCCGGGCCGGGCCCGCCGTGGCGCAGGGCCAGGTAGCGCCGCAGCAGCTCCTGGACCCCCTGGGCATCGGGCGGGGCAGAGGGCCGCTCCCCCAGGAGCCCCCAGGGGTCCGGCGCCAGGCCCAGCTCCGGCTGCAGGGCGTCGCGCTCGATCAGCAGATCATCCCCCCGGCTGGCCTCGCCGGCCAGCCAGAGGCCGATGGCCAGGGGCAGGCAACGCTCGGCTGGCGCCTCGGCCTGCTGGCTCACCAGGAGGTCGAGATCGTCGGGGTGGGCGGGCCAGAGCAGCGGCCACCAGTCGTCAGGTACGGCCGCCAGCAGGGCCAGGGGGTCGAGCAGGGCCGGATCCGGTTGCCCGGACTGCGAGGAATCCATCAGAACCATCCGCGATCGGTGGTGGCCAGGCGAGCTGGAGCCCATCATGGGCCCCACACCTGGGTGGGCATGGATGGGGGCTCCTTCGGCCAGGCGCGTGGTGATCGTGGATCCGGGCCACTCCAGCTCCAGCGGCCACCATGCCGAAGTGAACAGCCAGCTGCTGGCCGCCGGCCGCAGCGCCGGACTGGCGATGGAGTTCTGGGTCGACAGGGACCTGAACCATGACGATCCCGCCTTCCGGCCGGTGTTCACAGACTGCGGCTACGGGGATCCGCGCCACTGGCTTGACCTGGGCGGCAGCCTGCACATAGCCCGCCGGCTGCGCCAGCAGCTGGAGGCAGCGACGCCAGGACCCGAAGCCGAGGATCCGGTGGATTGCTGGATCGCCCACAGCCTGCTGCCCTTCCAGCTGATCGGGCTGGCGCAGCTGCTGCAGCATCAGCCGGCGGCACGGCTGGAGGTGGGCATTCTCTATGCCCCGGCGGAACGGCTGGCCGAGTCGGCGCAGCCTGCCACGAGCGAGGCGGCGCTGGAGCGGCAACGGCAACTGGCGATCGGCAATGCACGGGCGGCCTGGAGCGCCCTGGCCCAGGCGGTGCAGGCCGCGGGCCACCAGCTGCGGGTGGGCTGTTCGTCGGAACTCCAGGCCGCCCTGCATCAGCCCCTGCTGGCGGCTGCCGGGCTGCCGCCGGCGGTGCTGCAGCCGGCGGTGGTGGGGGCGGGTTGGCAGCCCAGAGCGGGCGCGGACGGGAACCCTGGGGGGGAAGAGCCGTTGGTGCTGCTGCACTGGGGAGACCTCAAGCCAGGCAAGGGCCGCCAGGAGGCCCTGGCGGTGCTCGAGCACCTGCTGGCCGGAGGCTCCGTCAAGAGGCCCCCGTGCCGCTGGCTGTTCCATCACTGCAGCAGCCAACTTCCCGACCCGGCCGAGCAGCACCTGCTGCAACGGGCGGCCGAGCAGCTGCCTGGCTTCCAGCTGTGGCAGGGGGAGGTGAGCGCCGAGCGGATGCAGGCCGCCCTGGCCGCGGTGGAGGTGGCCCTGCTGCCCTACTGCCCCAGCGCCTATGCCGAGCGCTCCTCCGGAGTGCTCTGGTGCTATGGCGCCGCCCGGCTGGCGACGGGTCAGCCGGCCCGGGTGGTGGGGCACGTGCAGGGCTGGCTGGCCCGGGAAGCCAGAGCGCTGGGCTTCCACTGGGAGGGGCTGGAGGCCAGCCAGCCATCGGGGCCGGCCTGGCTGGCGGTGCTGGAGCGGGTGCTGGAGGAGCAGCCGGCCGCCATGTTCACGGCCTATGGTCTGAAGGTGCTGGGCCGGAGCTATCCGCGCTGGTTGCTGGCAGATCTGTAAAAATCAGCCCATCAGTGGGCTAGCGGGTCTTGGTTGCAGCTATCAGCCAGAGCATGTCCAGCCAGGGGCTGGATGGCTTTCTCAGCCAGCTCTGCACCGTGCAGGAACAGCTCGAGCAGGAGCACCTCAGAGCTGAGCAGCTTGCGGAAAGCCTGGCCCTCTGCGAGGCCGAGCTTGCCGAGCTGCGCCGCCAGAGCGAAGGCAGTGGTGAGCACCAGAAGGCCGTGGAGGATCCCACGGCCCAGCAGCTCAAGCAGGAGCTGCTGCTGGCCGAGCAGCGCAGCCAGGCGGCCCAGCAGCTGGCCCGGGAGACGCAATCGCTGCTGAACACCGCGCAGAAGATGCTGGAGGGCCAGGCCAACCACCTGCAGGACATGAGTCGGCGTGAGGAGGAAGCCCAGTTGGCGCTGGAGCGCGAACGGCTGTTCGCCGCCGAATTTCTCTACTTTTTTCAGAACTGCACCACCACCTCCGGGCTGGACCCGGAACGGATCCCACGGCTGCGCAACCTGCTGCAGAGCCACAGCAGCGAACTGCAGAACACCCGCTGAGGGTTCTGGGCTCAAAGCCGGTCGGCCACCTCGTCGAGGCCGCTGAGCAGGAGGGCCTCGCGCAGGCTGAGGAGCAGCGACTGGCGCTGGGCCGCCCGGATGGCCTCCTCACTGGCCCCGTGGTTCCGGGCCTGCAGGAAGGCGAGCGCTGCCTGCTGCTGCTGCCTGGCCTGATCGGCACCGGGCGTGAGCGTCTGCAGGAGGGCGGTCCCGTAGCGGAGCCACTCCTCGGCATTGGCACTTTCCAGCGGATGGGCATCCGCCACAGCCTGCCAGTTCTGGCGGGCCTGGCCAGCGGCCTTGAGCTTGCGTTCCAGGCTGGCGATCTGCTGCTGGAGCTGACTGATCATTGCCTCCTGGCTGCTGCTGGCCTTGGTTTGCTGCTGGAGGGCAGTGGTCTGGCGGGAAAGTTCGTCCTGCAGGACTTCGTTCTGCTTGCGCACCGACTCGAGCCTCTCCAGCAGCGACCGTTTGTTGCGCTTGAGGTCGTTGAGAAAGGCGTCCACCTTGGAAATCGCCTCAGCGGCAGACTCCTGGCTGGAGATGATCTCCTGGAGTGGGGGGGTGGAAGGGCTCTGGTTGGAAGAGCTCTGCTCAGATGGACTCTGATCTGTAGGGTTGGTCACCTAAGCAAGCCTCGGAAGACTACAGCTCAGCATATCAACAGCGAACTTGTGACCAATCTGCAGATGAAGGGGGCTGCTGTAGCAGGGAACTCCCCCAAGCTCAATCACCGACCACAAAGATCTCATCAAGCCTCAATTTAATTCACATTTGCAAGAAGAATTACGAATTACAGGCACTCTAATCATTGCCAGGGCATTCCTGTTCTATTGTTTGTGTACAAGCAGAATTGACTTTGCTTTTCATTCTATGGGAAACACGCGAGTAAACGCACTAATAGATTAGCAACGGGACACTTGATTAGGTAGCAAGCTCCGCTTCCCTCAGTAGGCGCTCCGGCCTCGCAGTGCAATTGCAGACGGCATGGACAATCCGTTCGGTCAAGCCTTCCAGGTTAAAGCGCCGATTGAAGCGATAGCAGATCGCCCCCACGTAGCGATCACCATACTTCTCAAAGCTTAGGGCATGGAACGTACCGCTGAAGCTGGTTTTTAAGTTGCTGATAACGGTATTGATCCACCGGAATTCTGGTAGATCCTTGGGATGGCGTCCATTAACGATCACAGCCTGGTGAGTGCAGCCCACCTCTGTAACAGCACGAAAGCACGCCAGCCCATCGGAAATTACCTCACAACCTCGTGCCAAGGCCTCCTGGGCCCAATCGGCGATTGCTGCAAAGGAGAAGGTTTCAACCTTGGCCAGCTTCACGTGGATGGGATGGCCAACGTCGTCAAGGGATACGGCGGTGACGATCGGCAACTTGTTCTCTGAACCTCGACCGGCCTTCCCACCATTGCGTTCTCCGCCAAGGCAAGCATCATCGATCTGAACTCTTCCACGCAACACGTAAGCCTTCTCCCGCTCACTCATGGCCTGCATAATCTTATTGTGAACCAGTCATGCAGTGCGGTAATTGACGCCCAGCATGCGCATCAGAGAAAGCGAGGAAATACCTGTCTTGGCTTCTCCCACCAAGTAGAAAGCCTGAAACCACTTCGTCAGCGGCAGCTTGGTGGCTTCCATGATGGTTCCAGTGGTCACAGTTGCCTGATGACGACAGCTAAGGCAGTGATAACGACTAAGGCGCCGGCCATGGACGAGGCCATGGCCCTGCCCCCCCGCATCGGGGACAGCGGAATCCTTCTGGCCATCGCGCCTGCGCCAGGGCAGCCTCGCATTGCTCCTCAGTGCCGTAGAGCTCCTGGAGCTGCGACAATGACATTTCAGCCTGGAACTGGATGCGGTTCATGGCCATGGCATAGGCGCCGGTACATGTGTACCAGCCTAAGCCGAGGGAGGCCTGCGCGGAGCTCCCCGCCTAATCAAGACGGGACAAATCGGTTGCAATAGACAATCGGAAATGATCCATTGTGATTGTTGATCAAGGCTGGACAATAGAATCAACCAAGTTCATGGCAGACTCTATTGCCGCATCCATATTGTAGTATTGCCATTCTGAAAATCGACCAAGGCAATAGATACCTCCTTTTTGAAGCTTTTGGCGGAGCGTGTTAACTACTGACGACGTTCTAGGCGAATGAACTACATATGAATTTTCACAATAATTATATGATAACGGTTTCATCGCAAATGGTAACTTCTTGGCTTCTAGTGCCATATCATCGAATGATAAGTAGCCCGAATGCTCAATCGTACAGGTTGTTCGACCTTTATTGATTTGCGGAGATGTGTTTGCATGAGAGAAATTGCCAGTCATGATAATTCGATGTATTTTGATTTCCGGGTCGGGGATGTATATCCAAGAATATGGATTAACATCACATTCGCAGAGCATTGTAGAAGTGGAGTTCGACGGAAGATCTTTCATGCTAGCCATATCAGCTGCATCAAGACCCAGCGTTTGCAAATCGCGATCCGAAAGCATAGCAATTAAACGACGGATATCTCCTGTGTAGACTAGGATTTCATGAGCCAGATTCTTGTCGCGATTAAGAATGACTCGGCCATCATCAATTGTTATTGAGTGAATACACTGATTGACAAGATCTAGGTCTGCTGACAGCCTTTCTATAATGAATTGAGAGCCACCAGAAAGTGGATAGAAAAAAGTTGAATGAACCATTGAATCAGACTGCTTGACCTCCTCCAGATTAAGTAATATTTGACCGGGAGATGTCATAGGTAGTTTCCCTTCAAGCCAGTCCAAGGGGACTTGGGTGAGATCAGTCTTCCAGATTTTATGATTATAGGGAAAAAAGTATAGATCGCAAAGTGTCTTGCCGAAACTAGATAAGAGAAATTCGTAGAAATTAGCATGAAAACCAGAATTTGTTCCGCCAATCCTGATGAGTTCGTGTAATTCTGTTGTTATGGTAGTGACCAGTGCACTATCAATCTGATCTAGATTGAATTCAATGGGATAGCCAATAAATTCACCGTCTAAGTAGATTACTGCGTTACGAACAGCCGGAATAAATTCATTATCCTTGTCAAAATGGCTCCAGAACCATTTCAGTACCTTTTCATTCTTTGAATTAAAAACATGTCCACCAACCTTATGAAAAAGACTGCCCTGTACCAAATCACATTGGATAAGACCACCTGGTCGTGGATTTTGCTCATAGACAGTGGCCTGGCATCCTTTATCCGATACAAGTCTAGCAAAGGAGACCCCTGATATGCCTGCACCAATTATGCCTATAGAAGTTTTACCGTTGACAGTTAAATTCATAGCAAGGGATGCTGCTTAAGATGAGATGAAATTACTCTAACACAACGACAGCATGGCTTGAATGCTCAGCTGATGCTAATCAATCCTTCTGTAGCTTCTAGTGCTCAGGGGCTAGCCTATTTCAAAAATTTGCTAAGATCTTGAGAGACAAAAGCTATCAATGCAATCAAGGACAATTTTTGCGTAGACCTTGGGATCAATTTTGTAGTTTGAGTAAAATTTGTCATAATCGTCACTAATCGCACTAGTTGGTATCGGGAAAATCTGTGAGATGCTTCCTCCTACCTCTGACCACCACTTTAGCTGACTCATGTGCCTTCTATCTCCGTGAACAACTGTAGGCTTATTAAATATCCATGTTGGGCTGATTGAACCACTGCCAATTGGAGAAATGCAGATACTTGAATGCGAAACTAGCTCAAACAGCTGCGGTATTTCGTAACCAACATGATGATTACATGCAAAATCTTTCTGATTGCATAAGCTAGAGACTTTAGGAGCTAGTTCATCTTCTTCCGAGAAATACTCAAGCTCAAGCGATACCAAGTAATGTTTAAGGGTCTCTAGTCCTGCAATATTTTCTAGCAAAGCATCAATGCATTCTACAAGGTTAGAATGACACTTGTTATGGGACCTTACGTTTATGTAGATTTTAAAGAGTTGACTGGTTGGAGTCGGATAGTCATCTTTAATTGCTTGAACCAAATAAGGAGATAGTCGGGGATATCGAAATGAAACAAGTGATACACGATCTTTGGAGCCTCCCTTCTCCATGGGTAAAGCTTTCATGTCTGGCATGCTCGAATCCAGCAGCAATGACTCTCCCAGTGGAAACCTGTCAATAGCTTTCATAATATATTTCTGCAGGTGACTCCGTATGCCTATCTTGCTAAACAAGTTGGATTGAGTGGGGGGAAGGCTCGATGAGAAGGTCGTGGGAACATAGCCAACTTTTTTTGCAAGTAGATTAAACTCGATATAGCCTGAAAGTTCGTTCCACAGAAGGTGTCCTAGATTCTTTCCGCCAAGATCAATGTGTAAATGAATTTCTCTTGGTGCGCATCCATCGTTATCTGGATGGTTGAGATAATCATGGATAAATCTTAGTTCATCTTCGTAAATTGAGCCCCATTGCTGTCCAGTCTTTATGTTGATAACAAGACCGTTGGAGAATAGGACCTGAGAAGTTACATCTAGCCACGCTGGACCTCTCCTCTCAACAAATGTCGGCCCTAGAGATGACTTATACTTGATGAGCCTAGAGTTAAACCCGTCTTCAGTTCGCCATGATCTAGACGAGTATGATCTCGTATGCTGCCCTGTCAATGGATCTATGGTTACATACTCTCCAGTTACGAACGTGTACAGTTCTCTAAGGGCGCAATATCTTGCCACTTCATAAAAAGAGGGCCGGAAGGATTTGCCTAGCTGGTCGTTATATGCTTTAAAATACAATTGAAGAAGCTCTTTTTCGATACCGTTTACATCTCTGTCTATGAGCTCTAGCAGTGAATCGGAGGCTGAGTTCGATATGTTAATATAATCTCGAAACGCAATATTCGTCAAGGCTCTTGACGACCTGGTAGTTGACGAATCAGTTGCTTTCGTAACGTGCAAAAGGTTAATGAAATTCTTGGATGTATTCTGCACCCATCTTGGTGCCTTGGATATGCTTTGATGAATGCATTCCCGGCATTCTTGAGCGCTATTGTCCGTGAGAGTCAAGAGTAAGGCGAGTTCGATCCTGCTGCATTGGATTTGCCTTGTCTGTTTAACTGTATCATCTGCTTGAGTCGTGACTTCCCAGGTGATGATTCGATCGTCGTTCTTGCTGATAAAGAATAACAATCCACTAGTGCTATTGCTTGAGCTTTCAGCAAATAAAATTGGAAAGTGACTATCTTCGTTAAGTAATCTGTGGCCTAAAAAGCCAGAGCTGCTGCAGAATGGATCCCTGACTTTAGCTGCTGGACTGCCAATCGTAAATACATTGTTGATGTTGTCATGTTTAATCGCTTTGAATGAAAAAAGCATCGCCGGTCACGCCTGATTGGTTGAGTAAGAATCTGCTTGCATAGCGGTGTGAACCAAAGGTGGTCGGTAATCGATCAATTTGTTAGCCATGAATAATGTTGTAAAGTCCGGTATCCTTGTTGGAAAAGGTGTTGGCGTGCCTTGGGTCCGCAGTGGATTGCTGGGGAGCTAGGGCGTCGAGCCAATTCACATTCAGTGCTTAAGCACTTCGTCGTGGCTGTCAACTGTTAGTCACTTTGGTGTTTAATCAAGCGATTGACCTGGAGTTGTCCGGAGCTTCCGACCCGGCACTCAAATAGTGATCCAAGTATCTTTTGGCCAATTGGTCCACAAAGCTGGCACGGTGCGCAAAGGTGTGGCCATCCATAGCGATTCGATGGGCTTCGGCAGCCTTGGCCTGCCGCTTATCCTCATTCTGGAGGAAGGAGCGAACGTGTTTCGCCAGCTCTTTCTGGTTACGGGCCACCACCACAGCATCGCCGAACACCTCCTCCAGACCGTTCACGGGATCTGTGATCACCAGGGTGCCTGCAGCGCAGGCATCGAAGATGCGGTTGGAGATGAAACCGTTGGAACGCATGTCCGGCCAGTGGTCATTCAGCACAATCTTGGATGAACGATAGAACTCAGCCAGTTCTTCGTTGCTTACATAATCTCCCTTGAGCAGCGCCAGGGCCTTGGGATCGTTGTCCCAGCCAGTGCCGTAGAGATGCAGTGGCAAGTTCTGCTCGTAGCACCACTCCACCATGTCCCGTTTCTGGTTGCGCGAGCTGCCTACAAACACAAGATCCCGTGCCCAGCCCTGATTTCCGCCTTCCGCTGAGGAGACGGTATTGCCTGCCTGATACAGGGTGGATACTGGCGTTCCCGTGACCTTGCGTACCTTATGGGTGAACACTGATGACGCTACGAGGATGTGGTCGTAATCGTCGAACTCATCGCCTTTCACCCTGTCTGGATGGCTGATGATCCACTGCAGATTCACGGTGTTCGGCATTCTTTCCGGTTGAAACCGGTGGCGGCCGCGCAACACCAGTGCCACATCGCAGGCGTCGGCATACCAGCGGTCCTGGCAGTCCACCTGGTAGGTCCAGCCCAGAGCCTCCAGGCATTTGCCTAGGGAATGGGCGTAGTGATAGTCGCCCCACTGCACGCCTTCCTCAAGGTTCGGCGCGGAGATTTTGATGCTCAGACTGCGCTTGGAGCCGGCTCTCCAGGTGGGCCACTTCTGCCTGTTTTCCGGTTTGAAGCGCTGCACGATCTTCTTGTTCTTGTTCATCACCTTGGTGCGGGTATCCACCTTCTGCATCGTGTGGGTCACTTGGCCCCATTCCTCGTTGCGGAAGTAGCACACAAGGGGCTGGTTCAAGCCCTTCACCTTTGTGCGGCAGCCATAGCGCACCACCAGGTCCCAGTCCTGCTGTCTGGGCAGGCTCGGGTCGAAATAGCCCAGCATCTTCGGCACCTTGGCCCGAATGCAGAGCGTGTTGAGATCGATGTAGTTTCTGTAGGCAAGGCTCGCGAAGTCAAAGTCGCGGTAATGGATGCGGGTATCGGTGACCGCATCGCCATTGAGGGTGATATCCAGCAGTGCCGTGTAAAGCATGTCCACCTCTGGATCATCCGCCATGGCTGCCACCACGGTGCTCAGATAATCCGGCGACCAGATGTTGTCGGAATCCAGAAAGGCGATCAGCTCCCCTGATGCGTTGCGCAGACCGTGGTTCCGCGCCACGGCTCCATTGGCCTTGGGCAGCTTGGTGAACCGGATCCGGCTATCGCCGAACGCCGCCACCACCGCTTCGGTGTTGTCTGTGCTGCCGTCGTCGCCGATCAGCAGCTCCCAGTTCTGGTGAGTCTGGGAGCGCACACTGCGGATGGCATGGCCGATCGTATGTTCCCGGTTCCAGGTGGGCATCACCACGCTCACCAGGGTGGCGGCGTTGGCCTTGGGCCGGTTGTCGGCCTCTGCCGGCAATGCCCGGCTGAGGCGTGGGTCCCGGCTGGCCTGCATGGCCCGCAACACCCAGCTGCGATACTCTCCGCCCGCCTCGGCGGCTGGATCCTTCCCCACCTTCTCCAGCAACCTCTGGCAGCAGAGGTCGATGTTCCAGCCGATCGCCGGCAGCAGCTTCGGGGACCGCTGGGCTACCTGGTCGTACACCCCCAGCGCGCCCCGGTAGTCCCCTTGATGCAGGTGCTCGGTGGCGGCCGGCAGGAGTGGAGTGCGTTGCTGTTGCGTCACGAGGATGGTGCGGAGAACTGCTCAGGCTGGTGGGCTTTCTCAGGGGCTGCTCAGGCCCGCGGGCTCGAGCAGGCCCAGGCGGCTGCCCGTGTGGCACCAGCCCCGCTGATCGAGGTACCAGCGCACCGTGGCCGCCAGTCCTTCTTCAAAGCTGTGCCGCGGCTGCCAGCCCAGCTCCGTGCTGATGCGGGTGGGGTCGATGGCGTAGCGGCGGTCGTGGCCCGGCCGGTCACTCACCGGTGTGATCAGCCCGCTGTGGGGCGCTCCAGCGGGCAGCAGCGCGTCGAGCTGGCTGCAGATCGCCTCCACCACCTGCTTGTTGGTGCGCTCCCCATGACCCCCAACGCAGTAGCTGTGCCCCAGCTCCCCCTGGGTAGCCGCCAGCAGCAGGGCATCCACGTGGTCTTCCACATAGAGCCAGTCGCGCACGTTCTGGCCGTCGCCATAGAGGGGGATGGGCTCGCCGGCGGCGGCCTTGAGGATCACCACCGGGATCAGCTTTTCGGGGAACTGCCAGGGGCCGTAGTTGTTGGAGCAGTTGGTGAGCACCACCGGCAGGCCGTAGGTGTGGTGCCAGGCGTTCACCAGGTGGTCGCTGGCGGCCTTGCTGGCCGAGTAGGGGCTGCGCGGGTCGTAGGGGGTGGTTTCTGAGAAGCGGCCCGTCTCGCCCAGGGAACCGAACACCTCGTCGGTGCTGATGTGGTGAAAACGGAACGCTGCCTGGCGATCCGGCGGCAGGCCCTGCCAGTGGCTGCGCACCGCCTGCAGCAGCTGGAAGGTGCCGGTCACGTTGCTGTCGATGAACGCCGCCGGGCCTTCGATCGAGCGGTCGACATGGCTCTCGGCCGCCAGGTGCATCACCAG
>Ga0164293_10000844_pt1 | contig 25547 bp, 26 predicted proteins | sample GEODES118metaG_FD_111487 | JGI IMG/M metagenome (GOLD analysis project Ga0164293, IMG submission 111487) | Eutrophic lake water microbial communities from Lake Mendota, Wisconsin, USA - GEODES118 metaG | ecosystem: Environmental > Aquatic > Freshwater > Lake | place: USA: Lake Mendota...
AAATGGAACTGGTTCAAAGATCTGATTCGTGAAGATATGCCTATTCTTGGCATTTCGGGTCTTATGGGTATGGTTATAGCAGTTTTGAGTTTGAGTACTGCGTATTTTAGTCAAAAATTGATAGACGATTTTCTGCCTAACCACAAGACCAGTAAGCTTCTACTGGGTTTGGGTTTGTTGTTTTTTATATTGTTGGCCAAAAGTGGCCTCGGTTATATTCGTACTTTGTTATTACTTCGCCAAAGCAAAGATTTTAATAGCAGGGTGGCCAATTCGTTTTATGAAAATCTCATGTATCTGCCAAAAGCGTTTTTTGATAATAGAAAAACGGGTGATTTGATTGCCAGAATGAATGACACACGGCGTATTCAAACTACGATAGTACAGCTAACGGGTGTGGTGTTTATAGATATTTTTGTGGTTGTTATTTCAATGGTTTTCGTATTTATGTATTCTTGGGTTCTGGGCATGGTTTGTCTTACGAGTTTGCCTTTGTTTGGTTTGTTGGTTTATTTATACAACAAACCTATTGCCGAAAAACAAAAAGAAGTAATGGCTAATTATGCCCGAAACGAAAGCAATTACATTGATACCATCAATGGCATTGGCGTCATAAAAGCCTACAACAAGGAAGGCTTTTTCTCTAGTATTACACAATTCACGTATGGTCTGTTTCAAGATAGTATATTGAACTTGGGTAAATTGGGTAACAAATACAACACATTTGGAGACGTGCTTAACACTTTATTATTGGTTAGCTTAATGGGTTTGGCGTCATGGATGGTTATTGAAAAACAGCTGAAACTTGGTGAAATGATGGCCGTAATAACCATTGCAAGCGGAATAATTGCTTCAGTGGCTAGATTGGCAAATACCAATATCCAGATACAAGAAGCCAAGGTTGCATTTAATAGAATGTTTGAGTTTACCGATTTACAGCCTGAAAAATTTATAGAACCTGCTGATTATAAGAATATGAGTGAGTTTGAAATTGGGGGGGGGAATATTTGACTATCAGTAATTTAAGTTTTAGATTTGCTGGTAGGAGCGAATTGCTTAGAAATGTCAATCTTAGGTTGGAAAAGGGTAAAGTAACCGCACTTTTGGGCGAGATTGGTAGCGGAAAAAGTATATTACTGAGTATTTTACAGCGTTTTTATTGTATTGAAAATGGTAAGCTTTTATTGGATGGACAAAGCATATATGACATTCCGCTGTCTAACTGGCGTGGTAAATTGGGCGTAGTAGAGCAAGACATCAAAATATTCAATGGTTTTTTGATTGAAAATATTGTACTAGGCAATGTAACTGAGGAAGCCGAGAAAGCCATTTCTTTTTGTAAAGAATATGGTTTTGATACCTATTTCTCTAAAATGCCGCAGGGTTACATGACCATAGTAGGCGAGGAAGGCATTAATCTTTCAGGTGGACAAAAGCAACTGATAGCATTAGCACGGGCATTATACAAAAATCCAGAAATTTTACTTTTAGACGAACCTACCGCTGCAATGGACAAAAAAACGGAGGTTTTTGTGATGGAATTGCTCCAAAAAATAAAGTTCGATATGATGATTCTTATGGTGAGCCACCGAGAGTCCATAGAGTCGGTGGCTGATTATATGTATTGGCTAGATGAGGGTGTTACTTACCCAAAAAGTTTAGTTTCAAACTTGAATTAAATACAATTATTGTTATTTTCAAACAATTAAACCCCAATTGAGCTCTTCTCCTATTTCGATAAAGCAGTAGAAGTAATTTTCCAATTGCTAATTACCCAGCAACTATTCCCTATAACCTTACCACTTCGCCGGTTCGTACGGACTCATCACAAGCAAAAGCTATTCTGAGACTATTCACAGCATCTTCTACGTGGTCAGTAAGGTCACTATCGTTTTTGATTGCATTCAAGAAAAACAGCTGCTCTCGTTTGCAGAGTTCGTTGTGGTCTGGTTCGTCGGTGAGGTCAATCCACTCGTCAGATCTTGTGAAATTATTGGCCGCGTCGATATCTGCATAATGTACTTTCAGCGACTCCGTTTTGGTGTGGGCATCCACGTTGTCTGACTGTCCCGCTTTTCCGGCATCTTTGGCTACAATGGAAACGCAACCTTTTGGCCCAATCACATCTTTTACAAAAAATGCAGTTTCTGACATCATTGGTCCCCAGCCGGCTTCGTACCAACCTACAGAGCCATCTTCAAATCTGATCTGTAACTGTCCATAATTATAGTTTCCTGCCGGAATGTCTTCGGTCATTCTAGCTCCAATGGCACTCACCCACACGGGCCTCGAACGGGTCATTTGGCACATTACGTCTATATAATGTACTCCGCAGTCCACTATGGGACTCAGGCTTTTCATGAGGTTGCGGTGTACGTCCCACATGATACCATGACTCTGTTGGTTGAGGTTCATTCGCATCACCAAAGGCTTACCCATAGTTTGGGCTACTTCTACAAACTTTTCCCATGATGGATGCACCCTGAGGATATAACCAATCACCAGTTTTTTATTGTATTTCTTAGCTGCTGCGGCCACTCTTTCGGCTCCAGCGACGGTATCGGCTAGTGGTTTTTCTATAAAAACATGGCAGTCCGCTTCTAATGCTGCTATGGCATAGGCTTCGTGTGTATCTGGATAAGTATTGATGCTTACTGCGTCTGGCGTGGTTTCGGCCAAGGCAGTATAATAATCATCAAAAAGTGGATAACCACCGCCCAGTTTTTCATTAAGCTTTTCTTTGCTTTTGCCTGGAGACACTATTCCACAAATCTCGAATTCTGGAAGGTTATGATAAGCTAAAGCGTGAGAAGTTCCCATATTTCCACAACCAACAACCAAGACACGTATTTTCATGAGTTTATATATTACGGCTAAGTTGCAAAGAGGCTAAGAAATAATTATTTCTTAGTGTATCTAAAAACTCAGTCATGAATGTTTCAAATTATTTCACGTTCAAAAGTAAAAAAAATAGCCCAACGTTTCTGTCGGGCTATCAATATTTTTTAAAATATTTTAATTAGTTCTGAATATAGGTTTTATTTCCGTTAGAGTTGATGTAATATCTTCCACCTCTCGAACCTTCATAAATCGTACGACCTTTGGCGTCTTTACCTACGCTTTTGTCTGCTCCAGCCACTTTTTTCTGAGTGCCTTTGTCTGCTTGCGTAGTTTTGGTTTCAGTTGTTTTTGTTTTTGAGCCTTTGTCAACGGTAGTTTTTTCTACTTTCGACTTGCTATCACCTTTGTCGGTGGTTTTTGTAGTTTTATCTACCTTGGTTTTACTGTCTTTGTCTACTTTGGTTTTAGAATCTTTCTCGGTTTTAGTCTTTATTTCCTTATCCACCTTAGTTTTGGCGTCTTTTGCAGTTTTGCTGTCTTTGTCTACTTTAGATTTGGTTTCTTTGGTAGCTTTAGTCTTGGTATCGGCGTCTTTGGTGGTTTTACTTCCTTTTTCGGCTTTTGTTTTCGTTTCTTTTTCTACTTTAGATTTTGGTTCTTTTGTAGATTTTTCTTTTTTGTCAGCTGCTTTTTCTTTGGTTGTTTTAGCAGGTTTTTTTTCGGTGCTTTTTTTAGTGGTTTGTGCACTTACCATCTGCAGTGTTATACAGATAGCAACAAGAATACTAAGAATCTTTTTCATGAAAAATATAATTGGTTTAAATTTAAAATTGAATTGCAAACGAGGAATTAGATGGTTTATTTGATTTTTTGGCGAAATTTACAAATTTTTAACATTATAGAAGCAAACTATGTTCTGACTTTTTCAGGACATGGGCTATGGAGTTATATGAGCATTTAAGAGCTTGCTCCACTTCTTCATCGCTCATCCATCTCAGTTCTTCTATGTCTTCTTCTACTTGAGGCTTCATGTTTTTATCTGAAATGAGCTTCATTGCATACCATTTGGTTTGCTTCAGTACCAGTTTGCCTTTCATTATGTAGGTGTGCCAAGTCGTACAAATTTTGTCGTTCACTATAACGCTTACACCACATTCCTCTTCTACTTCGCGTTCGGCTGTTTTCTTCGATTTTTCGTTTGCCTCGGCTTTACCTTTCGGTAAATCCCAAAAGCCCAAGCGTTTCATCATCAGTATTTTACCTTCATGGTTTTCAACAACACCACCAGCGGCCTTTATAACTTGAAGTTTATCTTTTAATTTGAGTTTGAAAAGCTCTTCGTTTTTTACCTCGAAAGTCAAGTGTCCAAGTTTTTCGGGTTTATAGGTTTGTGCAAATTCTATGAAGTTAAGTATATTGTTAAAATTAGCGTTTTTTATAAGAATATTACCGCTCATTTCCTTGTATTCAACTATAACCGTTTTGATGTCAAACACGTGGTCGAAATTCTTTGTATAATCTTTAAGGAAATGTGTGCTTTCGGAAATAGTAATGGCTTTGTTGTTGACAAATATGAGCATAATTGGTTTTCAAAAATGCAAAATTAATGGTTTTATCAATTAAAAGGACTCAGAAAGATATTTTTTAATAGTAAGCACTTTATCTATTTTAAAAATTTCGTTACTTTGCGGTTAAATCAGTGTAGATGATTGGAATAATCATCTTAATTTTTAATGGAAATTTTAATAATACTTTTTCTAATTGTACTTAATGGTTTGTTTTCGATGGCCGAGATTGCTTTGGTGTCTTCTCGAAAAACAAAATTAGAAATTGCTTCGAAAAACGGAGATAAACGAGCCACTGCGGCTCTAGCACTTGCCAACTCTCCCGGCAAATTTCTTTCAACAGTTCAAATTGGTATCACTTTAATCAGTATTCTAACTGGTATTTATTCTGGAGATACTTTTAAGGGCTATTTGATTCCGATTTTTCAGAATTTCGAGCATTTGGCACAATATGCGGAGACTTTGGCCGTGTTCATAATCACAGTTATTTTGACTTTCGTTACTTTGATTTTCGGCGAGCTAGTTCCGAAGCGGGTGGGAATGGCCAAAGCCGAAGAAATAGCCATGTATGCCGTTAAGCCCATGAGCATAGTTTCATTGATTACTTCTCCTTTTATTTGGTTGTTGAGCAAAACCTCCGATTTGATTTTTAAAATCATTGGACTTAAGGTAAATGACAACTCCGTTACTGAAGAGGAAATCAAAACGCTGATGCAAGAAGGAGCCACTGGTGGAACAATTGAAGAAATTGAACACGAAATCGTCCAAAATGTCTTTCATCTGGGAGATAGACGCATTACATCTTTGATGACCAATATCAATGAGGTGACTTTCCTAGATTTAGATGATGATTTTGAGATAAACAAAGAAAAAATCATTGACAAAAAGCACTCTGTTTATCCTGTTTGTCAGGATGGTATAAACGATATGCGTGGACTGTTGTATATCAAAGATTTGTTAGGAAAAGATCTCAATTATGAACTTCAGAAATTAGAAACTAACCTTCGAACTGCCATTTATATTCCAGAAAATAACCATGCTTATCAGGTTTTGGAGAAATTCCAAGAAGAGCGTAAGCATTTTGGAATCATAGTAGACGAATATGGCAACGTGGTAGGAATTGTTACTATGAATGATATTTTGGATGCTTTGGTAGGAGATATTTCCGAAACCAACGAGTTTGAGTTTGAAATTACCGAGCGTGAAGATGGAAGTTTCTTAATAGATGCATCCTTGCCTTTTGACGATTTCTTGAACGAATTCGAAATAGATTTACCGACACGAAAGGAATATACGGGTTTTGATACTATGGGCGGTTTTGCATTACATATTTTACAAGAAATTCCTTCAACGGGTGATACTTTCGACTGGGGAGATTTTGAATTTGAAATTGTTGATATGGACAAAAACCGCATAGACAAGATGCTGGTGACTAAGAAAACAGACGACAAAGAAGAATAAGATGAATACCGCTAGAAAAATTGCTACATTTCTATTAAAAACCAAAGCCGTAAAACTTAGTCCTGAGAAACCGTTTAAATGGAGTTCGGGCTGGAACTCCCCCATCTATTGCGACAATCGAATAACACTTTCAGACGTTGAGGCTCGCACATTCATTAAAAAAGCTTTAGCAAAAGCTATCAAAAAAGAATTTCCGGATGCCACGCTTATTGCAGGTGTAGCCACGGCTGGCATTGCCCAAGGTGCTTTGGTGGCCGATTACATGAAATTGCCTTTTGCCTACGTAAGACCTAAGCCGAAAGAACACGGTATGGGCAACCAAATAGAAGGAAAGATAGAAAAAGGCCAGAAAGTAGTAGTGCTTGAAGATTTGATCTCCACTGGTGGAAGTTCAATAAAAGCTGCGGAAGCATTGATTGAACAAGGAATAGAAGTTGTTGGCATGATAGCCATATTCACTTATGGATTCAAAACCGCTGATGAAAATTTCGCTGAGAAGAATCTTAAACTTGTAACACTCAGCAACTATACTTACCTCATAGACGAAGCACTGAAACAAGATTATGTGAAACCTTCTGATGTGGAATCTTTAAAAAAATGGAGAAGGAATCCTGCGAAATGGTGAGAAACATATCTCAGTCAAAAAGCTATAATGTAAAAACCAGGTTGAAAAACCTGCTTTTTGAATATTTAGTACAGCAAATTAAAAATCTGTCAAGATTACTGTTGTTAACAGTCGCCTCATCAGCGTGTTCTTAAAATCAACCAAACAAATCACTGCTCAAATATCTATCACCACGGTCGCAGCAGATAAATACGATAAGCCCAGAATCCAGTTCTTTGGCTAGTTTTATGGCAGCAGCCGCTTGTCCACCTGAGCTCATTCCTCCAAAAATGGCCTCTTTTTTTGCCAATTCTCTGGCCATAGTGGTAGATTCTTCTTGCGAAATATCAAAAATTCTATCTACGCGGCTAGGGTCAAATATTTTGGGCAAATACTCGACTGGCCAGCGTCTTATACCCGGTATGGACGAACCTTCGGTAGGCTGACAGCCCACTATTTGGATATTAGGATTTTGTTCTTTAAGAAACATCGATGTACCCATAATAGTGCCTGTAGTGCCCATTGAAGCTACAAAATGCGTGATTTTCTGTTCTGTGTCTCTCCAAATTTCAGGGCCAGTGGTCTTATAATGTGCCAAATAATTATCAGGATTGGCAAATTGGTTCAACTGTAAATACTCATCGGTCAACGATTTTTCTTCGGCGAAGTCCCTACAAGCTTCAATATTTTCAAGCAAAATTACTTTTGCACCATAAGCCTCCATGGTATCCACACGCTCTTTGGTGGAGTTTGAAGGCATAATGAGCTCTATTTCAATATTATACAAACACGCTATCATGGCTAAGGCGATGCCGGTATTTCCGCTTGTAGCCTCAATGAGTTTCATGCCCGGTTTAATTTCTCCACGTTCCAAAGCACTCTTTATCATGTTCAGTGCAGGACGGTCTTTCACACTTCCGCCCGGATTGTTTCCTTCTAGTTTAGCAAAAATCCTAACGTTTGGATTTGGACTTAGTCTGCTTAATTCTGCAAGTGGTGTATTTCCAATTAAATCTAATATTCCGGGCATAAAATGGCGTTTAATTCAAAACTCAAATTTAAACCAAAAAGTGCATTTTGAAATGTCATTCTTATTTTTTGTTTCTAATAAAATATTTTGTCAAAATCTATAGAAATTGTATTTTTTGTCTATGAAAAGCTTATTTAATTCATGAGGTCATTGTTAAATTAATTTAAAAAGAATATTTTCGCATTGTGTATTCACTTAATCAATAAACCAATTATGAAAAAACTCTTTTTGGCTTTCTCGTTATTGTTTTCAACCGTCATCGTTGTAGCTCAAGGCCCTTCGGGCAGCACCTATAACGCTAATACTAGGTTTGAACAATTAGGCGGAACTTTGCCCACTCCCAATACTTTTCGTACAGCCTCAGGTGCTCCAGGAAAGGATTATTTCCAAAACAAAGCCGATTATGACATCAAAGCCGAGCTAGATGATGTAAATCAACGTATAATTGGCTCAGAAGTAATTACTTACACCAATTTTTCTACGGATGATTTGCGATACCTGTGGTTACAGTTAGACCAAAATTTATTCCAGAAGAATTCTATCAATGCTCTTGGGAAAACAGGTGGATTAAATCCTCAAATGAGTAGCTCGCAGCTTAATGGTATGAATTCTCCAAGTTCAGTAAATACCACCATTACGGCTGAGAAGGAGTACGGCTACCTTATAAAATCGGTTAAAGATTTGAAAGGGAATAATATTCCATATACCATCAACGGTACCATGATGCGTGTCGATATCCCTGTTTCGTTGAAACCAACTATTGCTACCTCTATCAAAATTGAGTGGGAATACAATATCACTGAATATTATGGTAGGTCAGGCTATGAGTTTTTCGAAAAAGATGGTAACTATAATTATTTCATAGCTCATTGGTTTCCTCGCATGTGCGTTTATGACGATGTGAGCGGATGGCAAAACAAGCAGTTTCTGGGTCAGGGAGAGTTTACGCTTCCTTTTGGTGACTATAAAGTAGAAATCACTGTTCCTGACGATCATATTTTGGGTGCCACTGGCGAGTGTCAAAATTACACCAAAGTATTGTCGAAAGTGCAGCAGGATAGAATGAAAGAGGCTGCAAACTCTAAAACTCCAATTATTTTGGCCTCCCAGGCCGAAGCAGAGGAAAGGATGAAATTTAAAAGTACTAAAAAGCAAACTTGGGTTTTTACCGCTAAAAAAGTTAGAGATTTTGCATTTGCTTCTTCAAGAAGATTCATTTGGGATGCCATGCAAACGGATGTTTATGGCAACGGAAAGAAGATTTGGAGTATGTCTTTTTATTCTAAAGAAGGCAATCCGCTTTGGGAAAAATACTCAACTCGTGTGGTAGAACATACTTTGAGGTCGTATGGCCAACATACTATTGAATATCCTTATCCTGTTGCTATTTCGTGTCATGCTACCCGTGGAGGCGGGATGGAGTATCCAATGATTAGCTTCAACGGTGGAAGGCCAGAGGCAGACGGCACTTACTCTGAAGGCACCAAATACGGTATGATTGGTGTAATTATTCACGAAGTGGGACATAATTTCTTCCCGATGATAGTGAACTCTGACGAAAGACAGTGGTCTTGGATGGATGAGGGTTTGAATACTTTCTGTCAATATTTGGCTGAAAAAGAATGGGACAAAGATTATCCGGCACGCAGAGGTGAGCCACAGGATATTGTTCCTTATATGAAAACAGACAAGACACAGCAAGTGCCTATCATGAGTTCTTCTGACAACATCATGGCGTTTGGGCCAAATGCTTATGCAAAACCAGCTACAGGATTGAACATGCTTCGCGAAACCATCATGGGAAGAGAGCTTTTTGATGCTGCTTTTAAAGAATATGCTCGTCGTTGGGCTTTCAAGAGTCCAATGCCAGCCGACTTTTTCCGTACGATGGAAGACGCTTCGGGTGTGGATTTAGATTGGTTCTGGAAAGGATGGTTTTATAGCGTTGAGCCTGTAGATCAGGATTTGGCCGAAGTGCAATGGTATGCTTTGGACACGCAAAATCCCGAACTTAGCAAAGCCGATTTCAAGAAAATGGACGAGGCGAAAGCCAAAACCATGAGCAAAATGCGTGATAAGAAAGATATTCCTCAGTCCGTTGTGGAGGCCGATCCATCTATGAAAGATTTCTATAATTCTTATGACAGATATGCAGTAACTGAGGCGGATAAAAAGAGATATGAGGCTTATAAATCGTCGCTTTCTGCTGATGATCAGAAACTTTTGGAGTCAGGAATGAACTATTATGTTTTGAAAATCAAGAACAAAGGTGGTTTGGTAATGCCAGTAATCGTACAAGCAGTTTACGAAGACGGAACTACCGAGGACTTTAGATATCCTGCCGAACTATGGAGATTGAATGACGTAGAAATCACCAAAACTATTCCTACAAAGAAGAAAGTGGAGAAGTTTAAGTTGGATCCTTACATGGAAATAGCCGACATCGATACAGCAAACAATAGTTTTCCGAAGGAGCCAGAAGCCCCTACGAAGTTTCAGTTGATGAAGCAACGTTCGTTTGGCCCACAAGGCCTAAACCCAATGCAAGAAGCTAAAAAGAATGATGCTGCGGGGGTTGGAAGTAGTGGCAGAAACTAAAAATTTACGTTTTTGATTTCATTAAAGAGAGATGAGTTTAAGCTTGTCTCTCTTTTTTTTGGTGAATCTTGCAACTTTTCTATTTTACGGTCATCTTTAAACGAAACAATCCTAGTTTGAGTCACGAATATCTAAATGATAAAACAACCGAGCTCGTGGAGCTTTGCAAGGTGGGCAATCCTGTGGCCCAGCGAGAGATTTATAATTTGTATATAAAAGCCATGTTTAATACTGCATTGCGAATAGTTGGAGATAGGGAAGAGGCTGAAGACGTGATGCAAGAGTCGTTTTTGGATGGTTTTATGAAGATAGGAATGTTTAGAGGAGAGTCTACTTTTGGTGCTTGGTTAAAGTCCATTGTAGTTAATAAGTCTATTGCTAAACTTCGAAGCCGAAGAGTGGTTCTAGAAGAAATAGACGACAAGATGGAGTTAACCTTTCTAGATGATATAGATGATGATTTTGAGGAGAAAATGGAGACCATAGAAAAAGTAAAAAAAGCTATTGGTAGTTTGCCAAATGGGTTTAGGCTGGTTCTAAGTCTATATTTGTTTGAAGGCTACGACCACCAAGAAATTGGCAATATTTTAGGAATTAGCGAAGTGACTTCTAGGAGTCAATATATAAGAGGGAAATCAAAATTATTAGAACTTTTAAAAGTAGCACAATGAAATTAGAGGAATTAATAAACAATAACAGAGAGTCTTTTGAAGAAGAAGTTTCTACAGACTTATGGGTTAAATTAGAAAAACAATTGCCCCGAATATCTACCCCAACAATTTGGGTCAATAGTAAAATACTCAGAATAGCTGCTGGTATAGTCATTTTTTTAGGTGTGGGATTTTGGTTTGGGAAATATTCTAAAGATGAGCTTTATGCATCAAAACAAGATAAAATGATTAGTTCCGAACCTACTTTGGTAACTTATACCGAGGCAGTAAGTGAGAAAAGGAAAAATTTGGAGGGATTAATTGAAGAAAATCCCGAATTACAAAAGGCTTTTTTGAGTGACTTGTCGGACTTGCAGAAAAACTTCGAATACTTGAAGTCGCAGTTGCCACACAATCCTAACCATGATCAGTTGTTTGAGGCCATGGTTCAGAATCTTAAGTGGCAAATAGAGCTGCTCAATCAACAAACGGCTATTGCAGTAGATGTTAACAAACACGAATTACTTTAAGATGAAAACATATATTATTTTTTTAATTGTCAGTATTTTGTGTATCGGTTTCGCCGATGCCCACGAAAGTCCTTTGATAGAAAAAAGGAAAGAGTTTAATTTTAATTATACTTCAGCTGGAATAGAAAAACTGGAAATAACAAACCAGTTTGGCGATGTGAAAGTCTATTTTACAACCCAAAAAAGTATTACTATAAACGTGCAAGTAACGGCCAATGCACCTAATTCTGTTCAGTTAGAAGAATTTCTAGAATCTATAAATGTTAATGGCACACGAAACAATGATGTAATAAAAGTATTTACTTCACTAAGAAAAGAAAATTATAACATGAAGTCTTGGAATAAAGACAAAAACTCAAGTTTCAAGATTGATTACAGTGTGTATATTCCTAAAAACTTGGAATTGACGATTTCTAATAGTTTTGGGGAAGTAAGCTTGCCGGACTTTTCGGCTCCTCTGACTTTAAATTTAAATTATTCTACGCTTCAGGCCGCTAAAATATCAAATCCCGACTCTAAAATAAATTTAAACTACGGAGTAGCAAACATAAAAGCTTTACTTGGTGGAGATTTTAATTCAAACTTCACATCTGTCAATATGGGCGAAATGCGAAATGTAAACATGAAAAATAATCATGGAAGTCTAAAGGCCAAATATCTAGAGGATATAGAAGGCGTAATGAACTACTCAGGTGGTGTTTTTGGAAATATTAAGGAAGCAGTAAAGTTGAATGTCAATTACTCTAAAAATTTTAGAATAGAAAATATAGACGAGAAAGTGAAAAAACTAGAAATTTTCTCAAACTATTCAAACATAGACTTACCAATCGGAGAAAAGTTTAATGGTGTTTTTGACATCAAAACTTCTCATGGTACTTTTTGGGTTGATCCTGCATTGATAGTGCATTTTTTCAGAAATTCAGAAACCGATGGTAAGAAATCAGGCTACAAACCTAAGACTTCAAATACCTACCAAGGGAAAATCGGTACCACGTCCAATACTGATACCAAAATACTGATTATCTCTAACTTTGGAGACGTGAAGATAAAATAAAGATTAATATTGACCGGTTCCAAGCATCACAAGCGTGCAAGCCTCAAGTACTTCTGTTCCTTGTGCTTCTAATTTTGTTCCTAATTCAAAATTCTCTGCACCAGGGTTAAAAATCACTCTTTTGGGTTTCATTTGCAGTAAAAAATCCTCATATTCCTGCTGATTTTCTTCACTCAAATATACCGTCACGGTATCTATGTCTTTGTCAATATCTTCAAGGCTAGTTTTGATATCTACACCACCCACATTACCCTCTTTTTGTCCGAAAAGCTCAATTGAATGCCCTTTTTCTAGCAGCCTTTGAGCAGCCATTAAAGCATATCTTCCCGGTTTTGTGCTTGCTCCGAGCACCAAAGTTTTTTTATTTGTCATTTTTTAGAATATTAATGTTAATGTCAGTGTTTCACCTTTTCGGATGATAATCAGTTGTACCGTTTGACCCTTTTCAAATTTACTCAATGCCGCCATATAGCCATAAACATCCTTAATTTCGTGCTCGCCTATTTTTGTAATGATATCTCCAGCTTTTAAGCCAGCTTTTTCGCCAGGTCTTCCTTCAGATGCCCCGTCAATTTTTAGCCCTTTTCCATCAAACGAATAGTCAGGAATAACTCCCATGGTTACCTTAAAGCTACTTTTTGCAGCTGATGAATGCGGATTTGAGGTTTTTTTAAATTCAATTTTTGGACTAGCATTCAATTTCTGAATCATATTTTTGATATAATCCAAAAGTAATACTTCTCCTTCATAATTGATTAAATTGGCATCATCTGTAGGTTTGTGATATTCTTGGTGAGCACCTGTAAACAAAAACAAAACTGGAATGTCTTTTAGATAGAATGATGTGTGATCGGAAGGTCCGATTCCAGCTGAGTCTAGTGTATGTTTGATTTTCATTTCTGTTGCCAATTTGGAAGCATTTTCTTCCCAAAACTTACTTGTCCCTATGCCTCCGATACTCACGCCTTTGTCGGTTCTGTATCTACCAATCATATCCAAATTGACCATACAATTGATATTTTTTAGGTCAAAAGTCGGATTATCCAAAAGGTATTTTGAGCCCATCAGGCCGAGTTCTTCTCCCGAAAAAGCCACGAAAATGAAGTTGTAGTTCTCCGTAATTTTATTTTTGGCATAAAATCTCGCCAATTCTATCATTCCGGCCACGCCTGAGGCGTTGTCATCTGCCCCGTTGTGTACTTGTCCGTTCGAATTCGCCATCAAAGAACTGCCTTGGTCGCCCATTCCGAGGTGGTCATAATGAGCCCCAATGATGATTGATTCTGCCTTTCCGTTGTCCACCCAGCCTAAAATGTTGTTGGCGTTTACTTGTGTAATATTTGGTGGCATTCCTTTTTTTGCTGCAAATAATTGTCGGAAATTGCCATTTTCTCCCAATGGTTTCAGTCCTATTTTTTTGAATTGACCAATAATGTAATCCCCCGCTTTGGTCTCGGCTGGAGTGCCCGTTCCTCTTCCTTCAAGCTGGTCTGATGCCAAGTAGCCAATATGTTTTTTGAGGTTTTTGGTCTGGGCATTTATTTGAAATGAAACGAGAAGTAGTAGGGCTAAATATTTCATAAAGGTTGAAGATAGTGTTCTTTATAACTATTCATTTGTTTGAAAGGTTAAATTTAAGGAAATCCAAGAATTTATTTGTGATATATCTTATTTTTGCAAAAAAGAAAAAGCGTATGTCGATGTTAGATATGATGGGAATGATGGGCAAAGTGAAAGATATGCAAGCCAAAATGCTTGAAGCCCAAGAAAAACTAGGGGATATCGTAACCGAAGCCGAGTCAGGTGGAGGCATGGTAAAAGTGACGGTCAATGGCAAAAAAGAGCTTTTGAGCATAGAAATAGAACCGGAATTGCTTAATCCCACTGACGCCAAAATGGTACAAGACTTGATAGTTGCGGCCACTAACAAGGCTTTGGCGGACATAGACGATAAAGTAAAAAGTGAAATGAGCAAAGTGACCGAAGGCATGATGCCTAAAATTCCTGGGTTCGATTTAGGAAATATTTTCAATAAGTAGTTTTGAAAGATACTGCGGTTGTAATCCTCAATTATAATGGTGCTGGATTTCTTGAGCAATTCTTGCCCAATGTAATTAAAAACAGCCCCGAAGCTGATGTAATTGTTATCGACAATGCCTCATCAGATCACTCGCTTGGTTTTTTAAGAGACAATTTCCCGCAAATACAAGTTATTTGCAATAAGGACAATTATGGATTTGCAGGCGGATACAACTATGGTTTGGCTCAAATCTCTTACGAAAATTTCGTTCTACTCAACTCCGATGTAGAGGTTACACACAATTGGCTTGTTCCAATCTTGAAAAGAGCAGCTGAAAATCCAAATCTTGCCGCTATCCAACCCAAAATATTAGATTTTAATAAAAGAGATCATTTTGAGTATGCCGGTGCTGCTGGCGGTTTTTTGGATAAGTTTGGTTATGCATTTTGCAAAGGCCGAGTTTTTGACACTTTAGAAAGGGATTTAAACCAATACCAACAACCTACCGATATATTCTGGGCCACTGGAGCCTGTTTTTTTGTTAAGTCAAAAGTTTTTAAAGACTTAGGTGGATTTGACGAACGTTTTTTTGCACACATGGAAGAAATAGATTTGTGTTGGCGAATTCACAATGCGGCTTTTAGTATTCAATATGAGCCTAATTCAGTAGTTTTTCACGTAGGTGGAGGTACTTTAAACAAAGCCAATCCATTTAAAACGTATCTGAATTTCAGAAACAACTTGGCCATGTTGTACAAAAATTTGCCAAAACATAAACTTTTTCCGATAATCTTCGCTAGGTTGATTTTAGATGGAATCTCTTCCTTGAAATTTCTGAAGGATGGGAATGTAAAAGATTTTTTTGCTGTGGCCAAAGCTCATTTTAGCTTCTATGGCATGCTCCCTTATTTGACCAAAAAACGAAATGGTTCGTATGGGGGTTATCAAAAACTCAGTAACTTTTCGATAGTTTGGAGATATTTCGCAAAAAAACAAAAAACATATACTGAAATATGCTCAAAGTAGGCATTACCGGAGGTATTGGCTCCGGAAAGAGCGTCGTGGCAAAAATATTTTCTACGCTAGGTATTCCTGTTTATGAGTCTGACCAAAGAGCTAAATGGCTTATTGAGTATAACAGAGATATTGTTTCTGAAATAAGTGAGTTTCTAGGTAACGAAGCCTACAACGAAGATGGCAAGTATGACAAAGTATTTGTATCTAAGGCAGTTTTTCAAAACGAAGAATTGTTAAGAAAACTCAATCAGATTGTGCATCCAAGAGTTAGGCAAGATTTTGAAGATTGGGTATTGCTGCAAAATGCTCCTTTTGTTTTAAAAGAAGCTGCCATAATGAGCAGAAATGCAGGTCTCGACAAGATAATTGTGGTCTATAGCCCGAAAAATTTGAGAATAAAAAGGCTTTTAAAAAGAGATACACATCGAAATCTATCAGAAATTGAAAAAGTAATAGCTAATCAAAAAACGGAGAAAGAATTCTTAGAAATGGCTGATTTTATGATAAATAATGATGACAAAGAGCTGTTAATACCTCAGGTCATAGAAGTTTATAAGAAACTTATTTCTTAAAACCATCCTTGAGTTCCTTTACATGACCAGCTACATCTCTGTCGAAGTCTATTAAATCGTTAACCGTCTGGATGGCATGTATAACCGTGCTGTGGTCTCTCCCTCCAAAATGATAACCTATAGCTTTAAGTGAAAGTGTTGTGAATTCCTTGGCCAAATACATGGCTATTTGTCTGGGCAAAACCACCTCTCGTAATCTGGTTTTTCCTTTTATATCGCTTACTTTTATTCTAAAATAATCGGTAACTACCTCAATGATTTTATCTATCGAAATCACCTTTTGATTTTCCTCCACAATACTTTTTACCCTAAACTTGGCCATGTCCAAATTTATCTTTCTTCTTGTCAAAGCAGAATCCGCAATCAGTGAAATTACCACGCCCTCTAGCTCTCTTACGTTGGAGTCTATACAATGGGCCAGGTATTCTATGACTTCCTCGTCCATAATCGCCTTTTCTTCCTCCACTTTGTTTTGGATAATGGCTATTCTGGTTTCTAAGTCAGGGGCTTGAATATCAGCAGTTAAACCCCATTTAAACCTCGAAAGCAAACGGTCTTCCATACCCGACAATTCCCTCGGCGGTCGGTCAGAAGTCATTACTATTTGTTTGCCGGTTTGGTGTAGGTGATTAAATATATGAAAGAAAGTCTCTTGTGTTTTTTCTTTTCCTGACAAAAACTGCACGTCATCAAGTATTAATACATCCACCCTCATATAAAAAGCCATGAAATCTTGCAGGCTGTTTTCTCTGATGGCGTTTATAAATTGGCTCGTAAACTTTTCAGAGGAAACATAAAGTACAATTTTACTATTTTCTGACTGTTTCTCTATGTAGTTACCTATTGCTTGCACCAAGTGAGTTTTGCCCAAGCCTACACCGCCATATATCATCAATGGATTAAAGGATGTGGTGCTGGGTTTTTGTGCCACCGCAAAACTAGCAGCTCTTGCCAATCGATTACAGTCGCCTTCTACAAAATTCTCAAAACCGTAGCTTTTATTTAAGAAAGACTCGATTTGTTTTTCATTAAAAGATTTTAAGTCAAAAGGATTTTTCTGTGTCGGCGGAACCGCAGCTGGAGCTGATTGTGCTTTTTGTTGGTTTCCGTTTGAAACACTGACTGCAGGTTTCGGAGCACCGCGATCTATTATGATGGTATATTCAAGTTGGCCATCTTTACCAATTGCGTAATCAAGAGCCTTTCTTAAAATTTTTACATAATTATCTTCAAGCCATTCATAAAAAAACTGGCTAGGAACTTGGATGATGAGACGCTTGTTAATTAGCTTGTACGGAATGATGGGTTCAAACCATGTTTTATAGCTTTGTTCGGTCACATTCTCACGGATAACCGCAAGGCAGTCACGCCAAACTTTTGATACATCATTTTGAACTATGCTTTCCAATTTCTGTTTTATTAATTTTTTCTTAAGTGTTATTTTTTGGGCTACAAATGTAGAAAAAAAAAAGCAGGGCATTAGATTTTTTTTTACCAAAACCAGACTATCTTGAATTAATACAAATCAGTTGCAGAGTCTTGCCTGAAATCCTTAAAGGCTTCTTTGAAAAATTAAATTTGTAAATAAAGTATTCATCCCAAAAGCATGATTAATTTTGTGTTTGTTTTCGAAAACAATATATAATTTCGATGTTTTTTCGATTTTGAACTTTTAAAATAATCACAAATGATTTTAAAAAAATATGCCGTAAGTTATGTTCTATTTATTGTACTATTTTTAGTTAAACTTTCTCCATTACAGCATGTTTTGCATGATAAAATTTGGGTCATTTTTGCTTTTTTTGTGGCTTTAGATTTCCTCGTAAAAATATTGGTGGAGCAAGGAATGGCTAAAAAAAGAGAAAATTTTATTCAATTTTACCTTACATCGGTGGTTTTGAGGTTTATATTACTATTGGTTTTTATGGGATTTGGCTTGTTCAGGTACAAAGAAAATCAGAATCTATTCGTGCTTAATGTTTTTGTATTATATTTATTTTTTACAATTTTTGAAATTTCAATTTTACTTAGTAAATTGCGTCGTTTTTGAAAATGATATCTTTTAATAAAGAGTTTATAAAAGTACTATTTATGTTTAAATGTGTTTATACCTTAGTTTTTTGTATTATTGTCGGCATTTCGCCTTCTTTTTCTCAACATACTGAAGAGCATGTTGCAGAAACTAATGCTGTTCATGAAGAAGAGAAATTTGATATTGGCGGCATGATTATGCACCATATAGCTGACGAACACGGGTGGGAGTTCACACACGGAGTTAAACTGCCGCTTCCAATTATACTTTACACCTCTGACAGGGGTTTAGAGATTTTCTCCTCGAGTAGATTAGACCACGGTCAGGTTTATAACAATTATAAGAACGAGCATGAGCATATAGTTAGATTGAATGCAGACGCAACGGTGAACGAAGCTGTTCATCCGTTGGATTTCTCCATAACCAAAAATGTAGCTACCCTCATGTTGGGTGCATTAATTCTAATTCTTATATTTACATCTGTATCAAAGGGATATGTTAAAAACAAAGGGAAAGCTCCAAAAGGCATTCAGTCGTTTCTCGAGCCATTGATAGTTTATATGAGAGACGAAGTGGTGAAGCCGTCTATTGGTAAAAACTACGGAAAATATTTTCCATACCTTCTAACTTTGTTTTTCTTTATCTTTATCAATAACCTGCTCGGTTTATTGCCAGGAGGAGCCAATTTAACAGGAAATATTGCAATTACTTTAGTTTTGGCTCTTATTACTTTTTTGATAACAAACTTAAGTGCTAACAAATATTATTGGAAACACATATTGTTGCCTAATACACCAAAATGGATGTGGGTTATTATGATTCCTGTAGAGGTAGTTGGTGTTTTAATGAAGCCACTATCTTTAATGATACGTCTTTTTGCCAACATCACCGCGGGTCACATCATTATGTTGAGTTTGTTTGGTTTGATATTTATTTTTAAAAGTTGGGCTGTTGCACCGGCAATCAGCATATTTGCGTTATTCATGAGTGCTATTGAGCTACTTGTGGCATTTTTGCAAGCATTTATTTTTACATTACTTACGTCGATGTATATCGGTAGTGCTATTGAAGAGCACCACGCCGAGGAGCACCATTGAGCTATTAAAACTATTCCTCTTTATTCCCCGTATAAAGAGGTTAATTACAAATCATCTTCGGAGGGGGGAAGAAAATAAAAAAATAAAATTATGTCTTTATTGAACATTATTTTACAAGCAGCGGCAGACGGTAAAGGTCTTGCTGTAATGGGAGCAGGTATTGGTGCAGGTCTTGCAGCTATTGGTGCAGGTCTTGGTATCGGTAGAATCGGTGGAAGTGCAATGGAAGGTGTTGCTCGTCAACCTGAGGCAGCTGGAAAAATCCAATCAATGATGATCATCATCGCTGCCTTGATCGAGGCTGTGGCTCTTTTTGCTGCTGTAATTTGTCTTTTGATTTCTTTCAAAATGGCTTAATCCGTTTTAGGAATCTACATTCCCAGCATTATTCACATTAGGTGTTAATGTTGGGATTCTTTTGAATTTAAATTTATTATTTATAATTGTACAAAAATGATTTTATTAGATAACGCATTGTTGAACCCTAGTCCCGGTCTTATTTTTTGGCAACTAGTAGTTTTTGGTTCATTGGTATTTATCCTATGGAAGTTTGCATGGAAAGGTATCCTTTCGGCCTTAAAAGAAAGAGAAGGCGAGATAGAGGGTGCCTTGCGAATGGCTGAGGAAACTAGAGCCGAAATGGCTAAGCTGAAGTCAGATAATGATAAACTTGTGGCAGAAGCCAAAAAGGAGAGAGATTTTATAATCAAAGAGGCCAAAGAAGCTTCTGATAAAATGATAGCTGAAGCAAAAGAAAGAGCTATAGAACAAGGAAACAAAATAATGGAAGACGCTCGTGAGGTTATGAACCAAGAAAGAGTGAAAATGATGAGCCAAATCAAGAAAGATGTGGCTACTCTTTCAATAGAGATTGCTGAAAAGGTAATCCGTAAAGAACTTTCTGATAAGGCCACTCAGCAGTCATTTGTTAGTGAGCTTGTAGTAGACGCAAAATTGAATTAATACCTCAGTCATTTATTTGATTGAAAATTTTTTAATAAAAGTATGTCAGAATCAATAGTTGCCTATCGTTATGCCAAAGCCTTAATAGACTTGGCAAATCAGCAAGGCGTAGTGAATGAAGTAAATAAAGACATGTCGTTTTTTGAGGCGATATGTGATGAGAACCCTAATTTTGTGGCTGTAATGGCCAATCCAATTGTTAGGCACGACAAGAAGTTGACTATTTTGAAAAAAATATTCGAAAATAATGTTAACAATGTGACCTTCTCAATTTTTAACGTCTTAACTAAGAAGAACAGAGAGAAACTCATTTATCCAATTGCGAAAGAATTTCAGAAATTGTATAATATTCAAACTGGCGTTCAAATAGTGCAGATTTCATCATCAGTAGCATTGACAGAAGCACAAAAGGCAGAATTTGCTAAGCTAGTTTCTAACGCTATAAGCAAGCAAGTGCTGATAGAAGAAAGCGTTGATGAGAGCTTAATCGGTGGTTATGTTTTAAGAGTAGGTGATACACAAATTGACACCTCAGTTAAAAAGAAACTTAATGAACTGAAATTGGCACTATCCTAATTAAGAATTAGTTTTCATGGCTATAAAGTTGAGAAAGGCCTCCGTTGTTTCGGAGGTTTTTTCTTTTTTATGGGTTTTGGTTAATTCTTAATAATACCACAGTTATATTTTACTTGATTTAGAAGTGATAGAAGTTCTTTATTTCATCTACATTTTCCTATTATTTCCCTGAAGTTTAATTAACTCGGCTCATTACTTGCAGTCTTCGGTTTGGGCTTTTTAGAAATCAAAAAATCCTCTTTTTTGGGTTAAATTTGTTACTAAAGTGTTAATTCTGCAAATATTTAAAGGAAATATTAAAAAAATGAAAATATTTTTTTTCGATAAATCAATTTATACTTTGGGCAAAAAATAGAATAAATTCATTTTTCTCTCCATTCTTCCAAAAAACTAAATCTCTTTTTCCTCAATAAAGAAAAAAATAAACTTTTTTTAGCTCATTTTTCACCAATTAGTCCAATTTTGTAGATTTGGTAGAGTAAAAAAACTTTTCTTGTTTTGTTCAAGTCAATTTGACTGTACATCAAAACTAAATTGAATAATGAGACACATAGGAGCAAATTTGTATGTAAACAACGATACCGTTGAGATAATCGATTTTTTGGTAGATAATAACCTTTTACCGAAACCAGTTCAAAAAACTTTTTCTGTAGTTAGTCAGCAGGGTATGGATTTAGACTTGGTGATGTTTAATCCAGATGAGGAAAAAAACAAATTTCTGCACTATAAGTTTGTTGACTTCGCTTCCAATTCAGATGCCTTGAAGTACTTGATTTCAATGTTTAGAAATTTGGCCATAGAGAATTATAATGTATACACGCCGGCTCAAAAGAAATTGGAAGAATATATGTATATGTTACCGACTTATAGGGCATTGTTTGGATATAAGTATAACGAGGATAATGAATTGTATCAACAAAAAAATTACAACTATTAACATGAACTCACCATTTTTTATCAAGATTTTTATAGAATTATTGTTTGTGCTATTTATCTCTATATCGGCATTTGGTCAGGGCATTACCCCACTAGAGGATGACAGAAATTACAAGACAGGCAAGGGTAAGGTTAAAAGGTCAACCTTAATAATTAAAAAGTCTACCTCGAGGGTTGCTAGAAATTATAAGCAGCCAGCCAAAATGGACTCCGTGGAGGCGTATCAATTGGTGTTACCAAGAAAGCAATCTCTCAAAAATAGAAATTATAAGAATAAATAATCAGTTTTCTTGGAAACAAGTACGGCATCTAGCTTCATAGGTGTCGTGCTCTCCAAGAAGAATCAAGTTCTCAGCATCAGTTTTTCTATACGAAAAATGTGCAATATCGCCACACTTCATACATATAGCATGCACTTTTGTTACATATTCTGCAACGGCAAGTAATTGGGGCATTGAACCAAATGGCAAACCTTTAGAGTCCATATCCAATCCGGCCACGATGACTCTCTTACCTTGAAATGAAAGCTTATTGCAAACCTCCACAATGGACTGATCAAGAAACTGAGCCTCATCTATACCTACCACGTCACAGTTTCCACTTAAAAGTAATATTTCTTCAGCTGTGTTTACTGGGGTCGAACGAATGGCGTTTTGATTGTGTGAAACAATGTCGTTTTCGTCATACCTTACGTCTATCTTTGGTTTGAATATTTCTACGTTAAGTTTTGCTATCTGAGCCCGTTTTAGACGCCTGATTAACTCTTCGGTTTTACCAGAAAACATAGAACCCGTAATAACTTCTATCCAGCCACTTTTGGTATCTTTAGCTTTGCCTCTTTTGGGTTCTATGAACATATTTTGATTAATTTTACGTTTATATTCAAAAATGGCAAAGCATTTGCATTAGGTTTGCAAAACCATTTCAAATAGAATACAAAAAAACAGAATTATCCGATGACCAACAAATGGAATGTGGCCGAAATAAAAAAAACTTCTCATGCCTTTGCCGAAGTCGTTTGTGAAGAGTATTTTAAAGGTAAAGAAAATATTAATGGTAGCGAAATTATAAGCTTGACAGAAGTAAAGCAGCTTAATCTTTTTATACTTAAAGAACTATTTGAGAAATGGCAAAAGGAAATTTCTAATTTAAAAAGCCCTTATTTTAATTATTCCGAGTCCGAGGTGCAAAAGGCTTTGGATGATTTCATGAATATTTTGTCAAGACATATTCAAATTAACAGCGATAATTTCAAAGGTATTTTAGCAACTTCTGTAGGTAAAACCATTGGCTTGTTTTCTGATCCGAAGTCATTTTTTGTGGAAGAAATGAAAAATTTGCCAGATTTTAAACTGACGGTAGAATGGTTGACCAAAAACGGAAAGTTTTTTAAAGACTACAACTGGGTTTTGCGTGAATTATTGACCAAATTAAATGGTGTAAGTTTTATATATGCCAATGAGGCCATGGATTTTATTAATCAGTTTTTTGACGATAATAGAATCGAAGATCATACAAAGGAATTGGCTGATATCTCCAAAATCGCGGGCGAAAATCAATCAGCCGATCCAGCAAGCAATCTTTATCAATCTTTTTTTGATAGCATAGAAGAGTATAAAATTGCTAAACCTCAAATGATAGCTCCAGAGTCAGTTCATGCATTTGAGGTTCTAAAAAAGGAGGAGCCAATTGCTGAAATGAATCTTACACAAGTACAAAAGAAAATTGAGGCGATTATTATAGAAAATCCTGTTGCCAAAACCATCGAAAAAGAAGTAAAAGTAACTTTACATGAGTCTATGCAAATGGTATCTGAGAATAGTTCACTTTCGGATTTTCACCAAAAAAGAAAGATTGACTCTATCAAGGGCAATATTTCTTTGAACCAGAAGTTTTTGTTTATCAATAATTTGTTTGGTTCTGATTCTGAAATTTTCAATGCCGCTATAGAGGAACTAGAAAGTTGCAATACCTTCGCCGAAGCTAAGGAACAAATGATTAAGAAATATTTGCCAAAATACAAGTGGGATTTGAATAGCCCAGAGGCAGAAGAGTTTTTTTATATTTTGAAAAGAAGATATAACTAATCCGAGCTGTAGTATTTATCTAATAAAAAGATTTAACTAAAAAGGCTTTCAAATATTTGAAAGCCTTTTTAGTTAGTTTGCCATTTCAGACAAGAATTTGATTCTCATCAATCGTAATTCTTCTTCCGTTATTTCATCGTCATAATCATCAAATTCTTTCATGGCGAGTTTAATTTCGTCAGAGGCTGAGGTCATGAAATACTCATAGATATCTCTTTGCTTGTCTTTGTCTATGACTTGGTTAATATAATAGTCAAGATTAAGCTTGGTGCCTGAAAAACAAATGCTTTCTATTTCGCTCAAGAGTTCTTCGCTATTCATTTCCTTGGCTTCGGCTATCTCCTCAAGGTCAATCTTTCTGTCAATTTGCTGAATAATAAATATCTTCGTTTTAGATTTGTTAACCGTGGTTTTCACCATCAAATCTGCCGAAGTCTCTATTTCATTGTCTTTTACATATTTGACAATCAAATCCAAAAACGGTATTCCGAATTTTTGTACTTTACCCATTCCTACACCATTGACTTGTGCCAATTCTTGGACGTTTGAAGGATAAGTGGTTGCCATTTCTTCTAAAGAGGGATCTTGGAATACCACATAAGGTGGTACGTTTTTCTCTTTGGCTATTTTTTTACGAAGTGCCTTTAACAACTCTAACAAAGCCTGATCAGATGCTCCACCACCTAGAGATGGACCTGCAGTTTGTTGTAGTTCATCTTCACCACTTCCTTCGGTTTCGTTGAGGTCATGGTCTTCTGAAAAAGTGATGATATAAGGATCTTGAAGATATTTTTGGCCTTTCTCCGAAATTTTTACAACACCGTAATTGTCAATGTCTTTTTCAAGATATCCAAAAACCATTAATTGTCTGATGATGGACACCCATTTGTCAGCAGCAGATATTTTTCCATCGGCATTGATATCTGTTTTCGGTTTTTTATTAACAACTATTTCGTCTTCGTCTTCTTCCTCCTCTTCTTCAAATTTCTCAGAGAGGTTAAAATATTTCAGGCCTATGCCAAACATTTCAAGTTTATTATGCTCATAGCTAGCTATAGCAGGGTTATCTTTAGTGTTCGCAGTTAAAATGTCCGCAATATGATTGGCCGAGAATCTTTGTTCGGTTTTTACAATAGTGTTTAATGCCAACATTACCTCTTCTTCGCCTTTAAAGCTTTTAGTAGGTTTGTTGCAGTTATCACAAAAACCACAGTTTTTCTCTGTCTGCTCACCAAAATAGCTCAATAGTTGTCTTCTCCGACAAACACCGAGCGAAGAATAAGCTACCATTTCCATTAACAACGCTTTGGCGTTGTCTCTTTCTGTTACATTTTTATCTTTATTGAATTTTTCAAGTTTGGTAATATCATCAAGAGCATAGAACATCAAACATGAACCGTCTAATCCGTCCCTTCCGCCTCTACCAGTTTCCTGATAGTAGCCTTCTAAAGATTTTGGAGCATCATAATGCACTACAAACCTAACGTCCGGCTTGTCTATTCCCATTCCGAAGGCTATAGTAGCAACTACTACATCGCAGTTTTCATTAAGAAATGCGTCTTGGTTTTTCATTCTAATGTCTGAATCCAGACCAGCGTGGTAAGGAAGAGCCTTGAAACCATTAACAACCAATAGTTCTGCTATTTCTTCTACTTTTTTTCTACTCAAACAATATACAATACCCGATTTGCCTTTGTATTGAGCTAAAAAGTTAATGAGTTGTTTTTTTGCATTAAGTTTAGGCCTCACTTCGTAATAAAGATTTGCTCTGTTAAACGAAGTCTTAAAAACAACGGAGTCATCTATATCCAAGCTTTTTTTGATGTCCAACTGTACTTTTGGGGTTGCAGTGGCTGTCAAAGCAATAATAGGAAGATTATCGTCAATGGACTCAATGATCTCTTTTATTTTTCT
>Ga0164293_10000846_pt1 | contig 25530 bp, 28 predicted proteins | sample GEODES118metaG_FD_111487 | JGI IMG/M metagenome (GOLD analysis project Ga0164293, IMG submission 111487) | Eutrophic lake water microbial communities from Lake Mendota, Wisconsin, USA - GEODES118 metaG | ecosystem: Environmental > Aquatic > Freshwater > Lake | place: USA: Lake Mendota...
AACCACCGACAACCGCGGATTTTGCCAAGGGGGCTCGTTCACCTTGCCCAACGGACAACAGGTGTTTGCTCCGGGTACCTACGGAAGCACCGTTCCCAGCATTCATGGCTGCGATTCAACCGTTCAAACCCTGCTGGTGGAATGGCCCGTTCACAACCTTGCTGAAACCGTTTTCCGCTGCCAAGGCGATGCCTATACGTTGCCCAATGGAACATCGGTTAACGCTTCGGGAACCTACACGTCCATTCTTCAAAACCAATACGGATGCGACAGCAGCATTCAAAGTACTTTGGTCATTCGGCCTGTTCATTTCCAAACCGTTGATGTGAACATTTGCCAAAATCAAAGTTATTTTACCGCCGCTGGCCCACAAAACCAATCAGGAACCTACGTTGATTCCCTGCAAAATGCCTTTGGCTGCGATTCTGTTTATGTTTCTGAACTAACGGTGCATCGCACCTATGAAGATACCCTAACCTTTTGGCTCTGCCCCGATTCGGCCCGTTGGGTTCAAGGTGTTCCCTACTTTGGAACAAACACCGTAAAAGAACAACTAACCACAGGTATGGGTTGCGATTCCATTACTTGGTACCGATTGCTTGAAGTACCTGTTGTGCCAAATGTTCTTCCCGAAGTGGTCCGCATTTGCGAAGGCAGCCTGAACTTTTCTTTGAATCCCAGCATCAACTGGACCTGGAACCCTGGCGGCAACAGCCCAGACATTACAATATCTGATACCGGGCTGTACACCGTACAAGGCGTGAATTCCTACGGCTGCATTATCGAAGACACCGTTTGGGTTCGAAACGGCTGCGATCCCAGCCTGTACATTCCCTCAATCTTTACGCCCAACGGCGATGGAATCAACGACTTTTTTAGAGCCTATGGTACACGCATTAGCTATTACCGCCTCGAAATCTTTAACCGCTGGGGCGATTTGCTGTTTACCTCTGATAAAATCGATCAAGGTTGGGACGGAAACCACCTGAACCTGCCCTCGCCCGTAGGCGTGTACACCTATAAAATCAGTTTTGAAGTGGAAGATAACCTTCCGTTCGATACCGAACCCCGGGTTGGGTTGGTGGTGCTTACCCGCTAATTTTTGGTTTTATTCTCTTTATCAACATTGCTTATAAATACAAAAAGGATTTTAAAATCTCTTTTAGTTGTTTATAGGCATTGTTCATTTGTTGGTAACTCTTTTTTCAGATTTCTTGCTTTTGTTTCGTTCAACACATTCTCAACAGGTTCTTAACAACCCCAGATTTTTAACCCCTTTTATATCAAAGCAAGCAGAGGTTATTAACATGCAATTTAAAGTGTTTATAACCCTTCACCCATCTTTTTTTATGCGTACAAAGGGCTTGTTGTTTGTCAATAGAATGCTTAGAAGTTCGTTAAAAATAGAAGCCTAAAAAGTTGCATTGTTCATAACCTGCCTCGTTATACAATTATCTTTGTTTTGCAAATAAAACAACCATCAACTTTCAACAGGTTTTAACCCCTTTGTTAACCAGTGTATCATGAGTGCCATTAAACCCACCCTAGCCATAGGCAGCGACCATGCCGGTTTTGAACTAAAATCAACCTTATTGAGTTACTTGCTTGAAAAGGGTTTCTCCGTACACGATTGTGGTGCCTATGGTCCCGAACGGGTTGATTACCCCGATGTGGCCAAGGTTCTTGCTCAGGCAGTAGCATCGCATCGGTTTGATTTTGGCATTCTGATTTGTGGCAGTGGGCAAGGCGTGAACATAACCGCCAATAAGGTGAAAGGAATACGGTCTGCTCTTGTTTGGTCGCCCGAAATTGCCGCTCTTTCTCGAGCCCACAACAACGCGAATGTTCTGGCTCTTCCGGGTAGATATTTAGATGCAGAGCAAGGCATTCTGTGTGTTGAGGCGTTTTTATCTACTGCCTTCGAGGGTGGACGGCATGCCGATCGGATTGGTAAAATGGAGGATTAACCTTTATCACCATCGTCGGCATTTTCTTTTAGAGCCGATTGAAAAAAGTCGGTATGACCTTTTATATAAGCCATTTCTCTGTTAATCTGAATTCCGTTTCTAAAGTAAATGGCCGTGGGGACATATTTAATATTATAGGATTCACATAGTTCTAATGGTACCTCTTCACCACCTACATCTACTATTCCTAAGCAAAAGTCAACTTTCTTTTGGTGCAGATGGTATAGCAAAATGGAATAGTAATACTCCTCCAGTATAAAACCTTGTTGCATAATGGATGTTCCATCAAACCAGCCCATAAAAAACAGCATTGCCCGCTCCTCTTTCAACAATTCTTCAAACTCTGCTTTGCTTGTTATCTTTTTCATGATTTTAATGTGTATTTTTTTTCTACTTATGGCCACTCTTTTTAGTTTTCCCCATAATCATCTCGGAACATAAGGTTCACCAGTTGCTGGTAATCGGCTAGTTTTTCGTGTTTTTCGACGGGTACTCCGTATTCATACCGAACCACACAGGGAAGATGAGTTATGTCATGGTATTTTAGCATAGCTACTTCGTCTTTTACTTTCAGTTCCACAATGAATAGACCTACCGGATCTTCCGGGTAATAGGCATTATAAAAGGCGGAATTTTCATGGTCTGAAAAATCTTCCTTGATTATATTGGACAGGGTTTCGGCGTAGTTCAATTTAATTTTGGTTACCTCACATTCCCAGCAACCGATTCCATCGGGCAGGGTGAACATAACCACGGCCATGGGTTGCCGAATAAACGTTTCGATGTTTGAAAGGTGTAAATACTGCATGGCATTCATGATATTGTACCAAAACGGGGTTCCCTCCATTCTGGTATTGAATCTGCATGCATTTAAGGTTGTTTAACGAAGGCCAGCATCTACTAAGTAGTGCAGCTTTATATGTAAGGCATAGGGTTCAGTTCTGTGCATAAGCCAACCCTTATTCTATTTACACTATGGTTGGCCCAAACTTGCTTGAGCTATTCCTGCAAAATACCGGAATTGTTGGGGCATAGCAGCAGAAAAACCACCGAGATTTACACCCAGGTTAGTACCAAAAACCTGCAACAAATCCGTTCTCCCTTTGACGATTTGGGAAAACTCTATACTTTAGATAGCGGGAAATAAAACTTCGCCTATGCATCCAAATCGGCGAATTGGGGGAGTTTTATAGCGGCTATAAATGAGTTAGCGGTAATTATGACAGCCACTCTACAAACATTGAAATATAAAAAATGGACTTTATAACACAATTAGGCATACGGACAGAACATAAAGAAGATGCCGCAAGACTTTATGCAATTGCTTTTCAAACAAAATTCTTAAAAATTTTAGGCAGTCCAGAAGAGGTAACACAACTATTGAAAGACGGAATTAATATCCAAAGAGGTATTTCTGCAATATCCGCAGACAATGAATTGTTAGGAATATCAGGATTTCAACTTGACAATACTTCACTAACTGACATTAAGTTCAGGACTTTTGTTTCGAAATATGGAATTATAAAAGGGACTTTAAAATATGTAGTTTTAGCGGCAATATTCTACAGAAAGCCAGACAAAAAAAGTCAACTTTTAATGGACGGAATTGCTGTAAAGGAAGGAAATAGAGGGCGTGGAATTGGAAAACAACTTTTTATAGAACTTGAGAAGTTTTCAATTCAAAGTAAAATGACTTCAATTAAATTAGACGTAATAGACGAGAACCCGAAGGCAAAAAAACTTTATGAAAGTATTGGGTTTGTGCCGACAAAATATAGAAGAACGCCCAAATTTATTTATAAACTAATTGGTGTTGGTGGCGTTACAACAATGGTTAAGAAACTATAAAAAGAATAACTACCGCTAACAGGCGTTTGGCAAAAAAGCGGGTTCAGTGGTTAAATAAACTTTCTGCCTCGTATCAACTTTTGTGCAGGGTTGACAGTTTAGTGCTTCGAAATCCGCTTCTTCGCCAAGCGCCAAAACGTTAGCTGTTATTTAATTAAAAATATCCATGCATGAAATGAATCCAGAGCAAAATTATATTGAAATAAATCGTCAATCTTGGAACAATAGAACTGACACTCATTTAAAGTCTGAATTCTACGACCTTGATGGATTTCTGAATGGAAATTCCTCGCTAAATGATATTGAGTTAAGCTTACTTGGTGACATAAAGGGAAAGACTATTTTGCATTTGCAATGTCATTTCGGACAAGACACTATTTCTTTGAGTAGACTTGGTGCAAATGTCACTGGTGTTGATTTATCAGACAAAGCAATTGAAAGTGCAAAACAAATTGCAAAAGAAACTCAATCCAATTCGGAATTTATTTGTTGTGATATTTACGATCTACCTAAGCATTTAGACAAAAAATTCGATATTGTTTTTACAAGTTACGGAACTATTGGTTGGTTACCGGACTTAGACAAGTGGGCAAAAATCGTATCTGAATTTTTAAAACCAAATGGGCAATTTGTATTTGTAGAGTTTCATCCTGTTGTGTGGATGTTTGATGATAATTTCGAAAGAATTGGTTACAGATATTTTAATTCAGGAGCAATTTTAGAGACAGAAGTTGGAACTTACGCTGATAAAAATGCAGATATAACACAATCTTATGTAATGTGGAATCATGGCGTAAGTGAAGTACTTAATAACTTGATTAAACATGGACTTGAAATAAAATCATTTGAAGAGTTTGACTACTCGCCTTACAATTGTTTCAATAAGACAATTGAATTTGAACCGAAAAGATTTAGAATTGAACACTTAGGCGACAAAATTCCAATGGTTTATTCAATAAATGCAAGAAAAAAAAACAACAGCTAACACGGATTTTGCGTCAGGCGGGGTGACGTGCAAACTTGGAGCTTTGCGCTTCTATTCAAGTGCAGTGCCTGTTGGCAGTTTAGTGCTCTGAAACCCGCCCGAACGCCAAGCCCGAAACCGTTCGCGTTCATGACCGAAGAAAAGGGTTTATTCGGCCTGAAAATAGCCCAATATGGCTGTTTTTATAAAGCGGTGTTGTTGGGTAGGAGCCAATTCAGGGACGGGCTTTAGCAGTTCAAAATGCGGCCATCCATCTTCATCACGGCCAATAAAGCTGTAGTATCCATAGGGAACAAGCAAAGAGCAAATGGCCACGTGCAGGCATTCCATTTTTTGCTGTTTGTTCATTTTTAGGGGTCCAAGTCCAATTTCTTGGAGGCCTATAAGCATAAGAACCGCTTCAAGTTCGGGAGCATCGCCCAAAATATCGCGAAGGTTTTTTAGAAGGGCCGCCCATTCGGCCTGAAATTCAAGGTCGGGTCTAGCCTGAACACGCATGAATCAATTGTACAGCTGCAGAATCTCGCGGCTGGTTTCTCCGGGAATAATCCGAACCACCGTTTGGCCTATCAAATCGGCCTTTTTACCGCTGACGTTCAACACGACTTCCAGGGGCAAATCTGAAATCGGATCGGTATGCGTATAGCTTACCTCACCGGCCGAATTGGAATATTTAGTTACATCAACGATGCCGGCGCCATTTCCATTTTGAATGAACCGAACCTCAGCCTCAGAAACCTTAAAGCCTTGTGAATCCAAAACTGTTACAATTACCGTACCTGGAGTGGGCTCTTCGTAGCAACCAAAGGTGCTGAAAGCAAGAGCAAGAGCAAGAAAAACAGGTGTTAACGTGCGAATCATGGCGGTATATTATACATAAAGGTAGAGATTTTTTTTAAGAACCTATAAATCGCACTGCTCAATTATCTTTGTACCAAAGCACATCCATGGAAACCCTACTGAAGGAAATAGCCCAGCGCATTCAAGAGGCGAAGCTTACAACGAAAAACGATTGCGAGAACTTTAAGCGCGATGTGCTTGGAAAGAACGGTTTGGTTCAATCGGCAATGGATCTATTTAGGGAGCTGCCGGGTTCTGAAAAACCCAAATGGGGCTCTGAATTAAACCGGCTTAAAACCGAGGCCAGCGCGCTGCATCAAGCAGCACTAGACGGCCTTGATTCAGAGGTTAAATTGCCTTGGACCGACATCAGCCTGCCTTCCGTTCCCCTGCCCGCGGGCAGCCTTCACCCCTTAACCCAAGTCGAGAACGATTTAACGAATTTGTTCAACCGAATTGGTTTTCGTGTGGCAACGGGCCCCGAAATTGAAGACGATTGGCACAATTTTACCGCCCTGAATTTTCCGGAGAATCACCCGGCACGAGACATGCAGGACACCTTTTTTATGAAAGGAAATCCAGACCGCTTGCTGCGAACGCATACCAGCGGAGTGCAGATCCGCACCATGCTCAACCAAAAGCCGCCCATTCGGGTGGTGGCACCCGGGCGGGTGTACCGCTGCGACAACGATGCCACCCACAGCCCTGTTTTTCACCAAATCGAAGGACTGTTCATTGACAAAGATGTTTCGTTTGCCGATATGAAAGAGGTGCTCTACTATTTTGTGGATCAGTTTTTCGGAAAGGAATTCGAGGTGCGGTTTCGGCCCAGCTTTTTTCCTTTTACCGAGCCCAGTGCCGAAATGGACATTGGCCGAAGAAAAGCCAACGGAGAAATTGCTTGGATGGAAATTTTGGGTTGTGGAATGGTTGACCCCGCCGTTTTGGAAAATTGCAACATCGATCCCGAAGAATATTCCGGTTATGCCTTTGGCATTGGAATTGACCGGTTGGCCATGCTTCGATACCAAATTCCCGACATTCGATTGCTGTACGAGGACGACGTTCGCTTTTTAAGCCAGTTCTAAGTATTTAGTCTTAACTAAATATTTTAATGTATAGAATTGAAAAACAAGGGTTTATTGTTTAAAATCATTGTTTTTAATTTGCCGAGAATCGCATATTTTTTTAATCATGGGTTAGCACCTGTGTTTATTAAAACCTGAACGGCCTTTTCCCGCTTTTTAATTTTTGATTTGCCTGTGTTGAATTGGGTTTGGCTTTTTTCCTTTGGAACTATTGCATGGGTTCTTTGCAGGGGTGTTTTTTAAGCTTTCTTTTTTTGGCCTAGGCTTTCAGGTTTCGAGGTGCGGCAGGGATTGACGCAGCTAGCCCGCAAAGCTTGGGGCGGCTGGCAGGGCAGAGGGCCGCAGAGCGACTTTAGGAGCTACTGCGGCACCAGCCCTGCCCCGCCTCAAGGTGCGGACTAGCTCGGAAAGCCCGGCAGCCGCCCTAAAAATTTGCAATCAAAGGCGATAAAAGGGTTTGATTTAACGGCCTAAAAACACCAGTAAAATGGCGATGTCTGAGGGTGAAATTCCGCTGATTCGAGCTGCATGTCCTACGGTTTTTGGCTGCTGCTTACTCAGTTTTAATCGGGCTTCCATGGATAGTCCGTGGATGTGCATGGGGTCGAAATCGTTGGGAATGTTGACGTATTCGAGCCTTTTTATTTTTTCGGCCGTGTCTTTTTCGCGTTCCATGTACCCGGCGTATTTGATGCGGATTTCGGCGTCGGTGATGACGTCGGCTGAGCGCATGCTCAGCTCTTGGCGCATGTTTTCACTGTTTTCTGCCAATCCATTTAGGTCAATTCCGGGCCGAGCGAGCAGTTGAGCCCAGCGTATTTTTTGAGCAATGGGGGCGGTATCTATTTTTTCCAACCAAGGATTTATTTCGCTGGGTTCTGCGCTGTTGTTGTTTAGGAATTTGAGCAATCCAAGGCTTTCGGCCTGCTTTTTTTCGATGCCCTCGATGCGTTGTGCCGATATGAGCCCTAGGCTATGGCCGAGCGGGCTGAGTCGTTCGTCGGCATTGTCTTGGCGGAGCAAAATGCGGTATTCGGCTCTGGAGGTGAACATGCGGTAGGGTTCGTCAGTGCCTTTGTGGATAAGGTCGTCGATGAGCACGCCGATGTAGGCTTGGTCTCGGCCCAGCACAATGGGTTCTTGGTTGCGTACTTTTTGTACCGCGTTGATTCCGGCCATGAGTCCTTGGCATGCGGCCTCTTCGTAACCGGTGGTTCCGTTGATTTGGCCCGCGAAGAACAGGCCTTCAATGGGTCGTGTTTCGAGGGAAAGGCTGAGTTGAGTTGGCGGGAAATAGTCGTATTCGATGGCATAACCGGGGCGAAACATTTTGGCATTTTCCAGTCCGGGTATTTGCCTTAGGGCTTTCCATTGAACGTCTTCGGGCAGGCTGGTTGAGAAACCGTTCAGGTATATTTCGACCGTATTCCAGCCTTCGGGTTCAATGAAGAGTTGGTGCCGGGTTTTATCGGCGAAGCGGTGTATTTTATCTTCAATAGAAGGGCAGTAGCGTGGTCCTAAGCTTTGAATTGTTCCGTTGAACATGGGGCTTCGGTCGAATCCGCTTTCTAGGATTTCGTGCACCAAGGGGTTGGTGTAGGTAATGAAGCAGGGCAGTTGTTTTTGTGTCAGGTTCAGGTTTTCGTACGAAAAGCAAGCGGGGTTTTCGTCTCCGTCTTGGCGTTCGGTTTTGCTGTAATTGATGGAACGGCCATCGATGCGGGGTGGGGTTCCGGTTTTCATTCGTCCGGATTCAAAGCCCAGGCTTAGGAGTTGTTCTGTAACGCCGTATGCGGCTGGTTCGCCGGCTCGGCCGCCCCCGTAGTTTTTTTCACCGATGTGAATGAGTCCGTTGAGGAAAGTTCCGGAGGTAAGCACCACGGTTTTTCCGGCGATGTGGTTTCCACGAGCGGTTACCACCCCGCGCAGGGAGTTTTGTTCCATCCAGAGTTCTTTCACGGGTTCTTGCCAGAACTCTAGGCTTGGTATTGCTTCAAGGTATTGCCTCCAGAGGTCGGCAAAGAGTTGTCGGTCGTTTTGGGTTCTTGGGCTCCACATGGCGGGGCCTTTGGAGCGGTTGAGCATTCGGAATTGAACTCGGGAGCGGTCGGATACTTTTCCTGAGAGTCCGCCGAGGGCATCGATTTCGCGTACGATTTGACCTTTTGCGATTCCGCCCATGGCGGGGTTGCAGGACATTTGTCCGATGCGCGACAGGTCCATAGAAACCAGCAGGGTTTTGGCTCCGCGGTTTGCTGCTGCCGCTGCTGCTTCGCAACCGGCGTGTCCGCCCCCTACAACAATAACATCAAAAACATCGATCATGGTCAAAATTGAAAATGTTCCACGTGGAACGTAACGTGAGTAAGGTGTTTTTTCTGAACTGCAAAGGTAAGTAGGATTCCGTTTGCAAGGCGTTTTTGGATGATTATTGATTATGCCTATATTTTTACGTTTATATTGCGAATCTTGTTGGCAGAACTCCAATCCTTTGTTGGGAATCTCCGGATGATTTATTTTAATGGATTATGGCTATGGGCTTGACCAGGGATAAAACCGCGCTACCGATTCGGCCCCCCTGGGGGAAAACGGCCCCCCTTTACAAAGGTACGAAGGTGCCCCTCGATTATCCGTTCGGTAAACGTTTAATAAACGGATAAAGTCTTGAACCCGCCTTTCCATAAGCGTTGCACGGGGTGTATTTTTTTGCTTTTCAGTCCTTTGTTTCTCCGCCCACCTTCCTATTCCAACTTCTGTTCCACGTGGAACGCCCTATATTTTTACGTTTATATTGCGAATCTTGTTGGCAGAACTCCAATCCTTTGTTGGGAATCTCCGGATGATTTATTTTAATGGATTAGGGCCACGGGTTTGGGCCGGGTGCTGTGGTTTTGGTTTCTTTTTTTCGGTTCTAGGTTAGGCTGTTGCTCTGCCACCTTTGGTCAACGTGGAACGCCGGGATTGGAACAATCCATCTTCCTCATTCTGCAGGGCCGCACAGTCCCAGGTCGTTTTTGCCAATGTTTCACGTGGAACGCCGGGATTGGAACAATCGCTCGTTCCAATTCAGGGGGGTAGAACCATGGGTTTGCCCCTACCAATATTCCTGCCGCCCATAAACGACAATCCTTTAAACCGCGTTAGAAAGGGCAGCCACGAATGCACGAATTTTTGAGGATTCGCGGATAAATTGTCCAGGCTCCCACAATCAATGATACTAAAACCGCCGTTCATCCGCGCATCCGCCCATCCGTACATTCATTCACGCACCCGTTCATTCGTGAATCCGCCCATCCGCGCAGTCCTAACTAAATCCCCGCCCTAAACACCAAGCCGCCTGGCCCTGAAGGGGCCCAATACCCTAGCACAGGGTGCAGCCCTGTGTATTTGTTCGTCCGTTAATTCGTTGATTCGCCCATCCGCCCATCCGCCCACCCGTTCATCCGCCCATCCATTCACCCGCGCACCCGCCCCTCCAAACACCGATCCTCCTCCGCCCGCATCGCCGCGCGCTCCCCCGCCGTTTTGTCCTTAAACCCCAACATGTGCAGCAAACCATGCACCATAACCCGGTCCAACTCCTCATCCATTCCATGCCCATTCACCCGCGCATTCTCTTTTACCCGATCGACCGATATGTAGAACTCCCCCTTCAGGGCATCTGCGGGTATCCGCTCCCGCATATCAAAGGTGATGATGTCGGTGTACTCGTCGTGGTTCAAATGCCGCCGATTCATTTCCAACAACTCCTCGTCCAGCATAAACACCACACTTATGTCTTCAATCTGCTGGCCCCGCTCCTGAACACAACCCTCAAGCCAAGCCCTGCGCTTGCGTAGCCCCCTTGCCCTCCAACCAAAACTTGAAAAAAATTGAATCACGATACCCTGAAAATTAAGTCCACCTGCCGCCCCCGGTCCGAATACAACAACTCGTCGCTCAACCTTCGCATTAAAAAGATGCCCCGTCCACTTTCCCGCTCTATATTCTCTGGCAAGGTGGGGTCCGGTACACTCTCTTCGCAAAATCCCATACCACAGTCCTTTACCGCAAACCGCAAGGTGTGTTCGCTGTAAGCATATTCCAGCTCAAACTCAGGAGTACAAGCCCCAGGGCAGCCGTGCAATATGGCGTTGTTGCTCGCCTCACTCAAGGCAATCAATACATTCCCCAAATAATCGGTCGAAATCCCATGCACATCAAACAAATGCTGTATCAGCAGCTCTACGGTACGCAGCGATTCCGCTTCGGCGGGCAAGGTCAACTGACCGGATGTTTTCTCAAAAACAGGAGGATCAATGCTCATGGGCGAGAATAATTGAAGTATTCAGAAACACGCTGTTTGTAATAGGGTTTGAAGGCTGGATTTGCAAAACGCAAAAACTCCGTTTCGTTTTGGCGCCTACGTTGGTATTCTTGAAGTATCTGTTCCGGCAACTTCCAGTCTTTTAGGTTTTCGTTCGATTCCCGCTTCTCGTCTTGGTCTTGCTTCCGTAAGGCTTTTTCCGATTCCATCATGCGCCGGGTTATTTCTTGCTGCCTCAACAAGGTCTGAGCATTGATTTGCTTGTTTAAAATGTCCCGCTCGGTTTCTTCCATTTTTTTCATCATTTCGGCCATGTTCTTCCGCCCCTCTTCGCCCACGTCTTTCATCATTTCTTCCATCTGCCGCCGTATTTGCTCTTGCTCGGCCGCCATTTGAGCCAATTGCTTGGATTGCTCACCCCGGTTTCCTCCCTCCCCTTGCCCCGGCTTGCCTTGCTTGTCGTTCTTCTCTCCCTCTTTTTTCTCTTGCATTTTTTTCTGCATCTCTTCCATTTTCTTCTGCAATCCCAACTGCCGCTTGATCATTTCTTGCATTTGCTCGGGCTTGCTGTTTCCGGGCTTGTTGCACTGCGAACCGCCCGAGGAGCCCATGGAGTTCATTTGCTGCTGCATTTGGTCTAAAGCTTCGCTCAGCATCAAGGCCAGGTTGTTCAGGCCGGTCATCGCTTCTTGCTGCCGAGTCGCCGTTACGGGATACATGCGTTCTGAACCGGCATCCAAGGCCGATTGCATGCCCCGCCGCACCTTTAGCAATTCTTCCATTACTACGTTTTCTAAATCGGGAACCCGTTTGCTTAGGGCCAACAGCGAATCTTCTACCTGCCGGGCACTGGTTATCAATCCCCGCTGCTTTCGCAACACCTCGCGCATCAATCCGTCGCTTTGCCGCCCGCCCTTTTGCTGTTCCAACAAGGCCTCCTGCGAAAAACTCAACTGCAATACGTTGTCCAGCAACAACCTTAAATCTTCCATGTTTTCTCCCTGCTGCTCGGCCGCCATGCTTTGCTGCTTTTCTTTCATTTTTTGGGCCACCTTTTTCATTTTCTGGGCCGCCGATTTTTGCTTGGGACTGGCCTTTTCAGGTTGGCTTTTCTGCAAATCTTCCTGGGCATCGTTCATCTCTTTTTCTATGTCTTGCATCTCTTCTTCTTGATTGTCAAGATCATTCGGCTTTTCCAGTTCTTTGTTTTTCTGGTCCAATTCCTCCAGCTGTTTTTTTACTTCCTCCGCTTTTTTGTTCAACTCGGCTTGTTTCTCGGCCTTTTCTCCGTTGTCTTTGCCTTTGTCTTTTTCCAATTCTTCTTGTTTTTTCGCAAGGTCTTCCAATTGCTGAATGGCCTCTTGCATGCGCTGCTCTACCTCAAATTGCTTGAAAAGCTCTAAAGTTCGGTCCAATTCTCGTTCCACCTGTTCGTTGCTCATCTCCAACTCATCCATCATTTTTTTTAGGTCTTCCTTCGAAATTTTATCCATCAATGCCTCCAACTGTTTTAGCATGTTTTCAAGCTTTGAGTCCTTCATTTCATTAAGCAATTCCTCAATTTTTTTCTGTTTGTCTAAAATAGATTGCTCTGTTTTCGATATATTCTCGTTCCTAAGGTTGTTTTCCTTTTGTTTTTCCTGAAACTTCTGCATTTCTTCCTGCATTTTCAGCCTTTGCTCCAACAAGGCTTTTAGCTGCTGTTTTTCTTGCCATTCCGGATTTTTCTGGCTGAGCATTTCCCGCTTTAATTTCTCGGTTTGCTGCTGTAGTTTCTCCAGTTCTTTTTGCTGTTCTTGCATGCCTTTTTGTATGGCTTCGCTGGCCTCTTTGCGCTCGGCGGCTACTTCTTCCCGGCTTAGAATGCGGTGCTGCACCACTGGTGTCCGGGCCGATTTTGGCCCCAGCACCCCGTCGTTGTCCCAAACCACAAAGCAATACGACAGTTCTGCGCCCAGTTCAAACCCCAAATCGCTTAAATCTACGGGATATTGAAAACTAAATTGGGGGTCTTTTCCTGGAACAGGCAGGGCCAGCCGTTTCCATTGGGCAAACGGCAAATTGGGGTCGGCACTGTAGTAAAAGGCGATGCGGCTCAGGCCATGATCGTCTTTGGCCTGGCCTAAAAACAGAATGCGCGAAAAGGCCAAGCTGTCGGCCACCGACTCCACCCGAATCTCTGGATGCAAATCGGGCAGCACCCGAATGGCATACGTTGCGCTGTCGGGCTGTTTGTACTTTTCGTTCCCCGCCTTCAAGCCCAAGTTAAACGATTCCATGGCCCGGCGGCCAAAGCGCACTTTGTTCTCGGCACCCGGATTCAGCTGCTGAACGCTGTCTTTCCAATACAACCACACCTGCCGTGCATCTTTCCACAACAGCTCCCATTCCAACTTGGTGCCCGCGGGTACGGTCATGTCTTGTGGATTTAGCAGTTCCTCGTCTTGCATGTTCAGGTATGCCGGATAATTCACTTTTACTTTCATGTTCAACAGCAAAGGCCTAGGCAAAACCGACAAGGTGTAGGCTTCGGTTTGGTGGTCGCCCGAGCTTAAAAAGAAAACCTGATTGGCCGCGGGGTTTTTAAATACGTAGCTGTACGCGTCTTCGCTGTCTTGCTGCATGCGGTAGGCGGCTCCGCCCAAATGCAAAAACAAGACCTCGGGGAGTTCATTCCCTGCCAATTTTACCTGCAATTCAAAATCTTGGTGGGCAGGGGTGGCTAAGGATTTGTTTAATATCTGCACCCGATACGGCGGAGGCGGCAAATACACATTTCGGTAATGAAACAGGCGCTCAGAGCCTTGGGTTATGGCCTCAGGCCGAACAATCCATAGGGTACTAAGCAGCAAGGTGGGCAGCAGCAGCCAAGGAATCCGCCTGCGGCTAACGCTAAAATCCACGGCCCGGTCAAAGGCAAAGGGACCCAATTGCTGGGTTCGTTGTTGAATGGAAGCCAGCAGGAGTTCAGAGCTGCCATTTCCAGATTTCTGCATTTCTTGCAGCTGCAGGGCATTGATCAGGCGGTCGCCCACCCCTTCAAAGTGCGCGCCGATGTTCAGGGCCGCTTGTGCATGGCTCATGCGCCCGCGCAGCCGGTACAGCGCCAGCAGGGGGCGCAGCACATAATATCCCAGCAGAGCTAGGTTCCCGAACAGCAGGGTAAAAAACATCGCGGCACGCAGCGGCCGTTCAAACCGGCCCAGGTACTCCGAAAAGGTAAACAGCAAAAACGCTGAAATTCCCAGCCCTAGGGCAAACAGCCCACCACGCAGCAATTCGTTCAGGTAATACCTGCGAATGTAGGCTTCTAGTTTTTGGTGCAGTTCAGGTTGAGGTAGCATGGTAGGGAAACGGCTTTATAAACGACTAAATCAGGCCTGCGGTTGCAAATCCCAACAAATAAACAGCAAGTTTATTGCAAATCTTTGTTTTGATGCCCAGTTTGGGGTCAAAGTACAATGAATTTATGGGTTTTTTGGGCGGCAGCCGGGCTTTCCGGGCTACTCCGCAGCTGCCGAAAACGGGCCGGCCCGTGCACGGCAGTAGCTCCCAAGGTCGCTCTGCCCCGCAAGGGCCGGCAGCCGTTTCGGCCCTTGCGGGGTAGCCTCGTCAATCCCTGCCGCAGGCTCCTGGCCGTTTATCGAGTAGAGACAGCACATGTGCTGTCTTTACGCAGGAGGCCGCCCAAGTAAAGACAGCACGTGCTGTCTCTACTTGGCTCGGCTCTTTTTCTGCTTCACCAAATCGTAGCTGTGGCGAATTAATTTTAACAGCAATTCGCTTGGAAGCCCCTCGGCATCTACGGTATTCCAATGGGTTTTATTCATGTGCCAGCCCGGTACAATTTGTCCGGGCCACGCTTCTCTAAGCTGCAGCGAACGCTGGGGACTGCATTTTAGGTTCAATGTTCTTTTTTCCCATTCCACATCCAACAAGCAAAACATGCCCCCCGGATTTTTGAACACCAAGGTTCGGTTGTCGAAGGGAAATCCCTCGGTAACTTCGTCTAAGCTTAGGCAGAACTCCCGAATCTCGTCCAGGTACATTACAGGGGAATTAAGGGATACAACACAGGTCGGCTGGGCGAGGCGTCGTTTTCCCAGCGCAACAAGCCCAAATGCAGCAAATACATGCCGTCTTGCACCTCATTGGGCACATAAATCAGTTCGGTGATGCTGGCTTGAGTTCGGGGGGCCTCAGGATGGTTCCAAAAGGCATGGTGCACCTGCAATTTCCCTTCGTCGCTTTCTCGGTCCACCGAAGGCAAATCCAACAGCAAGTGTTCAATCCCAGCATCGCGCAGCAAGGCTCCGCAATCGGGATGCAGGTAGGCAGGGTTGCTGCCCGAATAATCTCGGCGCAGTTTATCGGTTTCGTTGGGCAGGGTGCGAATCACCAGGGCTTTTTGTTCGGAATTTACCAGGCCGGGTTTTAGTTGGTCGGGCATAACCACCAAGTCTTTGCCAATGGCCAAGGGACGAACGCTGATCAGCTGGGCCAGCATCCAAGGATTGGGAACGGCCAGGTAGGCAGGTTGAACGCCCACATCGATGTGGCCCACGCTTTCGGTGTGGGTTCCATGTCCGTGTGGATTGATAAACACATCGCGGAAATTAACGGGGGCTCCGGCTTCGACCGACCCAATAAAATCGGCGGTTTCAACAGGCTGAAAGCGCAGGGGATTGGCCCACCAAGCACGGGGGTGTTGCCCGTTGTTCCCCACGGGAATGCTTACATCGTGAGGGCTTTCAAGGTTCACTCGAAATCGACCCTGTTTCAGTTCAAGAATGCTGTGCAGTTGCATTCCACTAAGGTATGATTTTATAAACCAAAAAGTAAAGACAGCACATGTGCGGTCTCTGCGGTCTCTACGGCCTCGGGCAGCCTCTACAGTAAAGACAGCACATGTGCGGTCTCTACAGGGCAAACGGCAACCGCGGAGTAGTTTTGTTCGCCAACTGCCCGCAGGCCGCGTCGATGTCTTTGCCCCGGCTGCGGCGCAGGCTGACCCGCACCCCCGCACGCTCTAAAATGCCTATAAACTCGTTGGTTCTGGCCGTGGAACTGGCCTTGAATTCCCCGCCTTCAATGGGGTTGTATTCGATTAAATTGACCCGACAGGGCACGCGGCGGCAAAAGCGCTCCAAGGCCCTGGCGTCGTCGTCGCTGTCGTTAAAGTCGCGCAGCAATACGTATTCGTACGTTATGCGGTTGCCGGTGGCCTCGTAAAACCCCGCTACGGCGTCGGAGAGCATGTCTAAACTGTTGCTGTCGTTGATCGACATTAGGCGGCTGCGCTTTTCGTCGGTGGCGGCATGCAAAGACAAGGCCAAGCGAAAGCGAACGCCGTCATCGCCCATTTTCCAAATCATTTTGGCTATGCCACTGGTGCTTAGGGTAATGCGCCGGGGCGACATGCCTAGTCCTTCCGGATGGCTTATGCGGTCAATGGCCGAAATCACGTTTTTGTAGTTCAACAAGGGCTCCCCCATGCCCATAAACACAATGTTGGTTAGGGGAGTTTGAAAATGCTGCTGTGCCTGCCTGCCCACCTCAACGACCTGATCGTAAATTTCGTCGGGCATTAAATTCCGGGCCATTTTTAGCCGGGCGGTGGCGCAAAAAGAACAATCGAGCGAGCAGCCCACCTGGCTTGAAATGCAGGCGGTCATGCGTTTTCCTTTGGGTATCAATACCGATTCAACCACCTTGCCGTCGTGCAGAGAAAGGGCCGATTTCACCGTGCCATCGCTTGATTTTTGAACGGTCTTCGGATTTAAATGCAGCAGCTCGAAATGCGATTCCAAAAAGGCCCGTAGGGGCTTGGCCACGTTGCTCATTTCGTCGAAACTGCGCGCATGCTTTTGCCAGAGCCATTGGTGCACCTGCTTGGCCCTAAAGGCGGGTTCGCCCCTTTCGGTAAAAAAGGAGCTGAGTTCGTCTTGCGAAAGACTGCGGATGTTGGGTTTTTCGGCCATGGGCCTACAAACTTAGTGTTTTTCGATGAGGCCTTTAGAATAGGCGTAGTTCATCAATTCGGCAGCGCTTTTGCAGGCCAGCTTTTTCAAGATGTTTTTGCGGTGCGTATTGATGGTGTGGTGGCTTAGGTGCAGCTGTTCGGCAATATCGCGCGAGGAACGGCCTTCGGCCACCAAGGTTAGAATTTCGGTTTCGCGTTCCGACAGGTTTTCTTGGGGCTGAGGTCTGCCTCCCACCGCCATTTGCCGGCTTTGCTGAATTAAAATGTCAACCACCGCCGGCGAAAAAAAACGGACTCCTTTGGCCGCGGCATAAATGGCTTCGGTGATTTCTTGCAGCGGGGCCTCAGTGGTGAGCAAGGCGACCATGCCGACTTTGTGGATTTGGTAAATCCATTCGGCCGATTGCCCAGAAACCAACACCGTAGGCACAGAGCGCAGCAGGGTTTCGCGGGCCGGCGAATTTTCCATGGCCTCGAACAGGCCAGCAAAACGGTCGTCAACCACCAAAACCTGAACTCCGGCGCTTTGGCAATACCGAAGCAAGCCCTCGGCCCCTTCCAATTCGTCCAATTCTGTGGCCAAACCAATCGGCCCAAAAGCGGGTTGCTGATGGCATAGCGATTCCAACGCAAAGCGCATCAGGGGCTGTCGAACGGCAATATGGATACGGGCAGTTGTTTCCATCGGGTTACAAAGGTGATAAAATCATAGCACTTCCTGACTTAAAGCGGGCAAAAATCACCCATTAATGGGGTGTTCTTCCCCATTCATGTTCCAAAACCTATTTTTCGGCTGGGTTATTTCCTGCATCGTCTTCAGTCGGGCATGTTAATGTTAATTAATAAACCCCCCAACAGTCCTATATGTTCAAATCAATATATTTGAAAAAAAGTTTTATGCGGTTTTTCCTTTTTTGTTTCCTTTTTTATTCTGCCGTGTTCGTGTCGTGCACAGACACAGGTAAAACCGAGCCTATGCTGCGTTTCCGCATGCGTTTAGACTCCACCCAGCAACGCCTGAACAACATTGGCGCTCCGGCCAGTTTGCCGGCCGAAAACCGGGCTCAAAATCCAAGATTCAACGCCATTGCTGTGCATTACATTGAGTTGGCCAGCAGCCCCTACACCTTGTTGGGGCAGGGCAGCATTTTGTATCAAACGGCTTCGACCAGCCAAGGGGGTAGTCCGGCGATTTTATTCGACAGTTTGGTGATGGTGAACGACAACGAGGTGTTTTTTGAAATTCCGTTGAGCCAAATTCCTGCGGGCAATTATTCGTGGATTCGGGTTTCCTTGGCCTATCAAAACTACGACATTTCGTTTCGGGTCGGACCGCCTCAGGTGCCTGTAACCTTGAATGGAACGGCCAGCGTGGCGAGTTTTATCGGCTACAACACCTACATAAAAAGCCATTTGGTAAAAACCCTTTCAGAAACGCTAAACAGCAACAGGGCGCAGGGTTATTGGGCCTTTGAGACCACCATTCCGGGGTATCCGGCCCAACTAAGTTCAGGCCAAGCACCTCCGGGAGCCACAACCGTTCCCAATCCGCTTTGGCAGTCGAGCCCCATACCGGCAGGAAGCTGTGTGGTTACGGGGCCCTTTGACCAAACCCTAAGCGTCAACGCCCAATCGAATGGCGACATTGAGGTGGTGGTTAGTTTATCGACCAACCAAAGTTTTGAGTGGAAAGAAAGCGGCGGCAACAATGTCTACGAGCCTTTGGCCGGCGATACGGTGGTTGATATGGGGATTCGGGGGCTCGTATCTACGGTAATTTATTAGGGGCAGCCCTAGCGGCTGCCCTTCCCCGTTGGGGCAGCCCTAGCGGCTGCCCTTTCGGCCGCCCTACCCCTTTCGGCCGCCCTTTCGGCTGCCCTTTCGGCCGCCCCCGGTAAAGACAGCCGCAAGGGCTGTCTCTACTTGCACCTTCCCCAACAAAACCCTACCTTCGGGTGTATGAATGTGCGTCTTTTTCGTTTCGTGGTTCTTGCCCCCATGCTTTTGGCTCTGCTGTCGTGTGCATCTAAGAAACCCGGCAAGGCCTCCGCAGAACCTTGCCTGGGCTTGCCCGATTTGGGCTTGATCTGCCCCGCCATTTATCAGCCCGTATGCGGCTGCGATGGAAAAACCTACAGCAACGATTGCACCGCCGAAGCCGCCGGAGTTCTTCGTTTTACCCCCGGGGAATGCCCTGCCGATTCCAATGCTGCCCCTAAATGAGTTGGTCCGCGAATGCCTAAGAGGCAGCGGCAGTGCCGAAAACGAACTGTACGATCGCCTTTCGCCACTGATGTTTGGAGTATGCCTGCGCTATGCCCCCAATGCCACCGAAGCCGAAGATATTCTTCAAGAGGGCTTCATGAAAATGTTTCAACATTTGGGCAGCTACCGAGCTGAAGGACCGCTCGAAGCCTGGGTGCGCCGAATTATGGTGCATACCGCTTTAGAACGGTACCGAAAAAAGGTCTTGTTGACGGTTGAAAACTCCGAAGACGAAACCCTAGACGCCCAGGCCGAAGCCGCCACCTTCGACGACAGCCTGACCACCGAATCTCTGCTCGAATTAATACAGGCCTTGCCGCCCGGATACCGTTTGGTTTTTAACCTCTACGCCATTGAAGGGTACTCGCACAAAGAAATTGCCGAGCGCCTTCACATTTCTGAAGGCACTTCAAAGTCGCAATTGGCCAGGGCCCGCCGCATTTTGCAAGAGCAGGTAGCCCGCCTCTACGGGTTTAAATCGCAACAACAAGAAGGATGAGGCAGCCCATAGACCAGCAATTCCGCACGGCCTTTGAACATTGGGCCCCGCCCGCTCCGCCGCGAAAACGGAGCTTTGACGACCGAGTCCGGGCTTCTTTTGCTTCCTTTAAGGTGCGGCCTACCCGCCCTTGGAACGGAGTTCAACCCTCCCCAAGGCAAGCCAACCCAGCATGGCCGCCTCGGATTTTTGCCTTTGCCGCCGTTTTGATTTTGGCCATGCTGTCGGGTTTAGCCGTGTCCGATGCCCCACATCAGCTCAGCCAATCCTCTGTTGTGCTTGATTTTATTCCCGAAGGCCCAAAAACTGAAGGCCCAACGGCCAAGATGGGCACCAATGCCCCGGCCTTGGTTTTGAATTCCACACAACCAAACAACAGCAGCCCAGGTTCGGCAAGCCGGCAACCCGTCCTAAACACCGAAACAGCGTTGGGGCTTTCGGCAAATCAGGGTTTGCCAGAACAAATCTGGCCCTTAGAATGGGTTTTAGAGCGGCCCGAGCCGCTTCAACTCCAGGGCCAGGCCGCCGGGATTCATCCCAGCATAGAACGGCCCAGCCCAACACGAGCAAGCAGGCCAATCGGGCTTGGCCTAGACGTTCGTGCCGGAATCAGCTGGGGTCTTCAGTCAACCTCGCACAGCCTGCCACAACAGGTGTCGTTGGGAAAAGCTTCGGCTCCCGAAACGCCGGCTCAAACCACTTGGGTTCAGCTGGGGCTGCGCCGCCGCATCGGCCAGCATTGGAATTTAAATGCCGGACTAAACCTAAACCTGCAGCAACACACCTTTTCTAGGTCGGCCTTGCACCATGCTCCTTTGAATTCCATTGCCAGCGGTTTGGTGCACAGCAACATCATCTCGCCCCTGGGTCCCGTTTCGGGCTTGGCCATGAACATCGACTATTTTGCGCCCGAATCTGAGGCCCAGGTTTTAAATTCCGACACCCTGTTGGGCGGGCCAATGCAGCGAGTGGATGTTCAGCACTCCGAGGTTTCCTTGGCTTTAGGGCTCAGCTTTAGGCCCCAAAAGAACAGGGGGCTTAAGTTCAATGCTTGGTCTTGGCAGGCCGAGGCCTTTGTTTATCCGGGGCTCTTGATTTACAACCGAGCCACGGTCCAATCCGATCAAGATCAGGCAGAGGTAGGCGAAATACAGGGCATGAATCCCTTTACCCTATCGGGGTCGCTGTCGCTTTCCATGGTTCACACCCGCCCATCCGGGCTATCTTTTTATGCGGGTCCCACATTCTCGGCCCGTTTAAATCAAAGCAACACCTTGCAGGGCAGTTCCGGAATTCCCATTTCGTTGGGGGCGCAGTTCGGAATGTCGTTTTAACCGAATTTTCTTGAGTTTTTGGGGCGGCAGCCGGGCTTTCCGGGCTACTCCGCGCTTGCCGAAAGGCTGGCCCAGCTGGTTTGCGGGGGCTCCTAAGGTCGCCTCCGCACCTAGCGGGCCAGGCTTCGGCACCCTTGCGGGGTAGCCGCGTCAATCCCTGCCGCGTTGTTGCCGTTTGCCGTGTGGAATTTGAAAAGGGGTTGGAGGGCCAACGTAAATGCGCAAAACGCGGCGTCGCCTAGGTTCGATTCGGTGTTTAAGGGGTGTTGATTTTGTGTCAATCTGCGATAAAAACCAGTACATTCGATAACACGAAACAAACCTGCGCCTATACGGCTAAATTGGCGGATTGGGGAAGGTTTGTAGCGGCTATAAGCAAGTTGTGCGTCAGCTTAGAGTACAGGCACCCGATAAGATCACGAAAAATATTGTTTCTATATTTGGAAACAATCATTATCTTTGTGACGTTTAACAAAACAATATTGAATGAGATTTTTCGAGACAAAATTTTTAGAAGAAGCGGATGAGTTTATTTCACAGCTCGACACTAAGACTATAAAGAAAATCTTTTACAATATTGACCTTGCTGAACAGACTAATGACCCAAAACTTTTTAAGAAACTTCAAAATGACATTTGGGAGTTTCGGACAAAGTTCGCAGGACTTCAAATCAGACTTCTAGCGTTTTGGGATAAGACAGATAACAAAGAAACTTTGGTAATAGCAACCCACGGTTTCATAAAGAAAGTTGACAAGGTTCCGGCAAACGAAATTGACCGTGCAGTAAGACTGAGAGACAAATATTTTAACAACAAACTAAAAAAGTAATCATATGGCAACTAAAAAATTAAAGACTTACTCACTTGCCGAGATGAAAGACAAGTATATCGGCAAAGTCGGGACACAAGAGCGTGACGAATACGAATACGAACTTCGTATGGACGTTTTGGGTAAAATGATTAAAGCCGCAAGACAAGAAAGAAACTTGACACAAGAAGAACTTGGACGACTTATTGGAGTTCAGAAAGCTCAAATTTCAAAACTTGAAAGTAGTGCTAACAGTGCGACAATTGACACCATTATCAAAGTGTTTAGAGCATTAAAGGCAGAAATTAATTTTAACGTAAAGCTAGAAGACAACTTTGTCAAACTCGCCTGACAGAAAAGAAAGCCGAACGCACAACAGGCGTTTGGCTCAATGGCGGGTGAAGTGGTTAATTGAACATTCTACCTCGCATCAACTTTTGTGGTGTATTGACAGTTTTGTGCTCCGAATTCCGCCACTGCGCCAAGCGCCAAACCGTTATGGGCAACCTTTTGAGCTACACCCTAAAAAATGACAGAGGATAATTTATACTTACTTATTTGTTATTTAGTTTACGGACTGACACTTTTAATATTGACTTTTAAGAGCAAAAACAGAACTAAAACTTTGGCAATTAACTTGACAATTTTGTTAATTTATAGCGGACTTTTACTTTACAATCTAAAATATAATAGTTCAGGTGGTTCAGGACTTGCATGGCTTGTTTACTTAATGATATCTATTGGACTTCATTGGGTCGCAAACTTAATAAATTTGATAAATAAACTAGTGAGAAAATCAGTATGAAGAATCTAAAATTATTCTGTTTAATATTGACAAGTATATTTTTTGGTTGTTTTGGAAACAGAATTACTTTTGACAAAGAAACTCAAATTTCAAAGTATGGACAGCCTAGCAAAATCGAATATTTTAAACTTATAGATAGACAAGCATTTAAGCACGACTCTATTCCTACTTTTACTATTCAAAACAAGACAGAAATTAATGAAGCGGTAGAAGAAATTAGAAATGCTAACAGTCCTGAACCATGGAAAGGTGCAGGTTGGGACAGAATAGTTTTAACCTATAATGATATAATAATTAAAATAAACACCAACAAGAAAAAAATAGGACGAGGAGCAAGTGGCTCATTTTACGACCTTGACAAAAATAATTTTATAACAAAAAGACTAAATGAAAAGTAAGGCTGCACATAACAACGGTTTTGCAAAAGCTGGGCTGAAATGCTAAATTGAGTATTTGTACTTTTTATTAGCTTTTGTGCTAAATTTTAACTTTAGTACTATTAATCCCAGCCTTCGAAAAGCTGCCAAACGGTGGCAACCATAGTAAAAAGACACCAGAAACATTATTTAAACTTAAAAAATGATAAAGCAGATTTACAGATTTTTGAACCCCAAATTTCAGAATTTATTTCTTGAGTATAAAGTCGATTTCAAACCGAGATATGGATTTGGAAAACCAGCGCATCAAGATTTATGTAAAATTATTGACTCAAATCGAGAGAGGTACAAGCAATTAATCAATAAATCATTGTTGCTAAAGGATTTCATTTGGACAATTAATAATTCAAAGAATGAAGCAGATTTTACTAAGCCGACTTGGAATAACGGGTTTTTACCAGGACTTGATATTATTGGAATTTATACCTTGTTGACTGAATTTAAACCCAAAAAATACATAGAGATAGGTTCGGGGAACTCGACAAAAGTTGCTTACAAGACAAAGACTGAGCAGAATTTGGATACTGAAATTATTTCGATAGACCCAATGCCTCGTGCGGAGATTGATAATTTAGCAGACAAGGTAATCCGAGAACCATTCGAAAATATTGATTTTAATATTTTGGACGAATTAAATGAAAATGATATTCTTTTCGTAGATAATTCTCACCGTATTTTGCCGAACTCTGATTCGATGGTCTTCTATTTGGAGATTTTGCCAAGATTGAAAAAAGGTGTGATTGTGCATATTCATGACATTTATTTGCCCTATGATTACCCTCAATTTATGTGTGATAGATTCTATTCAGAGCAGTATGGATTAGCAATGTATTTATTGGCAAATCCTAAAAAATATGAGACGATTTTACCAAATTATTTCATATTTGAGGATAAAGAATTATCTGATTTAATTTCCCCAATATGGAAGCATGATAATCTGAAAGGAGTTGAGAAACATGGAGGTTCATATTGGATAAGAATTAACGACTGATAAAGAACTACGGTTGCCAACATGTGCTATATTTCAGCTTGCAGACAGGGTTTTACGGACAGACAACTCGGTGAAATTGCAAGCCGAAAACATAGCACCGTCCGTTAGCGGCAATACAATAAAAACACAATATAAAATTGGAACAAATTAAACTAAATAAAGAAAATCCTGAATTGGAATTCAAATTGAATTCTGAAGACAGCTCTTTACTGATACACCGTGCTTTCGTAACATCCCAAAAGAATTTTGAAAACGATTGGATCACTTTCATTTCAAAGGTTAAACTAACCGCTGAGCTGAAATATGTTGTTTTCGATGACCAACAAGGATGCTTCATTGATGAACGAAAAAATCAGTTCCCCATACATTTACTGCTTGACCCTTACCAAGTTCAACCGGTTTTTCAATTGAACAAATTAATTAAAAACGAAACATTTACTTTGGGTATAAATCCGGAGAGAAAGTTTTATCGAATATTGAAATTGGAATTGCAAGATGTTGAGTGTCTTAATGAAGATTACAGCTTAGAATTTAACATTGAAAAATTTAACATGGATGCCTAAAAGTACATACCACAAAAAGCGTGTAAGAATATTGCCTTGCCGTCCCGAAGCTTCAGGACAACACAAGGCAACATCGCCTACACGCGAGAACGTCAGTCTGTCTAATAACCCCCCTTTTTAACAATCCAATTGATCCCAAATTTCAGTGCCGAAATGGCGGTTTCTCCCTTAAAATCGGCACTTTTTTTCACTAGCAAACGGCTAAAATGAAAATCCAGGGCTCATAATTGGTAACCCTTTGATAATCATCCCTCCTTTTTTCGCCCTGAAAAACCTACCCCCATCACCTTTTTTTAAAACAACGGCAATTGAATGCCTGGGATTTATTTCATTTTCTCTGTTTTGTATCCGTTCTGCGGCAGTTGGTTGTCATCCACAAGACCTCAAGATTGCTTATCAGGTGCATTCTGATGAGGGCAGCATAGCCGAGACCCCGCCACCCCCCCCGCTGCCGAATACCCCACCACTTAAATGTTTAAATTATTGATACATTTAAGCAGTTTGTCGCCTATTTTTCACTCAAAATAAGACATCAACCGCAACTGCACCAGCACCAATTCCATTTAAAAACGGCCCTGTTTGAACAAAGCAATTCTGTGCATGAACAGAACGCAACCAAAATAAAACAGGGCGAAATGCCAAGGCTTGGCCCAGGTTTCATTGCACACGAATTCGGCCAGAACGCCGCCCGCGGCAGGGATTGACGAGGCTACCCCGCAAGGGTGCCGAAGCCTGGCCCGCTAGGTGCGGAGGCGACTTTAGGAGCCCCCGCAAACCAGCTGGGCCAGCCTTTCGGCAACCGCGGAGTAGCC
>Ga0164293_10000847_pt1 | contig 25511 bp, 24 predicted proteins | sample GEODES118metaG_FD_111487 | JGI IMG/M metagenome (GOLD analysis project Ga0164293, IMG submission 111487) | Eutrophic lake water microbial communities from Lake Mendota, Wisconsin, USA - GEODES118 metaG | ecosystem: Environmental > Aquatic > Freshwater > Lake | place: USA: Lake Mendota...
GGCGAACTCTCGGCCGGTATCTTTGGCGCACAGAGCCCAGCGATACTCCAGTATGCGAGCAAGCTTGGCATCGCGTTTCAACTAACGAATATCATTCGCGATGTCGGGGATGATGCGCGCCGAGGCCGCATCTATCTTCCGATCAGTGATCTACAGACCTTCGGCGTGCGTGCGGCCGATATCTTGAATAGCCAGTATTCAGAGAAATTTGACGCGCTGATGGCGTTTGAAGGTGCACGTGCGCGTGCACTCTACCGCGAGGCCATCGAAGCCCTGCCTGCAAATGAGCACCGCGCGCAGCGACCCGGTCTAATGATGGCTGCAATTTACTATGCGTTGCTCAATGAGATAGAACACGAGAACTGGCAAGTATTGCACCAGCGCATTTCCTTGACGCCGGTGCGCAAACTCTGGCTTGCCTGGAAAAACTTTGTAGGGTCAGGTCGCAGTATTGTCAGACAAATCCAACGTTCGGATTCTGGCAGGTGAATGTCGCCGTCATCGGCGCCGGCTGGGCTGGACTCGCCGCAGCCTTCAGACTAAAAAGCGCTGGAGCGCACGTCACGGTCTTTGAGGCCTCGGGCACGCCAGGTGGACGCGCACGTGGTGTGAGTGATCTTCAACTTGGTACGATCGATAATGGTCAACACTTGATGCTCGGTGCCTATACCGAGTGTCTGGCGCTCATCAGAGAACTTTCCCCACAACGAGTTGACGCGGAGTTGCTCACACGACTGCCGCTCACGCTAGCGAGCGCAGACGGCAGCTTCCGCTTGCGTGCCCCTCGTCTCATCGCCCCCTTAAATCTATTATGGGCGTTGAGCTTTATGCGGGGCTTAACAATCGCTGATCGCGTGTCCGCTTTACGCATGTCTATCGCGCTTCGCCGCAAAGCTTGGCGTGCCTTGCCAGACCAAAGCGTGCACGCCTTGCTCACGCAATACAAACAGTCCGATCTACTCATCCGCAAAATTTGGGAGCCGCTTTGCTTAGCCGCACTCAACACACCCCTCCGACAAGCATGCGCGCAGTTATTTCTTAATGTCTTGCGCGATGGCCTCGGCGGCAGCCGCACCGACTCGGATCTTATTGTGCCACGTGTTGATCTGTCGTCTCTTTGGCCTGCTGTGGCTGCTCAGCAAGTCACGATGCGTTACCGTCATATTGTGCGCAATCTGCAACCGCAAGTCGATGGTGTTCGCGTCGATGGCGAGCTCTTTGATGCATGCATTCTCGCCGTACCGCCTTACGCAGTGCAGCGCGTTCTTGCAGAGTGTTTATTAACCAACGATCCCACTGCCCTTGCCTTACATCAAAGCTTACAAGCCTTTAGCTATCGCTCTATTGCCACACTCACCCTACAACTCAAAGAGCCTTGGTCACTACCCGTGCCACTCATGATGCTCGATGAGAATGCAGCCTCGCTCCAAGTTGGGCAGTGGGTATTCAGTCGAGCGGACTATCGCGATCAAGTGACAGTGGTCGTGAGCGATTCGCCAGACTTGCTTAAGGTCGATCGCGATGCGCTCATCGATGCTGTCGCGACACAAATTCGCTCCCAATGTCTAAAACACCCGAAGGCCACAGGTGCGCTGCCCGCCGTGATCCACCATCGGCTAATCGTCGAGAAGCGCGCGACCTTTGAGGCATGCCCAGGATTACGCAGACCTGCAACGCAAACATGGTGGCCTAGGCTCTTACTGGCCGGGGATTGGACAGACACGGGCTATCCTGCGGTCTTAGAGGGAGCCGTGCGCAGCGGCTTACACGCTGCCGAAACGCTTTTACGCAGTAAGACTAGCCTCGAAGGGTTTGAAAAGTAATCAAACCGAGGAAGGTCAGCGCTAAAGACCCAATTAAGCTGACCCCCGAATAAAGAGCCGCCATCGCAAAACGGCCTTCTTCGAGGAGAGCGATGGTCTCGGCCGAAAACGTGGAGAACGTTGTGAGCCCACCAAGCAAACCCGTCACGATGAATAAGCGCCAGAAAGTGGGCAGCGCGGGTAACGTAGAGAAAAAGCCAAACGCAAGACCGATCAAATAGCCACCGACAAGGTTAGCCACGACGGTACCCCACGGCATTGCACTACCGGGCTGATTCAACCAAATCGCTAACATCCAACGCAGCCACGCACCCACTGCGGCACCGAGACCGACCGCTAAAAAATGTCCGGCCGTTAAAAACTGCATCGTCAGACGCTCGCGTGTTCGGTAATATAGGCGCGCACACTTGCAACATCGCAGGGCAAGACAGTTACTTTTTGAGGTAAAGACTCTAAGTTCTCTAGTCCAGCAGGCACAGGCGCAGGAACGCCAAGCGCTTCCTGAATGACCTCAGAGAATTTGGCTGGCAAGGCAGTCTCCAAAACAAGCATCGGAATACCCGGCTCGACGTACTGGGCAGCGACCTTTACGCCATCTGCCGTGTGCGGATCAATTAGTACTCCGTTTTTTTCTTGAATGGCACGTATCGTATTGAGGCGATCTTGGTGGGTACTGTAGCCCGCAACAAATCCGTACTTGCGCTCAAATTCTGGCAAATAAGCAGACAAATCAAAGTAACCATTTCCCGATAGTTCGCGCCACAATCCCGCCACCCGTACAGGATCCCGACCGACAAGATCAAAGACGAAGCGCTCGAAGTTAGACGCACGTGAAATATCCATCGAAGGACTCGAGGTCGCGTAGGTTTGTGCCGCAGCGCGAGGACGATAAATGCCCGTGCGGAAAAACTCCTCGAGCACATTGTTTTCATTGGTCGCCAAGACCAATCTGCGGATTGGCAAACCCATCATGCGCGCGATATGCCCCGCGAGAATGTTTCCAAAATTTCCAGAAGGGACGCTAAAGGAGACCTCTTGTCCGGAGCCCGTGGTGGCGCGTAACCACCCGTGAAAGTAATACACCACCTGCGCAGCGATTCGTGCCCAGTTAATGGAGTTCACCGCACCAAGCCGATACCGAGCTTTGAAAGGCAAGTCGCTCGCCAAGGCCTTCACCACGTCTTGCGCCTCGTCAAAGACGCCTTTGACAGCGATGTTGTGAATATTCGCATCCTGCAAAGAATACATTTGCGCGCGCTGAAATGCGCTCATGCGTCCATGCGGCGACAACATAAAGACCGCTACAGCATCCTTGCCACGCATTGCATACTCGGCGGCGGAACCGGTATCGCCCGAGGTTGCCCCTAAGATGTTCAGTGTCGTGTTGCGTTTGCGCAAGACATAAGGAAAGACTTGGCCTAAAAATTGCATCGCCATGTCTTTGAAGGCTAACGTCGGCCCCTCTGACACACACAGCAGCGACAAGCCATCACCCAACGGCTTGAGCGGAACAATTGCCTCTGTTTTAAAAGCCTCTTTGCAGTAAGCGGCTCGGGTCATCGCCTGGAGGTCTGCGCGCTCGATATCAGACGCAAACAGGCCGAGCACTTCAGCCGCCAACGCATGATAAGGCAACGCACGCCAAGATTCGAGCATGGCGGCAGACACCTTCGGACACTCCTGCGGGATGGCTAGGCCTCCATCCGGTGCCAACCCCTCGAGCAAGATATCCGAGAAACCTTGCAACGCCATACCGCCGCGGGTCGAAACATACTTCATGACAGGCTTTCCATACGCAAGCGCGTCACGCTCGAGCGCACAAAAGGTAAAGCCTCAATCTGCGTGATCGCGGCGTTCACATCGCGCTCGACGGTCTCATGCGTTAAAAAGACGAGATCGGCACTTGCGTCCAAGTCCGAGGGCTGTTGAATCATCGAACCAATCGAAATGCCACTATTCGCAAAAACGCGTGCGATATCAGCCAACACACCGGGCTGATCGGCGACGGTCAGACGCAAGTAGTAAGAAGTGATCACATCATCAATCGACAGAATCGGTATATCTGACATGGCATCCGGCTGAAAAGCCAAATGCGGAACACGGTGTTCAGGGTCGGCAGTCAGTAAGCGCGTGACATCGACGAGATCTGCTACCACGGCAGATGCCGTGGGCTCCTCACCGGCTCCCTTTCCGTAATAGAGCGTTTGGCCAACAGCATCGCCGCGCACTAAGACGGCGTTCATCGCGCCCTCGACGTTAGCCAGCATTGACTTGGCTGGCACGAGCGCCGGATGCACGCGCAACTCGACTCCTTCGGGCCGTCGCTTCGTAATTCCCAGCAACTTGATTCGGTACCCTAAGCGTTCTGCCAACTTGATGTCGTCCGCCGATAGTTTCGAAATACCTTCGATGTAGGCACGATCGAACTGCACAGGAATACCGAAAGCCAACGATGCCAAGAGCGTTAACTTGTGCGCAGCATCAACTCCTTCGATATCGAAAGTTGGGTCGGCCTCGGCATAACCAAGCTTCTGCGCTTCAGCCAACACTGTTGCAAACGGCAGGCCGCGCGAGCGCATTTCAGACAAGATGAAGTTTGTGGTGCCATTGATAATGCCAGCCACCCACTCGATACGATTGGCAGTGAGCCCTTCTCGTATCGCTTTGATAATTGGAATGCCACCAGCCACCGCCGCCTCAAAGGCGACTACGACACCTTTAGCCGAGGCGGCTGCAAAAATCTCAGTGCCATGCTTGGCGAGCAACGCCTTATTGGCCGTCACCACATGTTTGCCCTGTGCAATCGCTTCAAGCACTAATTCTCGTGCCAGCGTGTCACCACCCATGAGCTCTACAACAATATCAATAGACGGATCACGGACTAAACCAAAAGGATCTGCGTCAACCTGAATGGCAGAACCGACCAGCGCACGCGCCTTCTCGATGTCACGCACGGCGATACGTGTCACCTCAATGGTCTGACCTGCACGGCGAGCAATCTCCTGCGCATTACGCCGCAGTACTTTCCATGTTCCGCCACCAACAACACCAAGCCCAAGTAGGCCAACCTTAATCGAGTCCATTACAGCAATCCATCCTTGCGAAACATTTCTTTGATTCCTCGCACCGCTTGTCGCGTGCGCTGCTCGTTTTCAATTAATGCAAACCGTACGTACTCATCGCCATAGTCACCAAAACCAATTCCGGGGGAGACGGCTACCTTAGCTTCCTCCAGGATACGTTTGGCGAACTCTAGCGAACCCTTGGCACGATAAGGCTCTGGGATATGCGCCCAGATGTACATAGAGGCCTTGGGATTCTCAACCATCCAACCTGCTTCATGCAAACCTTTTACCAACACATCGCGACGACTCTGATATTTCTGGACAACTTCTTGCACACAATCCTGGGGGCCATCTAGCGCAGCGATCGAGGCAACTTGAATCGGGGTGAACGTGCCATAGTCGTGGTAGCTTTTGATGCGTGCCAACGCACTCACTAATTCGGCATTGCCCACCATAAAACCGACACGCCAGCCAGCCATGTTATAGCTTTTACTCATCGTAAAAAACTCAACGGCAACCTCACGCGCACCCTCTACTTGCATAATAGACGGTGCTTGATAGCCATCGAAACAGATATCCGCATAAGCCAGATCATGCACCACAATAATGTCATGCTCGCGCGCCAGCTTAATCACGCGCTCAAAGAAAGGTAGATCCACGCACTGCGCAGTGGGGTTGCTAGGGAAACCCAAAATCATCATTTTGGGTTTAGGGATTGACTCGCGCACTGCACGCTCGAGCTCCGCGAAAAAATCGACGCCTGGCGTCATACGTACCGAACGAATATTCGCGCCCGCAATCACAGCCCCGTAGATATGGATCGGATAGCTCGGATTGGGCACAAGGACTGTGTCACCCGAGTCAAGTGTGGCCAACATCAGATGCGCCAAACCTTCTTTCGAGCCGATCGTAACAATCGCCTCTGAATCGGGATCAAGCGCAACTTGATAACGGCGCTGATACCAGTCTGAAATCGCCTTACGCAGACGCGGGATACCCTTGGAGACTGAGTAGCCATGGGTCGTGGGTCGCTCGGAGGCCTCAACGAGCTTTTCAACGATGTGCGCGGGCGTCGCACCATCCGGATTACCCATCGACATATCGATAATGTCCTCACCACGCCGGCGAGCCGCCATCTTGAGCTCAGCGGTGATGTTAAAAACATAAGGTGGCAGCCGCTCAATGCGGGGAAACTTCTTCATCCTAAACCCTCGGTCATCCAGCCTTCGCAGGCTTTATTTGCAGTGCAGCAAAACCCCATAATCTAGCGCATCGTGGGCTACCGGGCAAATCAACGCCTAAATCCTGCAAAATTCCCTATTTTCCCTAGGGGACTACCGCCCTGTCCCTCATCCCATTGGGCGAACGATTGCGCTATGATCAACTGAACTTGCCGGAGTCTTGCTTGAAGCTTCACACTGATACTAATTCGGCACTGAACACCGTCACGGGTTACGGGGACGGCTTTGTCGAAATCAACCAGACGCGCTTTAACCACGCGATCGCTTTCGGGCCGCTGGGCGCCGTAGAACACTGGCCCGCTGGTGCCGCCTCTGATATTACGACCGACCTGCTGCTCCTGGCCGCAAAACTGAGGATTGCCCCTCTTGATCCCATGGCGTTTCTTGATGCCACAGAATCCAATGAGCTGCGCCTCGACGGGGTCCGCCCTGAAGTACTGCTGGTCGGGACGGGTAATCGTCAATGCATGCTCTCGCACACCATCCTGCTGCCGCTGTTGCAAGCTGGCGTGGGGGTCGAATGCATGAGCACGCAAGCGGCTGCTCGTACCTACAATATTCTCATGGCAGAGGGCCGCCAAGTGATCGCTGCCCTGCTGCCAGAGCACACCACCTAAGGAGCACACTTAACATGACGACCGTACAGATTGGCAAAGCGGCCCCTGCATTCGTGGCGCTGAGCACCTTTGGTGAAATCACACTCAAACAATGCGTTGGCCGCGGTGTCGTGCTTTATTTTTATCCCAAAGACAACACGCCAGGCTGCACGACCGAAACTGAAAATTTCCGTGATTTGCACGATCAATTTCTGGCACAAACGTGCGTCGTCATAGGGGTTTCGCGCGACTCACTCAAGTCTCACGAAAATTTCAGTAAGAAACTCGAACTTCCTTTTCCGCTGATTGCTGACACCGACGAAGTGGTCTGCAACACCTACGGTGTCATCAAATTGAAACAAATGTATGGGAAACAGGTACGTGGCATTGAACGCAGTACTTTCCTGATCGACGCCCGTGGCAAACTCGTGCAAGCATGGCGAGGCGTAAAAGTGCCAGGGCACGCCCAAGAAGTGCTGCAAGCCGCTAGTAGTCTCACCTAATTTTTTCGATCGTTGTAACTCCAGGAGATTGTCTCGTATGCCGTTGCCCAAGCTGCCCACACGCCCTGCCGCCATACTTGACCTAACCGATACTGAACCCGATCTCTTACCGCCACTTACACAGACTGCGAAAGCCACACCCGCCCCAGTAATCAAAACAGGATCTCGTGCCCCAGCGCTAGGCGCGCGCGATGTCCTGCAAAGTGAGGGTACTGTGGACCAAAGCAGTTCATTCAAACTGCCCTTAACGACAAGTCCGGCACAATCCCCGGTTATCGCACCAAGCAAAACTCAGGCCACAAAAAAATCGCCTGCACCACGCACTCCAGCGCGCCGAACCACCAAAGCGGAATCAGGCGTACGTAAGTTATTTGTTCTTGATACGAACGTTCTGCTGCACGACCCCTCCTCTCTGTTCCGTTTCGAGGAGCACGACGTCTTCTTGCCCATGATGACGCTCGAAGAACTTGATCATCAAAAGAAAGGCATGTCAGAAGTGGCACGCAACGCGCGCCAAGTCAGCCGCTCGCTAGACACGCTGGTATCCGAGCACCGGCAACTCGATGAAGGCCTGGCCCTAAGTGGCTTAGGACACAAAGACGCCGTTGGACGCTTGTTTTTTCAAACGACGGCAATGGCTAGCACGCTTCCGCCAGATCTCCCGATGGGTAAGGCCGACAACCAAATTCTCGGTGTTGTGCGTGCGTTACAAGACAAGCATCCCACACGCGAAGTCGTGCTGGTATCCAAAGATATCAACATGCGACTTAAGGCGCGTGCGCTATCGATGTCGGCAGAAGACTATTTTAACGATCAGGTCCTAGAGGACTCGGACCTGCTCTACACGGGTATGCTGGAATTGCCAGAGAGCTTCTGGAATAAGCATGGCAAAGGCGTCGAGTCCTGGCAGCAAGGTGGCACGACCTTCTATCGGATCAATGGTCCACTATGCAATCAGTTCATGGTGAATCAATTTGTATACTTTGAAGGCTCCATGCCGTTATATGCGCAAGTGCGCGAAGTCAACGGAAAAACAGCGGTACTTGCAACGTTGCGTGACTTCACACACGGCAAAAATAATGTTTGGGGTGTGACCGCACGGAACCGCGAACAAAATTTTGCAATGAACTTGCTGATGAATCCAGAGTGCGATTTCGTTTCTCTGCTGGGTCAAGCTGGAACTGGAAAAACGCTGATGACACTTGCCGCAGGTCTGGCTCAGGTACTCGAGACCAAGCGCTACAGCGAGATCATTATGACCCGGGTGACGGTTCCGGTGGGCGAGGATATTGGTTTCTTGCCAGGCACTGAGGAAGAAAAAATGCAACCATGGATGGGCGCACTGGAGGACAACCTCGAAGTCCTGAACATGGGCGACGCTGACGGTGGCGGAAACGAATGGGGACGCACAGCGACCTTAGATTTAATCCGTTCAAAGATCAAAATCAAATCCCTAAACTTCATGCGTGGCCGTACATTTTTAAACAAATACCTCATCATTGATGAGGCACAAAATTTAACGCCCAAACAAATGAAGACGCTCATCACACGAGCAGGCCCAGGTACAAAGGTGATTTGTTTGGGGAATATTGCGCAGATCGATACACCCTACTTAACCGAAGGCAGCTCCGGACTGACATTTGTGGTCGATCGCTTTAAGGGCTGGCCACATGCCGGCAGTGTCACGCTGCAACGCGGCGAGCGTTCACGGTTAGCAGACTACGCCGGGGAAGTACTGTAAATGTCGTTACCGGTTGCACTCACAGTCGGTGATGCAGCAGGCATCGGGCCAGAGATTGTTGTCAAACTTCATGCGCAAGGTTTAGCTGCTGCATGCGTCGTGTATGGTGATGTCGGTGCGCTCGAACGCGCTGCGAAGATGCTGGGCTTGCCGATGCAATGCATCACAGTCGACACACCACAAAGCGTTCCGCAGCTGCCTCAGCCAGGTCACCTATATGTGCGTCCAACAAAGCCTGTGTTGCCGGAGAATCTACCGCTAGGACGTGTCGACGCACGCGCTGGAGCGGCTGCCGTTGAAGCCTTACGTATGGCAATCGACGATGCCATGCAAAAGCATGTTCGCGCGATTGTGACCGCCCCATTGAACAAAGAATCGATGCACGCCGCGGGCATTGACTTTCCTGGGCACACAGAAATACTTGCTGAACAATCAGGTGCTGAGCATGTTGCAATGATGCTCGTTAACGATCAGTTACGTGTGATCCTCGCGACCATACACATTGCGTTAGCTGCAGTACCTCGCACGCTCACGATTGAACTCGAACGGCGCACCATTGAACTTGCACACCGAGCATGCGTGGCGCTGGGCATACCCGCACCGCGTGTGGCGGTTGCAGGGCTTAACCCGCACGCAGGCGAACAGCGCAAGTTTGGCAATGAAGACCTCGACATCATCGCCCCTGCAATCGCTTTGGCGCGTGCCCAAGGCATCGATGCCACTGGTCCGTGGCCAGGCGACACCGTCTTCATGCGTGCACGTCAAGGTGAGTTTGATATTTGTGTGGCTCAGTACCATGACCAGGGTCTCATACCGATTAAGTATCTTGGTTTGGACCAAGGCGTTAACGTGACCGTTGGCCTGCCGTTTGTACGCACTAGTGTGGACCACGGAACAGCGTTTGATATCGCTGGCCAAGGTGTGGCGGATCCATCGTCTTTGCGCACCGCGTTCAATCTTGCGCTTGCTCTTTCCAAAGCATAAGACCCAGAGACAAACTAGGTATAAACCCTATATTTGGTATCTTTACGTAAAATTTTAGGTTAACTAACCTCTCTAAGTATATAATTTGACTGGTTTTTATACTTGATGAGGCGCTGGGAATGCGTTTGAAGCTCGCTTTACCCTTACAAAAAGCATGGATTTCAAGCTTGGTCTGCTTGGCACTTGCCGTCTCTCCGGTCTGCGTGAAGGCGCAACAAGCCACCACAAGCAGCACCTCGTCCACACAAGCCGCAAAACCTAAGAGCACCACCACTAAAAAGAAAAAGCAACAAACAGCGAAATCAACTAAAAGCTCGGCACCCAAGTCAACGGCCGACAGAAAAGCAGCCCCCGCAGGAGCACCACAGGGGAATCGAGCGGTCGCACCTAAAAATGCGAAGGCCCCAGCTGGCGCCAAAGCCGTCGTCCCTGCAGCAAACCATGGAAAGAGTGCGGCAGGAACGGCAGCAGGCGTTGTAGCTGCCGCAGGTGGTTTACGCTCGAACGTCGTTTTTGTACAAGACTTAAACAGCAAAGCTGTGCTGTATTCGCGCAATGAGCAAGTCGTTCGCCCGATCGCCTCCATCACGAAATTGATGACGGCCGTCATCATCGTTGATGCGAAACTTCCGATGAGTGAAGTGATTCAAATCACGCAGGCTGATGTCGATGTTGTCAAATACAGTCGGTCACGTTTAGCTGTTGGTGCAAAACACACGCGTGGCGATCTTATGCATTTAGCACTGATGTCGTCTGAGAACCGTGCTGCGCACGCACTCGGACGCACTTACCCAGGCGGTATGACCGCTTTCGTTAATGCCATGAATGCGAAAGCGCGCGAACTGGGCATGGCGCAATCAACCTTTGTCGAGCCGACTGGCTTGTCGAGCGCTAACGTCTCTACACCGCGCGACTTGGTCAAGCTGTTACAGGCCTCTGCTTCTCGACCCGCAATCCGCTTTTATACGACCGATCACCAGCACGAGGTTCGCTCGGCTGGACACCCTACCCTGTTCCGTAATACCAATATGCTTGTCACCAACCCTAGCTGGGATATCAAAGTCTCCAAGACTGGCTTCATCAATGAAGCGGGTCAGTGTTTAGTGATGGTGGCGCGTATCAATAATCGTGATACGGCGATTGTGCTGCTCAATGCCGAGGGCAAAGGCACCCGCATAGGCGATGCAGTCAAAATTAAGCAAATGATTCAATCGAAGCAAGTGGCCGCAGTGCCAACAGAAATGGCAAGCTTGAACTAATCGACACGCTCTTGCCGAGCTAGTAACCCGCTTGAGAAGACCCACCGGCAAAGTTCAAAAAGCGTGTACTTGAACCCTGGAAGGTTAAACGTACGGTACCGATTGGACCATTACGCTGTTTACCTACAATGATTTCGGCTGTCCCCTTATCGGGTGAGTCTGGGTTATAGACCTCATCTCGATATATAAACAAAATCAGGTCAGCATCCTGCTCAATTGCACCTGATTCGCGCAAGTCACTCATGACGGGACGTTTGTTAGGACGTTGTTCGAGACTGCGGTTCAACTGCGAAAGTGCAATCACGGGACAATCGAGCTCTTTGCCCAAGGCTTTAAGCGAACGACTGATTTCCGAGATTTCTGTTGCACGATTTTCTCCAGATGAGCTTGCACCCATCAACTGCAAGTAATCGATGACGATCAGCCCTAAGCGGCCGCACTGGCGCGCCAAGCGGCGTGCACGTGCGCGCACTTCTACCGAACTCAGTGCCGGCGTTTCGTCAATATAGAGTTGCGCATCCTGCATCCGCTGAACGGCATGAGTCACACGAGGCCAGTCATCTGCAAGCAGCTTACCAGTTCGCATCCGATGCTGATCAAGCATACCCACCGAGCCCAACATCCGCATCGCGAGCTGCACCGCACCCATCTCCATCGAGAATACCGCCACAGGTAAGCCATGCTCAATGGCCACGTGTTCAGCGATGTTCATCGCAAGCGAAGTCTTACCCATTGAAGGACGACCTGCCACAATGACGAGATCTCCTCCCTGTAGCCCGGAGGTCATGCGATCTAAGTCCGTGAAGCCTGTCGGCACACCTGTGACGTCAGTATTACCCTCGCGGTGATACAGCTCGTCAATCCGCTCTACAACCTCAGACAGCAAGGGCTGGATCTCACGAAACCCTGTCGTGGCTTTGGCGCCTTCTTGCGCAATTTTAAAAACTTTAGACTCGGCCTCGTCGAGCAGTTGCCGCGCCTCTTTGCCCTGCGGATTGAAGGCTGTTGCAGCAATCTCATCCGCGACGCTCACTAGCTTGCGCAACATCGAACGTTCCCGCACGATCTCAGCGTAACGACGTATGTTTGCTGCAGAGGGCGTGTTGTGCGCGAGTGCGTTTAGGTAGGCTAAGCCACCAACCTCTTCGGATTTACCGACGCTCGCAATCGACTCATGAACCGTCACCACATCCGCGGCACGTGATAAGTTAATTAGTCTGGCGATATGATGCCAAATCAATCGATGATCAAATCGATAGAAATCTTCTTCGTTTACGACATCCGTGATGCGTTCCCAAGCGGCGTTATCGAGCAAAAGGCCACCTAATACCGACTGTTCCGCCTCGACCGAGTGAGGGGGAACGCGCAGGTATTCCAACTGAGGATCAGGTGCATTATTCATCTGGTAATGATAACCGTAAGGCATCGGTGACGTACAAGAATCCTCTGATATCTCGGCCGGGAAGACACTTTAGTAACCATCCAAGATATTTTTGAATACACGCCATGGCCGCGGAGATTCTCTGTAAAGCTTCTTTGACCGACGGATCGGGGTTCGCTGCAAGGTAAGCCTGAAGCAGGCGTAGCGATAAGTCTTGACGCTCAGTGATGCCAAACTGCCTACCCCTCAGCCCAGCCATTGAGGAAACCATCTGATAGACGTCATAGGCCTGCCCCAAAGGTCGGGACAAGGCTTCGCCTATATTTTCCTCGAAGTCGATCCTTGTCAGAGTAGCCCCCTCGCACATCAGGTTTCGGAGTTGCGCTCCACCATGCACGAAACCAGCACGATGAAACGCCGCTAAATCCTGGGCTGCACGATCCATCCAGATTAAGCGTGCGGCGGGCGTGTCAATCCGGATAAGATAAGGCAAGTCTTGGCCGACATACTCGAGCACTAAAACATCGGGCGTATGCCTCCAAACATTTGGCACTCGCCACCCATGTCGGGATAAAAACTCAAGCTTTCGTGCCTCATCGCCAAGCGTTGTCTGCATGAGTACATTAACGCGCGGCCGCTCTCCCAACACCAGCCAGCACAGACAAGACAACACCCACGCCCGCACATAGTGCACTGCGCACATCAGCTTGTCTGCGAACTTAGGCCTTCGCAATTTAACAACGCAGCGGTGCCCGTCGATATCGACAAAGTGCACTGAGGAAGGCTCAGAGGCATGCTCTGCAAGCCATTGGGTAAGCGCGCGCTGAAACGGAAGATCAGAGTTAAGCATCACGTTGTATTAAAAATCAAAAAGCCGGCTCAAGCCGGCTTTTTGATGGGTTCTATGCGAACTTAAACCAGATCGCCAACCACGACGACCGTAATGCTACTCACAACATCTGGATGCAAGGAAACTTGCACTGGGAATTCACCAACAGTCTTGAGTGGACCTTCAGGCAGACGCACTTGCGCTTTTTCAATGCCACCAAAGCCGGCAGCAACCAAACCAGTCGCAATGTCCATGTTGGTCACGGACCCAAACAGGCGACCATCCACCCCAGCTTTCTGGGTGATGCTCAACGAAAAGCTTTCCATACGCTGGCCAAGTGCTTGGGCAGCAACCAGTTTTTCAGCTTGAGCTTTTTCGAGCTCAGCGCGTCGGAGTTCGAACTCTTTGAGAGCAGACTCGGTCGCCCGACGTGCTTTTTTCTGAGGGATCAGGAAGTTGCGGGCGTAACCATCACGCACGCGCACGACTTCACCGAGATTCCCTACGTTAACGACTTTTTCGAGAAGAATGATTTGCATAGTAGGCCTCGGGATCAGTTGTGGTTGTCAGTGAAAGGCAACAGAGCCAAAAAGCGAGCACGCTTGATTGCTGAGTCGAGTTGACGCTGATAAATAGCCTTGGTACCAGTCAGACGAGCAGGAATAATCTTGCCGTTTTCCTGAATGAAGTCACGCAGTGTGTCGAGATCTTTGTAATCGATTTCATCAACACCAGCGGCGCTAAAGCGACAAAACTTACGACGCTTAAAAAGCGGATTTTGTTGAGTGAACTTCTTTTTTTCTTTGCGTTTACCGAAGAAAGCCATGATATGCCCTATTCAAATTTGTTCGATGCGCTGCGCATGCAGCCTAAATTTTTGAGAATCTTTTCTAACCGGTGCCAGAAATCCTAAAACGTTTACTGAGCGCCCTAAACTTATTGTGTGAGTCATCTGTGCTAGGTCTGCCATCGCAACTACCGTAATACCGAGGGTAACGCGACGAGGCTGGCCTGCTTCGATCACTTCGGATTCATGTGAGAGTAAGAATTCGAGAACTGGAACCCCAGATGGTGTGTACCTTAAGGGAAAAAGCTCTGCGATCTGCCCCTGCACTTCAAGCCGATTCACAACAAATCCGGATTACTCAACGTCGTCGGACATCGACTCAGCTGATGCCTTACGCGCCTCATCGCGCTCGACCTGCTTCATCATGAGCGAAGGCTCAGTTTGAGCAGCTTTGGTCTTGATGACAAGGTGACGCAACACGGCATCGTTGTAACGGAAAGAATGTTCGAGTTCGTCGAGCGTTGCCTGACCGCACTCAATGTTGAAGCACAAATAGTGCGCTTTCACGAGTTTTTGAATTGGGTAAGCCAGTTGACGACGACCCCAGTCTTCTGTGCGGTGAACTTTACCGCCTTGGGTCGTCACTAACGCTTGATAGCGCTCAACCATCGCGGGCACTTGCTCGCTTTGGTCTGGGTGAACGATAAAAACAATTTCATAATGGCGCATGCAATGCACTCCTAAGGATGTCCGGCGCCCTGTATGAAGACAAAACGCCGGGGACAGCCCGCCAGAGCCAAATATTGGCTGGTCGAGCAAGAAAGCCTTGTATTTTCGCGTATTTACGCTTGGAACGCAAGTTAGCTGAGAAAACGAGTTCGTATCGAACGCTCAATACCAGCGGCATCCAGACCAACACTCGCCAACAGTGCACCCTGCTCGCCATGATCGATAAAGCGGTCAGGAAGGCCCAGCTGAAGAACAGGGCAAACGACCCCTGCTGCATTAAGAGCTTCTGTCACGGCACTTCCCGCCCCACCCATAAGTGCCCCCTCTTCTAGGGTCACTAAACCTCGATGCTCTGAGGCCATCTGCAACACCAAAGCGGTATCAAGTGGCTTCACAAAACGCATATCCACAACCGTGAGGTCTAATACCTCAGCAACTTTTAGCGCCGCCGGCAGCAAAGTGCCAAACACCAACACAACAAGATCCTTGCCCTGCCGACGCACAATCCCCCGTCCCACAGGGACGGTATCTAAGCCCGCCGAAATGATTGCACCAGCGCCAGAGCCCCGCGGGTATCGAACGGAAGCCGGACCGGGGTGCTGATAACAGGTGCTCAGCAGCAGACGGGTTTCGTTTTCATCTGAAGGGGTTGCGACCACCATGTTCGGGATGCAACGCAGAAAGGCAATATCGTAATTTCCAGCGTGCGTTGCACCATCAGCCCCCACGAGTCCCGCACGATCTAAGGCAAACGTCACATCGAGATTTTGTAGCGCGACATCGTGTATCAGTTGGTCGTAGCCACGCTGCAAAAACGTTGAGTAAATCGCCAGCACCGGCTTCTGCCCCTCACAGGCCAAACCCGCAGCGAAGGTCACCGCGTGCTGCTCGGCAATACCCACATCAAAATAGCGCTTGGGGAAGCGTTTTTCGAACTCCACCATGCCACTACCTTCGCGCATCGCGGGTGTCACACCGGTTAGCCTGGGATCATGCTCGGCCATATCGCATAACCAGGACCCAAATACTTGCGTAAAGGTCGTCTTGGGTGCTGCAGCGGGTTTCTGAATGCCCACTGCTGGATCAAACTTTCCGGGGCCATGGTAGAGCACAGGATCCGCTTCAGCCAGCTTATAACCCTGCCCTTTCTTTGTTACGACATGCAAAAACTGCGGTCCCTTCAAAGCACGCATATTTTGTAATGTCGGAATTAAGGCGTCCAAATCGTGTCCATCAATGGGCCCGACATAATTAAAGCCCATTTCCTCGAACAGGGTGGCTGGCGTCACCATCCCTTTTGCGTGTTCTTCAAAGCGGCGTGCCAACTCGAGCACGGGTGGCACATGTTGCAACACAGCGCGCCCCATGTTTTTAGCAGCCGCGTAAAACTGACCGGACATGAGACGAGCGAAATAGCGATTGAGCGCGCCTACCGGCGGCGAGATCGACATGTCGTTGTCATTCAAAATCACCAGCAAATTAATGTCGGGCGTCACACCCGCGTTATTCATCGCCTCAAACACCATGCCCGCTGACATCGCGCCATCTCCGATCACGGCAATGTGCTGACGCGATACACCTGCATTACGAGATGCTACGGCCATGCCGAGCGCTGCAGAAATCGAGGTGGATGAATGCGCCGTGCCAAAGGCGTCGTACTCGGACTCGCTGCGCTTGGGAAATCCGGAGATACCACCAAACTGGCGCAGGCCGGCCATCTGCTCTTTACGACCCGTCAAAATCTTGTGCGGATAGGACTGATGACCCACGTCCCAAATAATGCGATCGTGCGGCGTGTCGTAAACGTAGTGCAACGCGACGGTCAACTCAACCGTTCCGAGATTCGAAGATAGATGCCCGCCAGTCCGCGAGACCGACTGCAGCACAAATCCACGTAACTCATCGGCTAGTTGTTGGAGGCCACGCCGATCCAACCCTTTTAAGTCAGACGGACGGTGAATTCGATTTAGTAAATCTGTTGACATAGCGCTCAATCAGTTTGTTCGTATCGGATCACAACCATTAGTGATCACGCAACACAATAAAGTCTGCTAACCCACCCAACAAGGTGGCCGTATCGCCTAGCGGCAACAAGGCCTGGCGTGCCGTTTGATGCAATGAGGAGGCGAGCGACTGCGCGCCCTCTAACCCCATCAGGGTCACATACGTGGGTTTGTTTGCGGCAGCATCTTTGCCTGCCGTTTTACCAAGCTTGGCCGTATCAGTGGTCACATCTAATACATCGTCCACCACTTGAAACGCCAAACCAATCGCACTGGCATAGTCGTCTAAGCAGCGTTCTTGCGTCGCCTGCGCACCCGCCACAAGCCCTCCAAGCTTTACGCTCGCCGCGAGTAGAGCCCCGGTTTTAAGCAAGTGCATTTGTTGCAACTCTTGCTGAGATAAGGTTTTACCTACGCTTGCCAAATCAATCGCCTGACCGCCCGCCATTCCAAGACTGCCAGCCGCCTGTGCCAACAGCCGCGTTGCTCTCACGACCGCTTCCGGGGCCAGGGGCATTTGCGCTAACAAATCAAAAGCAAGCGGTTGCAAGGCATCGCCCGCCAATAACGCCGTTGCTTCATCATATTGCACATGCAGGGTCGGACGTCCTCGGCGCAGCATGTCATCGTCCATGCACGGCAAGTCATCATGCACCAGCGAATAGGCATGTACAAGTTCGACTGCTGCTGCTGCACGATCCAACGACTCATTAATGTCACTGGTCACGGCCCCCGGACGCACACCCGCGTACCCGGCCGCATACACTAGCGCGGCACGCACCCGTTTGCCTCCGCCTAGCACGGCATAACGCATTGCTTGGTGGAGCCGGGCAGGTACTTGGTCGGCTGGAGGCAGCAAACGCTCGAGCACCTGCTCGATATGCTGCGCACGCTCGGTGAGCCAACTCGTCAAGGCACTTTCTGCCACCATCATGACGCTTCGCGATCCAATCCCTCAAAGGGCTTGAGCATCCCAGACTCAAGCACCTTGACCTGTTGCTCGGCCTGCGCCAGGCGCTCTTGGCAGATGCGTGTCAAGGCCACCCCGCGGCGATAAGCTGCCAGGGACTCTTCGAGCGGTAACGTGCCTGACTCCATCGATGCCACAAGCGCCTCAAGTTGCAAAAGCGCAGTTTCGAAGTCTTGAGGCAGAGTCGGATCAAGATCCTCGCGATCAGACGCCGTTAGTTCGGCCACAGATTTGTTAGCTTTGGGCAAGCAAAACTCCGTTCAGGGCTGGGTTAAAGATTAACCTGACAATAGGCAAGCTATCTATTGTACGAGAACATCGCCCGCCCAACCCTTGGGGTACAATCGTTTTTTTATGGTGATCGGCCAATCCGATTTTTCTTCGCGCCAGTACGGTAATGTCCGTCCTGGCATTTTTATCCGTGCGGAGGGAATCATGACCGACATTGGTCGGATGGCGCATTTGGCGCCCGCTCGCACACAGCTAGACGTTAGCGCGTACTTTGACCCCGCGCTATTTGCCCGCGAGCAAGCAAGTATTTTTAAACAGTCCTCTACCTATGTTGGACATCAAAAGGGTGTGCCCAACCGGGGAGACTGGCGTACGTTGTCCCATGAAAACAATGGGCGGGTGCTCGTTCGTGCAGAGTCTGGTGTTGAACTCCTATCAAACGTTTGTCGACACCGTCAAGCATTGATGCTTGGTGGCACAACCGGTAATGTGGGGGGGCATGGGAATACCCATGGCAACCTTGTGGGTACTGGCGGCAATATCGTCTGCCCCTTGCACCGCTGGACCTACGATAAGCAAGGCCGCTTGCTTGGGGCCCCTCAGTTTGACGATAAGCCTTGCCTGAATCTTGAACGCTTTTCAATTAAAGACTGCCATGGGCTGCTCTTTGAGGGCCCGCGCGATCCAGTCGCGGACATTGGCAAACTGTTTGCCCGTCCGGAGTTCGACTTCTCGGACTACGTACTGGATCACGTCGAAGTTCACCAGTGCAATTACAACTGGAAAACCTTTATTGAGGTTTACCTAGAGGATTACCACGTCGCCCCCTTCCACCCCGGGCTAGGTCATTTTGTGACTTGCGATGACCTATCGTGGGAATTTACCGACCAATACAGTATGCAACGTGTTGGGGTGCATCAGGCCCTGTCGCAACCCGGCACGCCCGCCTACAAGGTATGGCATGACAAACTGATGCAATTCCGCCGCGGGCAGGCCCCTGACTTCGGAGCCGTCTGGGTAACGTATTTTCCGACGCACATGATCGAGCTTTATCCACACGTGCTCGTGTTGTCGACGCTCTACCCGAAGTCACCGCAAGAAACGGTCAATATTGTCGAGTTCTATTACCCAGAAGAGATCGCTCTCTTTGAGCGCGAGTTCGTGGAAGCGCAGCGCGAGGCCTACATGGAAACTGCAGTAGAAGACGACGAAATCGCTGAGCGGATGGACGCAGGACGCTTGGCCTTGCTCAAGCGAGGTGTCAGTGAAACAGGCCCCTACCAATCTCCAATGGAGGATGGGATGCAACATTTCCATGAGTGGTATCGCAACACCCTCGGTGCGAGCCCCGGGAACTCTTTGCCAGACTGAGCGTCCAAGCGATATGATCACGCAATCGACGCAGAGATTTCTGATCGGTGCGCCTCATAACCCTATGGTCATTGTGTGTTTAACTTTTAATTTGAGATCATGAAACGAATCATCTTGTTTTTAGTGACTAACCTCGCTGTCATGCTGGTGCTTAGCGCTACGCTGAGCATTCTGGGCGTTAACCGCTTCATGACCGAGCAGGGCCTGAACCTCCCGATGCTGCTGATCTTCTCTTTGATCGTCGGCTTTACCGGTTCGTTCATCTCACTGTTGATTAGCAAACCCATGGCGAAATGGAGCACTGGCGCCCAGATCATCGATCCGCAGGCGCCTGGCGGCCCACGCGAGTCTTGGCTCGTGGACACGGTGCATCAACTCGCTGACCGGGCTGGTATTGGCCGGCCAGAGGTTGCCATCTACGAGGGTGAGCCAAACGCCTTTGCAACGGGTGCGTTCAAGAACGATTCCCTCGTTGCCGTCTCAACAGGACTGTTGGACAGCATGACCGAAGAAGAAATCTCGGCAGTGTTGGCACACGAAGTCGCTCACATCGCGAACGGCGATATGGTGACCCTGACGCTTATTCAGGGCGTGGTCAACACCTTTGTGGTTTTCCTGGCTCGCGTGGTCGGTTACTTCGTCGACCGAGTCGTGCTCAAGAACGAGCGCGGGATGGGCATGGGCTACTACGCAACGGTGATTGTGTGCGAGATCGCCTTCGGTGTCGCTGCGAGCTTAATCGTGGCCTGGTTCTCGCGTCAGCGCGAGTACCGAGCCGACGCTGGCTCAGCTCAGTTACTGAACTCGCGTGAGCCTATGATCCGTGCGCTAGCTCGTTTGGGTGGAATCACTCCAGGCGAACTGCCAAAAAGCTTTGAAGCGTCGGGCATTACTGGTGGTGGTGGCTTGGGCGCGATGTTCGCCACGCACCCGCCCATCAACGCACGGATTCAAGCCTTGCAAAACATGCGGGTGGTCTAAACCTTAACGCTCCCGGGCGGCAGGCGCCTGGGAGCGCTAGTGCGCCTGCTCCCAGTTAGGTCCCACACCCACTTCTGCGACAAGTGGGACCTTCAAGGCAGCTACATCGCACATCAAACTCGGTAATTTCATTCGAATTTGCTCCAACTCCTGCTGCGGCACATCCAGTACGAGTTCATCGTGGACCTGCATCACCATCTTTGTCTGCAAGCCTTCTGCTTTGAGCCAGTCCTGCACCGCCACCATCGCCAGCTTAATTAGGTCAGCTGCTGTGCCTTGCATTGGCGCATTGATGGCAGCGCGCTCAGCACCCGCTCGTCTTGCGCCTGCTGCGTTGATATCGGCTAGCCACAAACGGCGACCAAACACGGTTTCGACATAGCCTTGGGCATGCGCAAGCGTGCGGGTCTCGGCCATGTACTGCGCAACACCTGGGTAGCGCGCGAAGTAGCGGTCGATATAAGACTGCGCCGCATCGCGCGTGATGCCCAGATTACTCGCCAAACCAAATGCACCCATCCCGTAAATCAAGCCAAAATTAATCGCCTTAGCCGCTCGACGTTGCTCGGAGGACACCTCGGCCAGGCTTACGCCAAACACTTCAGAGGCGGTCGCCCGATGGATATCTTCGCCAGCAGCAAAAGCCCGCTGTAAATTCGCATCGTTCGACACGTGCGCCATCACGCGCAATTCAATTTGCGAATAGTCTGCAGAGACAATCACACCCCCACTTGCGACAAAGGCCTCACGCACGCGACGACCTGCCTCAGAACGCACAGGAATATTTTGTAAGTTAGGCTCGGACGACGCCAAGCGGCCTGTAATGACCGCAGCCTGCGCATAGTGCGTGTGCACCCTACCCGTTGTCGCATTGACCATACGGGGCAATTTATCGGTGTAGGTCGACTTCAGTTTGGCTAAGCCACGATACTCAAGTAAGACTTGCGGCAAAGGATAGTCTTCAGCCAGCTTGGTTAACACTTCCTCGTCCGTGGAAGGAGCGCCCCCAGCAGTCTTGCGCACCACCGGCAACTGCATTCGACCGAAAAGAATCTCACCTAACTGTTTTGGAGAGTTCAAATTAAAGGGCTGACCCGCCAATGTGTAGGCACGCTGCTCGAGCTCGAGCATCTCTTGCCCAAGCACATGGCTTTGCCGCCCAAGTTCAACTGAGTCGATCTTGACACCTGTGCGTTCGATTTCAAACAAGACACGCGATACCTTCATCTCAAGCTGATAAACGAACTCGAGCTTCGGATCATTCTTGACTTGTGGCCGCAGCACCTCGTGCAGTCGCAACGTGAAGTCAGCGTCTTCGCAGGCGTATTGCGTCGCGCGTTCAAGATCAACTTCATCAAAACAGATCTGATGCGCACCCTTGCCGCACAACTCCTCGAAGGTGACACCCTTCACACCTAAATAGCGTTGACCTAACTCGTCTAACCCTACGCCTCGGTGAGATTCCAACACATATGCTTGCAACATGGTGTCATCCGCCACACCTTGGAGGTCAATCCCCTCATTAGCGAAAATGTGCGTGTCATATTTTGCGTGATGCAATAACTTGGTCGATGCGGTGTCCTCTAACCAAGACTTCATTTTGGCTAGAACTTCAGTGCGGGGCAGCTGATCCTGCGCCTGTGTGCCACGATGCGCCACAGGAATATAGCAAGCTTGCCCAGGAGCCACGCTGAGCGAAATTCCGACTAATCTTGCTTGCAGAGGCTCGAGCGACGTCGTCTCCGTGTCTAACGCAACACATGCTGCGGACCGCGCACGATCCAGCCAACGTTGCAGCGCCTCCCAATCTGTCACCATCTCGTATTTTGTTTGTGCAGGGGCCGCTGGCCGAACCGCTTCAGGCGCGACACGTGTATCGCCCGCCGGAACCCGCGACTCCTCGCCAGTTAGCTCTCGCAACCACGACCGAAAACCGTAACGTTCGAATAAGGCAATCAAATCGTCGCGCTGTGGTGGCTTGGGCGTCAGCACAGCGATTTCGGGTACCTCGGCTACGAGATCACAGTCCGTCTTGACCGTGAGTAGCTCGCGCGTCAAGGGGAATTGACTAATTGCCGCACGTAAATTTTCGCCAGCAACACCCTTAATCTCTTGTGCGCGTTCCACGAGCGCCTCGACCGAGCCGTATTCTTCGATCCACTTCGCAGCCGTTTTAGGGCCAACTTTTTGGACACCTGGCACGTTATCGACCGTATCACCGACAAGCATGAGGTAATCCACGATGCGTTCAGGGGAAACCCCAAATTTTTGATAGACGGCAGGCGGGTCTAGCCGCTCGCCTGACATCGTATTGACCAAGGTGACATGCGAGGTCACAAGTTGCGCCAGGTCCTTGTCGCCCGTGGAGATGATCGTATGCACATCATGCGTCGTTGCCCATTGTGCCAAGGTGCCGATCACATCGTCTGCTTCAACGCCCTGTACGCCTAAAACGGCCCAGCCCAAGGCACGCACGGCGGCATGGATGGGCTCAATCTGACTGGCGAGTTCAGTCGGCATGGGTGGGCGATGCGACTTGTACTCTGGATACAAATCATCCCGGAAGGTCTTACCCTTGACATCAAAGACACAGGCGGCATAGTCAGCCTTATAGTCTTGGATCAGTTTGCGCATCATATTGACTACGCCGTATATTGCACCTGTGGGTTCTCCTTGCGCGTTGCGCAAATCGGGCATGGCATGAAATGCCCGATAGAGGTAACTCGATCCATCCACTAGCAATAAGGTTTTTTTCATGGGCTACAAAAAAGAATTGGTTTCGCCGATCACTGAGCAGGCAACCCAAATTATGTCAGAGATGGTGCACGCCGCAGAGACTTTAGCCTCCATCGGCCCCGCAATCAGTATTTTTGGTAGTGCTAGGATTAAGCGTGACTCGCCCTATTTCACCCTGAGCGAGACGATCGCCGCGCAACTCGCCAAAGCGGGCTTCGCTATTATCGCAGGCGGAGGCCCGGGAATCATGGAAGCCGCAAACAAAGGGGCTTTTGAGGCGGGTGGCGCAAGCATCGGCTTGCACATCACCTTACCAAAGGAAGCCAAGCGTAATGAGTACCTGACAACCAGCTTGGCCTTTCGGCACTTTGTGTCGCGCAAATCGACTTTTTTCATGCACAGCGCGGGATATGTCGTCCTACCAGGCGGTTTTGGCACGCTTGATGAGTTATTCGAAGCGGTCACCCTGATGCAAACGGGGAAAATCCCCACCGTGCCGGTAATTCTAGTCGGACAAGTGTTCTGGGGCGGGTTGATGGACTGGATTAAGGAGCAACTCGAACAAAGCGGGTTGGTCAACAATCTGGCTGGCATGCACTTCTTTATCGAAGATGATCCAGCACGCATTGCCGAACATTTCAAAATATTCTTTGCACAGCACCCTGACTTGCTAAAGCAACAACCCAATAAGCCCGTATGAAGCCAATGGACATTTGCGTTTAATCAAGCACGCTTGTCGCGCTTGGCAGTAAATTGAAACAGTCTCTTAATTATTCAAATAGGTCACACCATGGATCGCGCAGTTTTCCCGATGAAATTAAATAACCCTGAGCTGCTCCGCATGCAGTCGTATATCGATGGCAAGTGGGTGGATGCGCCGGATGGCGCCGAGTTCGCCGTCGATAATCCAGCCACTGGCAGCAACATTGCTCATGTGAGTAACTTAGGCGCCAAGCAAGCCGAGCAGGCTATTGCAGCGGCAAGCCGCGCGTTCCCGGCATGGCGGGCGCGCACGGCCAAAGAGCGCTCGAATATTCTGCGCAAATGGTTTGATCTGATCATCGCTCATACCGATGATCTCGCTCGCATCATGACGCTGGAGCAAGGCAAGCCCTTCGCTGAAGCCAAGGGCGAGATTGCCTATGGCGCTTCCTTTGTTGAGTGGTTTGCCGAGCAAGCCAAACGCGTCATGGGCGACACGATTTCTGCTCCACTCGCGACCAATCGCATGTTGGTATTACGCGAGCCGATCGGAGTTTGTGCAGCCATTACGCCTTGGAACTTTCCCAATGCGATGATCACCCGCAAAGTCGCGCCTGCCATTGCCGCGGGTTGCACGATCGTGCTCAAGCCCGCGGAGCAAACCCCTCTCTCAGCGTTGGCTCTCGCTGTGCTTGCGGAGCAAGCTGGCATTCCACCGGGGGTGCTCAACATCATCACCGCTGACAGTGATAACTCCATCGCGATCGGCAAAGTACTTTGCGCAAGCCCGGTCGTTCGCAAAGTCACTTTCACGGGATCCACACCCGTGGGTCGGATCCTGATGCAACAAAGTGCCTCTAGTATTAAAAAAATGTCTCTGGAACTTGGCGGACACGCCCCCTTCATCGTGTTTGAAGACGCTGATCTCGACGCTGCCCTCGAGGGTGCGATGATTTCGAAATATCGCAACGCTGGCCAAACCTGCGTTTGTACCAATCGCTTTTACGTTCATGCGAAAGTCTATGACAGCTTCGTTGAAAAGCTTGCTGCACGCGTATCAGGCACGCTCTCTGTCGGAGAAGGCTTTGAAGACAAGGTGACCACAGGTCCGCTCATAGACGATGCCGCAATCGCTAAGGTGCAAGAGCATGTAGCAGACGCGATTGCAAAAGGCGCAAAGGTAGTCACCGGCGGGGCTGCACATAGTCGTGGTGGTAGATTCTATCAACCGACTGTGCTGGCCAATATCAATGAAGATATGTTGTGCATGCGTGAAGAGACGTTCGGACCGGTCGCACCCGTCGTCAAATTCACAGATGAGGCTGAAGTCATTCGCTTGGCGAACAACACAGACTACGGTTTAGCTTCGTACTTCTATAGTCGAGACATCGGCAGAATCTTTCGGGTCGCAGAAGCGCTCGAGTACGGGATGGTCGGTGTCAATACCGGCTTAATTTCGAACGAAATGGCGCCCTTCGGCGGCGTCAAGCAGTCAGGGCTTGGCCGCGAAGGGTCTGTCTATGGCATGGACGACTTCATGGAAATGAAGTACGTCTGTTTGGGTGGAATTTAAGCGCCA
>Ga0164293_10000852_pt1 | contig 25440 bp, 27 predicted proteins | sample GEODES118metaG_FD_111487 | JGI IMG/M metagenome (GOLD analysis project Ga0164293, IMG submission 111487) | Eutrophic lake water microbial communities from Lake Mendota, Wisconsin, USA - GEODES118 metaG | ecosystem: Environmental > Aquatic > Freshwater > Lake | place: USA: Lake Mendota...
ACATTTGGATCATTTAAAAATATAGATTCAGTGCCATTTCCATGATGAACATCCCAGTCAACTACAGCCACACGAAGATCTTTATTATGAGTTTTCTTTGCTACCCCAATAGCAACTGCAAGATTTGAAAAGATGCAATAACCCATCCCAGTTTCGGAGACTGCATGATGACCTGGCGGTCTAAGCAGGGCATATCCATTATCAACATCACCATTTAGGACTGCTTCGAATAATTCAATTGCCCCGCCCGCTGCCATAGCAGCAATTTCATATCCACCTTTAGCAAATGGCGTTGTTAAATCACCACCATCCCCACCAAGTCTTGAAGCAGAATCCTTTTTTATTCGCGCTATATGTTCTTTGGTATGAACAGTTGCTAACTCTGTCTCACTCGCAGCTCTTACTGGAATTCGAATCAAATCTTCGATTAGACCTGAAACCACAATTAATTCATGGATTCTCTTCTTTGTCTCAGGATTTTCATAGTTCATATATGGCTGCAGGCCCGCTCCAGGATCTGAGGGCATATCACCGACAAATGTGCCTGTGTCATGCCATCCAAATATCTCGTGATAAACATAACCAGTACGCATAGGCTCAAGCCTAAAGCCAAGTTGGATAAATGACTATTACTCTTTCGTCTATGGCTAAATCAAGAGTGGCTCTACTTCTAGCGCTACTGCTTGCTATAAACCCACTTGAGGCATCAGCTCTTCACTCTCTTGATAAATATGTAAGTAGCAAGCACCTTGCCACCCCAGGCCTACTAATCCTTAATCCATTAGATGGCCAAGTAATTGCGCAGAACTCTCCAGATACCGTGCGAGTGCCAGCATCGGTTCTTAAACTAGTCTCATCGGCTGCTGCGCTTCACTTTGTGGGCGGTGAGAGAAGATATGTAACAAGTATTTTCACAACAGAAAGTGATAACACCTATCTAATAAAGGGCTCACTAGATCCTTGGATGAGCAGTAATCTCACTTTAGCTAAGAAGAATGGACAGAAATATCTTCCCTCGCTCATTACCAAAGCAAACTTAGAAAATAAGAGGAAGATAACTATTTACTACGCCACTCTCTTTGAGAGAGATCGATATGACTTAAGTCTTAATCTAAAGAGAAAAGGTATTAAGGCTACTTTTAAGAGGGTTACCTCAGCCCAGGCTAAAGAATTAGCGAAAGAGGAGATTGCCTCACTAACCTCACCACCACTTTCTGAGATGATCAAGTTTGTAAACCTTTATAGCGATAACACTCTGGCAAATCGCTTAGCAATGTCAGCAGCTCGCGAGATTGGATTTGAGCGAACAAGTAAGGGCCTTACTCAAACCTTTAAATTAGCTTTGGAAGAAATTGGGGTTAATAGCCAAGGTTTAGTAGCAAAAGATGGCAGTGGCCTTGATAAAGGCAATCGCCTATCAACACAAACTGTCGTTGAGCTTCTAGTAAAAATAAGAGATAACCCGCAGTATCAAGCTATCTATGAAGGACTTCCAGTGGCTGGAAAGAGCGGGACGCTAAAGAAGAGATTTATTGAAGATGGTCCTGAGGCGGTAGGAAAAGTGAAAGCTAAGACTGGCTGGCTTAGAAATACAGTGACTCTTGCAGGCTATGCCAAGTCAGCAGATAAAGAGTATGTCTTTGCAATTATGGCTGATGGGATAACACCAACGCTAAGTGGAAGAAATAAAGCAAGAGCTGCAATGGATCGACTACTAGAAGCTATTGTGCTGGGGAATCATTAAAGACTTTAATTGAACCACCGTAACAAGCAACCCAAACTCTCTTCTCTAACTTTTCATAAGTCACACCAATTGGCCTGTTGCAGACCTTAATTTTCTGCAAGATCTTAAAATCACTACCCCTGACCTTCACAAGAGTATTGCTGGTGTAATTAACTACATATAGAGCGCTGCCATCAGCTGAGATATCAAGGCTTCGCGCTGCAGAGCCAGTCTTTACTGACTTCACAACTTTATTGGTAGATAAGTCAAAGGCAATGACGCGTCCTGCAGCGTTAAGGGTGGCATATAGATAGGCATTGTCAGGAGATAGGACTAAAGCTCTTGGATTTGAACCCACGTTAAGTAGCTCTTTTTCGAAACTTACAAGATTTATCTTATGAACTACCGAGCCTCCCATCTGGGCAACAAAGGCATATTGAGAGTCATTAGAGATAGTAATTCCTCTCGGGTATGCCCCGATTTTTATTGTTTTCACAACTTTGCCAAGCTCTGTCGAAACTATAGAGAGGTCGTAGGAGCACCAGTTACTTACCAAGACATATTTATTATCTGGACTAACTTCAACAACTTTAGGAACTACACCAACTTTATAAGCGGCATCAATAGTCCATGACTGAGTATCGATGCGATAGAGAAATGAACGGTCATAGTTATCACTCGGATTACACTTATCGGTGCCTTCTCGATTAAAACCTCGGCCATACATCGCATAATTTGTTACATATAAATTCTTACCATCAGGTGAAAATGCCCCTTCAACTGGGGAGCCGCGATGGAGCCCGGAGTACCCTTTGAAACCAAGCTCTTTCAGGTTTACCTGGTCTGATATGGATTTCACCAGTCCAAGGCTTTGAGCATCATAAATTGTCACGCTATGGCGATACATCATGTTATGGGCAGAGACAAAACCGGTATTTGAGGAGCGCACTGATTTAGGAGAGATATCACCAGTAATAGTGGCTTCCAGTTTTAACTTAAAGGTTTCAGATAGCGGCTCTGCAGAAGCTGGAATTGCGCTGGTAAATATAAGGTTTAGAGATATAGCCCACGCCAAGTAGATACGCACCAGTGCAATCTACAGGGTAATCTCGCGACATGATTTCACCATATATCGCGTTAATGAAATTACGTGTAGTGGAATTATTGCTAGTAACCACCCTACCTGCCCTCTTTCTTGCAGCAGATGGTGTTCCACCACTTGGAATCTCTCTAGCAACGCTACTCGGTGGAACTCTGGCAGCTGGAGCTGCTAACGCTTTTAATATGATTATTGAATCTGATATCGATCAATTAATGGATAGAACATCTAAGCGTCCGATTGTGAATAAAGAGGTAAGCGAGAATCAAGCCTTTGCTTTTGCAACAGCGCTAACAGTTCTATCTCTCTCTATCTTCTGGGTCTTTACCAATCCTTTAGCAACAGCGCTAACTATTGGCGCAATCACCTTCTATGTATTTGGCTATACAGTAGGTCTTAAGCGGCGCACCTCCCAGAACATCGTCTGGGGCGGGATTGCAGGGTGTATGCCAGTTTTAATCGGATGGGCAGCAGTTGCCAATTCTCTTAACAGCACAGCTTTTCTATTCTTTATGGTTATCTTCTTCTGGACTCCGCCCCACTTCTGGGCTCTAGCTATTAAATATAAAGATGATTACGCAGCAGCAGGAATTCCAATGCTTCCAGTAGTTGCTCCAATTGCAAAAGTTGAACAGCAGATGTGGTTTCACACCATTGCAATGTTTGCCACCTCATACCTAACTCTCTACTCAGCAGCTCTGCCAAACTGGAGTTATATTGCAAATACCGCCCTTACTATTTTCTTTGCAATACAGATGTCTAGCCTTAGAGGCTCGCAGATCGAGAAGTCCGCAGCAAAGATATTTCATGGCTCGATTACCTACCTGAGTCTTTATTCCATTCTTCTAGTTGCTGCAATATTCATCACTTTTTAACTGACACACCTACTTTTCTCCTGCATTTCCCAGCCTTGGCCTTTATCCTTTCATTCAAGCAATTGACCCCCAATCCCCAGGGAGCCACGAATTGAGATCTAAACGCGCCCGCTTAATAGCGCTCTCCACCTCTTTATTACTTCTCATTGCTCATAGCCCTGCCTATAGCAAAACTCCAAAGCCAACTCTTGCTCAAATTGAGGCTGCAAAGAAAGCTGAAGCAGAGAAAAAGAAGATTGCAGATGCTGCTGCTGCCAAATTAAGTAAAGCGAATTTAACTTTAAAGCAATTAACAGCAGTTTCAAATGCAGCAAGAGCTAAATATGAAGCAGCAAAGAGAGAGCTAGCAATAGCAACTAAGGAAGCTGAATCTGCTGCGGCGGCCTATAGCGCTGCGGTAAGTGAAGTTAAAGCAGCGCATGATTCCATTGGTCGCCTTGCCACCAATGCCTACATTATGGGGGGTGGATTTACTGATTTAAATTCAGTTCTTCACTCTGATGGGCCACAAGATTTAATTGATCGGCTTTCAACTCTAGATACTCTAGGAAATCAAAACACCCAAGCTCTATTTAGATTTAAAGCGGCAGAGGAGGCAGCTGCAAAAGCAAAGAAAGCTGCTGATTCAGCCAAGGCAGCGCAAGAGGTAGCAACTGAAAAAGTTGAAGAAACTAAAATTGAGGCAGATGCTGCTAGAAATGCCCAGCAAAAGGAAGTGGATAAACTTCAAAAGATTCAAGATCAAGTATTAAAAGAACTCAATGCCGCAAGAAAGACTCGTGTAACTCTTGAACAACAGCGACAACTTGCTTTATTAGAAGAAGCAAATGCCAGTATCGCAACTAATACCAAGATCTACACCAACGTATGGCCCGATGCAGGATTTAAAGGACGGAGCACATCTCGTTCCACACCTGAGATGCGAGCTGTTGCTGTGGCTTTTGCCAAGAAGCAAGTGCTAGCCAGAAAACCATATGTATGGGGCGATGAAGGTCCAAATGCCTTTGATTGCTCTGGTTTGGTTTATGCCGCTTATCGCGCAGCAGGACTTGGCTGGCCAAATTGGGATCGTCTCAATTCATCTCTTTACTTCAGTTACACCAAGCATGTTCCGCTAAGTCAATTAGAGCCAGGTGACTTACTTTTCTATTCCTATAAAGGAACGGTAAACACCATCCATCACATCACTATCTATGCTGGCAACGGAATGATGTGGGAGGCAAATTCTACAAAGACAGGCCTGCTTTTCTCCAATATATATAGCATCAAGGGATTAATGCCATATGGAGGCCGGGTCTAGGGCGATTACCCTTAGCCTCATGGCCGAAACCACCCCGCTCTATCAGATCCGACTTGCTGTTAGATCTGAATTAGAAGATATTGCAGCAGGTGATAGCGTTTTAGTTGCTGCCTCTGGTGGAGCTGATTCATCAGCTCTTGCTGCAGCTTTATTACTTGAATGCAAATCAAAATCAATTAAAGTAATTGCTCTAATTATCGATCATGGCCTGCAGAAGAATTCAGCAGATGTAACCCATGAAACAAAGAGAACACTTACAAAAATCGGTTATGAAAATATTGAAATCAGACGAGTCACTGTTGAAATCACTGATGGCCTAGAGGCATCAGCAAGAAGAGCGCGCTATCAAGCTTTAAGCGATGTGGCTAACTCTCATAACGCAGTTGCTATTTTTCTAGGACATACAAAAGATGATCAGGCAGAGACAGTACTTCTTGGGCTCTCTCGTGGCTCTGGATCTCGCTCACTATCTGGAATGGCAGCAAGGGTTGATCGCTATCGCAGACCACTTCTTGCAATTACTAGAGCGCAAACAGAGGCAGCATGTGAAGAAGCTGGAATTAAGTTCTGGCAAGATCCACATAATCAATCGATGGAATTTACAAGAGTGAGAGTTCGCGAAGTAGTTCTGCCAACAATGGAGAAGGAGATTGGCCCTGGCATTAGTGATGCCCTTGCAAGATCTGCCAAGTTGCTCCGAGATGATGCCGACGCGCTTGATTACCTAAGTGATGAGATTTTTTCTAAGTTAGAGCCAGCATCGCTAGATATCTCAAAGCTTGAATCACAGCCCCGGGCCATTAGAACTAGAATCCTAAGGAGAGCTATCTATCTAGCTGGAGCCCCGCAGGGTTCACTTTCAGCAGAGCATATTGAGCCTGTTGAGGCTCTCATCACAGCCTGGAAAGGGCAAGGGGCTATCTCACTTCCTGGTGGTGTGACCGTGGCTCGAATTTCGGGCAGACTTTCGCTCTCTAAAAGCAGTGGGCAGGAATAGTTAATACAAGGCGAGAGGGCGACAGTGGATCTGGAATCAGTTAAGGGCGAGATTGAAAGAGTTGTAGTAACTGATGAGAAGTTACAAGCTCGCTTAAAAGAGATAGCTGCCCAGATCGAAGCGGATTATAAAAATCAAGATCTCTTGCTTATCGGCGTACTAAAAGGTGCAGTGATGGTTATGGCTGACCTATCACGATATATCAATCGACACCTAGATATGGATTGGATGGCTGTTTCATCCTATGGCTCTGGAACAAAATCATCAGGTGTTGTAAGAATTATGAAAGATTTAGATAAAGATATTACAGGAAGAAATGTCTTAATCGTTGAAGATATCGTTGACACTGGCCTAACACTTGATTGGTTAAGTGCAAACCTTAAATCTCGCGGAGCAAAGAGCGTTGAGATAATGACTGTTCTTAGAAAACCGGAATCTGCTCAAGTTGAAGTTGCAGTGAAGTATGTTGGCTTTGATATTCCAAAGGATTTTGTCATTGGCTATGGACTAGATTTCAATGAGAAGTATAGAAACCTTCCCTTTATTGCCGTGCTTGCTAAGCATATGTATGAGTAAACATGGCCGATAAGAAAGTAAAAGTAAAACCTCCTAAGCTTCCTGCGAAATCTGGCAAGAAGCCAGCGCCTCAGAAAATACTCAAGCGCCCCTTATTTTGGATTTTAATTGCAATAGTTGGCGTAACTATCTTTGGTCAGATTTCATCTGGCAGCAATCAATTTACAAAGATCGATACTTCAAAGGCTATGGCAGCAATTACAAGAGGCGATGTGGAATCTGCCAATATCGTTGACCGAGATCAAAAGATTCAGTTAGTTCTTAAACCTGGGGTGGCAATAAATGGAGCTACCAAGGTCGAGGCTTCTTATGTCACAGGGCAAGAGCCAATAATTGTTAGTCTTTTAACTGCAAATCAGCCTGCAAAAGAGTGGGATGTAACTGTTCCCAAGATCAACATTCTTGTCTCGATCCTCTTTACCTTAGGCCCAATACTTCTTTTAGCGTTTTTACTCCTGTTCTTCTTGAGCCGATCACAAGGAGGATCAAAAGTATTTTCCTTTGGTCGCTCCAAGGCAAAACTTCATGACAACGAAGTCCCACAAACTACCTTTGCTGATGTTGCAGGAGCTGATGAGGCAATTGAGGAGTTTCGGGAGATTAAAGATTTCTTAGCAGAGCCAAAGAAGTATCTAGAAATTGGAGCAAAAATTCCTAAAGGCATTCTCCTTTTTGGTCCTCCAGGAACTGGAAAGACTCTTCTTGCAAGAGCAGTGGCAGGAGAGGCAAAAGTTCCTTTCTATTCCATCTCAGGTTCTGACTTCGTTGAAATGTTTGTTGGTGTGGGAGCTGCTCGCGTGAGAGATCTATTTACTCAAGCAAAGGCAAATGCCCCTGCAATTATCTTTGTTGATGAGATTGATGCGGTTGGTCGTCATCGCGGCGCTGGAATGGGCGGCGGACATGATGAACGCGAACAGACATTAAATCAATTGCTAGTTGAGATGGATGGCTTTGAAGCACATGAACAGGTAATCCTGATTGCAGCAACAAATCGTCCAGATATTTTAGATCCAGCGCTACTTCGCCCCGGAAGATTTGATCGCCAAATTGGTGTGGACCGCCCAGATGTAAAAGGGCGCGAGGCAATAATTAAAGTTCACTCTAAGAATAAGCCTCTAGAAAAGGGCCTTGATCTTTTGGCGATAGCTCGAAGGACTCCAGGATTTACTGGAGCAGATCTAGCAAATGTTTTAAATGAAGCAGCTCTTTTAACTGCTAGAGAAAACCGCAAGGTAATTACATCAACTGATGTCGATGAAGCCATTGATCGTGTGATGGCTGGACCGCAGCGTAAATCAAGGCTTATGAGCGAGGAGGAGCGCAGAGTCACTGCCTATCATGAAGGTGGCCATGCGCTAGTTGCTCACGCACTTCCTCACACCGATCCAGTTCACAAGATAACAATTTTGCCAAGAGGGCGAGCACTTGGATACACCATGGTCTTACCTGATGAAGATAAATACTCCACCACAAGAAATCAGATGCTTGATCAACTTGCATACACAATGGGTGGAAGAGCTGCAGAGGAATTAGTTTTCCATGATCCAACAACAGGAGCATCTAACGATATTGAGAAAGCAACTGCTCTTGCTCGCGCAATGGTTACTCAATATGGCATGACTGAGAAGCTAGGTGCAATTAAGTTAGGAAGTAGTGATGCTGCTCCATTTATGGGAAGAGATTACGGACATCAAAGAGATTATTCAGAGGATTTAGCAGCAACTATTGATCAAGAGATTAAAGCCCTAATAGGCCAAGCCCATGAAGAGGCCTATGAAATATTAATTGAAAATCGCTCAATCCTTGATGCCTTAGTTGAAGAGCTATTGGAGAAAGAAACACTGCAGAAGGAAGAGATTGCCGCAATCTTTAAACATGTGGCATCAAGACCTAAGCGTCCAGCATGGACTGGATCTGCCTCTCGTATTCCCTCTCGCATTCCGCCAGTTGCAATTAAAGCAAGAGCAAATGGCAAGAGCGATGAAGGCGTTAAGCGAAAGAAAAAGCCACCTTCGAAAGAAGCTTAGTTAGATGAGTAAATCCTTTGATCAGGATAGAGCTGAGCGAGCGATAAGCGAGCTACTTGCAGCACTTGGCGAGGACCTTGAACGCGAGGGGCTACGTGATACTCCAAAACGAGTAGCAAGAGCACTAAAGGAGAACTTCCAAGGCCTCTATCAAGATCCAAAAGATGTATTAACTACCACCTTTGATTTAGGCCACGAAGAGCTGATAATCGTTAAAGATATTGAGGTTTACTCACATTGCGAGCATCATCTAACGCCTTTCTTTGGTGTCGCCCATATTGGTTATATCCCAGGAGAATCAGGAAAAGTAACCGGGTTATCCAAGCTAGCCAGACTTGTTGATCTCTATGCCAGACGTCCCCAGGTTCAGGAGAGGTTAACAACTCAGATTGCAGATTCTATGGTTGAAATCCTTCAACCAGGAGGCGTAATTGTAATTATTGATTGTGAGCATCTCTGTATGTCAATGCGGGGAGTTAGAAAGTCGCAAGCAAGAACTGTTACTAGCGCTGTTCGCGGGATGTTAAGAGATCCAGCAACTAGAGCTGAGGCAATGAGTTTAATTACTGGTAAATGATAATGAGCACTTTAGTAATGGGAATCTTAAATACAACCCCAGATTCCTTTGCTGATGGTGGCAAGCATTTCAGAATTGAAGATGCTCTAAGGCGAGCAGATGAAATGATCGCTGAAGGAGTAGACATAATTGATATTGGCGGGGAATCAACAAAACCTGGAGCAGAGCGAATCAGTGAAGATGAAGAGAGAAGCCGAGTAATTCCAGTAATAGGTGAGTTAGTGAAAAAAGAGGTGGCTCTTTCAATTGATACCACTCGATCAAGTATTGCTAAAGAGGCAATTAAATTAGGCGTGGAATATGTTAATGATGTTAGTGGCGGTCTTGCTGATGAGAAGATGTATAAAGTAATTGCTGAAAATCCTAAGGTTCAATATATAGCAATGCACTGGAGAGCCCACTCAAAGAATATGCAGGAGCATGCTAAGTACGCTGATGTAGTTAAGGAAGTAAGAGAAGAGCTAGAAAATAGAGTGGAATCAGCGATTGCAGCAGGAGTTAATCCTGATCAATTAATAATTGATCCAGGTATCGGTTTTTCAAAGTTAGCTGAGCACAATTGGGAGCTATTGAGAAACCTTGATCGACTTGCACTTCTGGGCTATCCGATACTAATTGGAGCTTCAAGAAAGCGATTCTTGGGAGAACTTACCGGCTCAAGTAATACCGAGGATCGAGAGGCAGCCTCAATTGCGATAACGGCTATGGTTGCAAAGCAGAGTATCTGGGCTGTTCGCACCCATTCGGTTAAGCCTCATAAAGATGCCATTGCAACTGTTAACTCATTTACTAAAGGTAGGGTTTCAATATGAGCGACAAAATATCAATTAAAGGCATACAGGCTCATGGCTATCACGGCCTTTTGGAAGATGAGAGGAAAAACGGCCAACTCTTTATTGTTGATGTAGAGGTAGAGCTGGATTTATCTAAGGCAGGAAAGAGTGATGATATAAAAAAGAGCGTTGATTACAACGCCCTAGCTATTTTGATTCATAACGAAATCACTGGTCCTGCGGTTAATCTCATTGAAAGCCTCGCTCACCGAATTGGTATTAAGGCCTTGGATTCATTCAAGGAGATAGATGAGATAAAAGTTACGGTTCATAAACCTAAAGCCCCGATAGAGGTTAGCTTTACAGATGTCTCGGTAAGCATAAAAGTAAAGCGATGAGAGTAGTTATTGCACTTGGCGCAAACCTTGGAGAGCCTAGAGCGCAATTAGAAGAAGCAATAGAGAAGCTTAGGGAAGTAATAGTTATTGAAGTCATATCTTCGTTCTATGAAACCAAGCCTTTTAAAGTTAGCGAAGACCAACCTAACTATATAAATGCAGTATTAATTGGCGAAACTAAGTTAGAAGCAGAGCAATTAATGAAGGAGCTACTAGATATAGAAGAGCGCCTTGGAAGAAAGAGAAGTACTGTTAACGCTGCTCGCTCAATTGATCTAGATATTATTGATTATCAAGGAATCGTAATTAATAGTAAGAATTTAACTCTTCCTCATCCAAGGGCTTATGAGCGAGGGTTTGTATTGCAGCCTTGGTTAGAGATAGATCCAGAGGCGCAATTAACTGGTTTTGGAGCGGTTAAAGAGCTTTTGGCAGCCCTGATTTAGCGGGGTAGACTTGCTATTGCCTGGTACCACTAACGGACTGGAGCTGTAAATACAGTGAAAGAAGTAGACCTCCTTACTGACCTTAATAACCCATGCGCATTTGTTCCCACAATGGGAGCACTTCACGCTGGCCATCAATCATTAATTAGGCGTGCCCGCGAGCTAGCAGATGAGGTAGTCGTCTCTATATTTGTTAATCCTCTCCAATTTGAAAACAAGGAAGATCTAGCTAAATATCCAAGCACTCCAAAACATGATGGCCAGTTGGCTAAAGAAGCTGGAGCAACAATTCTCTGGCGACCAAGTTATCAAAGTATTTATCCAGGTGAATTAGAGAAGCTCTCATCAGGTCAGATTGGAAGAAGCTTTGAAGGAGTTCATCGCCCAGGTCACTTTGATGGAGTATTAACGGTAGTCAACCGCCTCTTTGAATTAAGTAGGCCAAAATATGCAATCTTTGGCGAAAAGGATTTCCAGCAACTCTTTCTTATTAGAGAGATGGCAGCAAAGCTTCATCCAGAGATCCAGATAATTGCTGCGCCAACCATTAGAGATAGCAGCGGCCTTGCTCTCTCCTCGAGAAATGTGCGATTGAGTGATCAAGGCCTTGAAGGCGCTCAGGTAATTTCAAAAGTACTAAGTGCGGCAAGTAGTGAATCAAGCCTTACTAGCGCGCGCCAAGCTTTGAAGCAGATAGAGAATCAAGATTCATTTGTTTTAGATTACGCTGAGATAATTGATGAAGAGAGCTTTCAAGTTGCAGATGAGTCAAGTATTAAGACTCGAGTAATTATTGCAGGGTGGATTGAGGGCGTTAGATTGATCGATAATATGGCGATGCAGAACTCTCTGGTGCGCGCATGAGACTCAAAGCGCCACTTCCTGGCTGGAGAGCCCAAGCTGATGTTGTAGTTATTGGCTCCGGCGTTGCTGGCCTTACTACTGCGCTTCAGATTCGCGCACATAATCTCTCGGTATTACTAGTAACTAAATCATCTATTGATGCTGGCTCAACAAAATGGGCGCAAGGCGGAATTGCTGCAGCTCTAGGGCCTGGAGATTCACCAAGCCAACATGAAGAAGACACCCTTGTTGCTGGAGCAGGTCTATGTGATCTAACAGCGGTAAAAGTCTTGGTAAGTGAAGGGCCAGAGGCGGTAAGAAAATTAATTGCAAGAGGCGCTGTCTTTGATAAATCAGAGACTGGTGAGATTGCGCTAACTAGAGAAGGTGGACATTTAAGAAATCGAATCCTTCATGCCGGTGGAGATGCAACAGGTGCTGAGGTATCAAGAGCTCTACTTGCAGCAGTCTCTGATGATCTTGGAATCGAAGTAATCGAGCATGCTCTGGTTTTAGATGTTCTAAAGAGCAGTAGTGGAAGAGTTTGCGGCGTTACCTTGCATGTTATTGGTGAAGGTAGTCGAGATGGCGTTGGCGAAGTTCTAGCAAAGGCTGTAGTACTAGCAACTGGCGGGTTAGGTCAGGTTTATTCTCAAACTACCAATCCATCAGTATCAACTGGTGATGGCGTTGCACTTGCCTTAAGAGCAGGAGCAGAGGTCTCTGATGTGGAATTTATTCAATTTCATCCAACAGTTCTATATATCGGCGAAGGTTCAAAAGGTCAGCAACCGCTAATTTCAGAAGCTCTTAGAGGCGAGGGAGCTTTTCTAGTTAATAGCCGCGGCGAGCGATTTATGCGCGATATTCACAAACTTGCCGATCTTGCCCCTCGCGATGTTGTTGCTAAAGAAATTTCACGCCAGATGGAGATTACCCATAGCCAACATGTCTGGCTTGATGCAAGAGGAATCAAAGAATTCTCAGAACGTTTTCCAACAATCTATGCATCATGCGGAGAGATTGGAATTGATCCAGCAAATGATTTGATTCCAGTATCTCCTGCCTCGCACTATGCCTCAGGTGGAGTAAGAACAGATTTAAATGGTCATAGCTCAGTTGCCGGTCTCTATGCAGTTGGTGAAACTGCTTGCACTGGAGCCCATGGAGCAAATCGCCTCGCTTCAAACTCTCTGTTAGAAGGCCTGGTATTTGGCGCTCGCATTGCTGAAGATATTGCTGCCAATCAACTACCCCAAGAGCAGCCCGTTGCTCAAGATTCTTATGACTTTCTCCTCTCACCATCTATTCGCGGCGAGCTGCAGAGAGCGATGTCAAAAGGCGCTGGAGTTGTAAGAAGTGAGGCATCACTTAAGGAAACTTTAAAAACTCTAGAGAATCTAAAGGGCGCAGCGACAATTTATGCCAGCGTTGATGCTTGGGAGAGTACTAATTTATATCTTCTAGCAACTGCAATTGCTCGCTCAGCACTTGAAAGGCGCGAATCTAGAGGATCTCACTATCGCCAGGATTATCCAGAGAGTGCAAATACTTGGATAAAGAGAATTACTCAAAAGCTAGCAAGTGATGGCACTTGGAGCTCAACGATTACGGAGGTTAATAGTGATCTCACAATCGTTAAGTAAGTTGATAAGTGATCAAGGGCTAAACCCTGATGCAATCAACAGTAAGGTAAGCGAGGCTCTATCTGAGGATTTTGTTACCGATGATTTAACTAGCCAGGCAACAATTACTGAAGCCCAGATGAGTAACGCAAGCTTTGTCACAAGAAAGAGTGGAGTAATTGCTGGATGCTTAGTTGCTGCAGCTGTTCTTGAGCAATGCGGGATTAATGAATATGAATTGTTAGTTAAAGATGGTCAAGAAGTTAGCGCTAATACTGAACTAATCCGCCTAACGGCAGAGACTAGATCGATACTTAAGGCAGAGCGGACAGCGCTGAACTTTCTCTCTCATCTCTCTGGTATTGCAACTTTAACTAATCTCTGGGTTAAGGAAGTTTCATCAAGTAATACAGCAATTCGTGATACTAGAAAAACAACTCCAGGATTAAGAGAGCTTGAGAAATACGCAGTTCGTATGGGTGGAGGCTTAAATCATCGAATGAGCCTTAGTGATCAAGCGTTAATCAAAGATAACCATATTGCAGCAGCGGGCTCAGTGAGCGAGGCAATTAATCGCGTCAAGAAAGCTGCTCCAGGTGCACTTATTGAAGTTGAAGTTGATACCTTGGAACAGTTGAAAGAAGCTCTGCAATGCAGCGTTGAGATAGTTCTTCTAGACAATATGAGCCTTGAGCAGGTTAAAGCAGCTGTTGAAATTGCTAGAGGATCAAATACCAAACTTGAATCATCAGGTGGTCTAAAACTTGAAAATGCTGCAGCCTATGCTGCAACCGGCGTTGATTACTTAGCGGTTGGCGCTCTAACCCACTCAGCCCCAGTACTAGATATCGGATTGGATTTCTAAATGCTATTAACTATTGATATCGGTAATACCAATACCGTTCTTGGAATCTTTGATAAAGAAAAGATGATTGATACTTGGAGGGTTAAAACCGATGCTAGAGATACTGCTGATGAATTATGGTTGCAGTATCGCTCTCTAATAACCGGCTATGAGTTAAGTGGCCTTTCTATCTGTTCAACAGTGCCTTCAGTACTTAGGGAGGCAAGAGCGATGATTAATCGCCACTTTCAAGATCTACCAACGACCATTATTGAGCCAGGGGTAAAAACTGGAGTTCCACTTCTTGTTGATAATCCAAAAGAAATTGGAGCAGATCGCATCGTTAATACCCTTGCCGCTCACACTCTCTATGACCAAGGAGCATGCATTGTTGTTGACTTTGGAACTTCTACTAACTTTGATGTCGTTTCGCCAAAGGGTGAGTTCTTAGGAGGGGCGCTCGCTCCAGGAATTGAGATCTCTGTTGAGGCGCTTGCATCAAGGGCTGCGCAATTAAGAAAAGTTGAATTAGTTAAGCCCAAGTCAGTAATTGGCAAAAACACAGTAGAGGCTCTTCAATCTGGAACTATCTATGGTTTTGCAGGCCAAGTAGATGGCCTTGTTGCTCGCATTAGCGATGAGCTAGATGCGCTCTATCCAGATAACGAGAAGATCTCAGTGATAGCAACTGGTGGGTTAGCGCCATTAGTGCTGGGAATTTCAGAGACTATTGATTATCACCAACCCGATTTAACCCTTATCGGCCTACGTCTTGTGCACGAGAGGAATGGCTAGACTTATCAGCACTATGTCTGAAAGCGACCTTCCTGAGCAGTTAAGAATCAGGCGCGAAAAACGCGAATCACTGCTTAGCCGCGGCATAGCCCCATATCCAGTCTCAGTTAATAGAACTGCCTCATTAAAAGAAATCCGTGAGAGATTTAAAGATCTAGCAACAGATAGCCCATCTGGAGTGATTGAGAGCGTAGCTGGGCGAATAATTTTTAAGCGCGATACTGGAAAGCTATGTTTTGCCACTCTTCGTGAAGGTGATGGCACAGAACTGCAAGCGATGTTTTCGCTAGATAAAGTTGGCGAAGCAGTTTTAGAGAGCTGGAAGAGTGATATTGATTTAGGAGATATTGTAAGTGTTACTGGCGAAGTAATAACTTCAAAGCGTGGAGAGTTATCAATTCTTGCTAATTCTTATCAGATAGCCTCTAAAGCGCTACGTCCTCTTCCAAATGAGCATAACCCGCTAAATGAAGAGACGCGGGTTCGCCAAAGATATGTAGATTTAATTGTTAGACCTGAGGCAAGAGTTAACGCAAGAATTAGACCAAAGGTTCTTAAATCAGTAAGGCAGACCTTTGATAAGTATGACTTTATTGAAGTTGAGACTCCAATGCTTCAAGTAATGCATGGGGGAGCAGCAGCAAGGCCCTTTAAAACCTTTAGTAATGCCTACGATATGGATCTTTATTTAAGAATCGCTCCTGAGCTATTCTTAAAAAGATGCGTTGTTGGCGGCATTGAGAAAGTCTTTGAGATAAACAGAAATTTTAGAAATGAGGGAGCTGATTCAAGCCACTCTCCAGAATTTGCCATGCTTGAGATGTATTGGGCCTATGGCGATTGGCAGAATATGAAGTCTCTCACCCAAGAGATAATCCAAAACGCAGCTCTTGCCATCTTTGGATCTCACAAAGTCCAGCATCATGATGGACGGATCAGTGATCTAGGTGGGAATTGGAGAGAGTTAGATTTCTATAGCGCTATCTCAGAGGCTGCAGGTTTAACTGTTACTCCAGCTACTAGTAGACAAGAGCTTGTAAAGATTGCTGAAAAAGCTGGTCTAAAAGTTGATCCAGCGTGGATTAATGGCAAGTTAGCTGAGGAGATCTTTGAACACTTCTATAGCGGCAAGTTAAATACCCCAACCTTTGTTATGGGATTCCCAGTTGATACCTCGCCACTAGTTCGCGAACACCGCAGCGTTAAAGGAATTGCTGAGAAGTGGGATCTTTATATCGATGGCTTTGAGTTAGCTACTGGATATAGCGAGTTGATTGATCCTGTGATCCAAAGAGATCGCCTAATAGAACAAGCAAAACTTGGAGCAAAAGGTGATCTAGAGGCAATGCAAGTTGATGAAGATTTCCTTCGCGCGATGGAACATGGCATGCCTCCTATGGGAGGAGTTGGGATGGGAATTGATCGACTTCTTATGGCTTTAACTGGCCTTGGAATTCGAGAGACAATTCTCTTTCCATTAGTAAAGCCGGAAGAGAATTAAATGAGTGTAATTGTTAGACCTGCAAGGGCAACAGATGTAAAAGCAGTTCGCTTAATCATCGATCAATACGCTCTTCAGCGTCGCCTTCTTTCAAAAGATACAGTCAAGTTATATGAAGATGTTCAAGAATTTTTTGTTGCAGAAAGTGATGGAGAAGTTATTGGTTGCGGAGCGCTCCACGTTCTCTGGGAGGATTTAGGCGAGGTTAGAACTGTTGCAGTGAACCAGGAGTATCGAAGAAAAAGAGTTGGCAATCAGATTCTAGAGGCCATCACTAATCGGGCTATCTCCTTAGGTTTGAAGAGATTATTCTGTTTAACCTTTGAGACAGAGTTCTTTGCTCAACATGGATTTAAAGTTATTGAAGGAACCCCTGTGGAGGCAGATGTCTATCAACAACTACTGCGCTCCTATGATGAAGGTATTGCTGAGTTTTTAGACCTTGAGAGTGTGAAGCCCAATACCCTGGGTAACACCAGAATGCTCAAGATTCTCTAATCTTTCTGGGCATAAAAACCTAAATCTGGCGGTTATAACCCCTGCAGATTCCCATATCTAGCGCTCATTAGAGGGTGAGAAAATAGATGTCGCATCGTTTCGGGCCTTCTTATACGCTAGAGCCAGTCCGTTTGAGTAAAACCTAAGAAGGAGATGAACTGATGTTTGAGCGCTTTACCGATCGAGCCCGCCGGGTAGTAGTTCTGGCGCAAGAAGAAGCTCGCATGCTCAATCACAATTACATCGGCACCGAACATATCCTCCTTGGCCTAATCCATGAAGGAGAAGGCGTTGCTGCAAAAGGTTTAGAGTCTCTCGGAATTTCACTTGAAGCAGTTCGTTCTCAAGTTGAAGAAATTATTGGCCAGGGACAGCAAGCTCCATCAGGTCATATTCCATTTACTCCAAGAGCAAAGAAAGTTCTAGAGCTATCACTTCGTGAAGCGCTTCAACTTGGTCATAATTACATTGGAACAGAACATATTCTTCTTGGCCTTATTCGCGAGGGAGAAGGCGTTGCTGCGCAAGTTTTAGTAAAACTTGGCGCAGATCTCAATCGTGTTCGCCAACAAGTTATTCAATTACTCTCTGGCTATCAAGGAAAAGAAGCAGTTTCAGCAGGACCTGCAGAGGGAACTCCATCAACATCTTTGATTCTTGATCAATTTGGTCGCAATCTAACAACAGCTGCTCGCGAAGGAAAGCTAGATCCAGTAATTGGCCGTGAAAAAGAGATCGAACGTGTGATGCAGATTCTCTCTCGCCGCACAAAAAACAATCCAGTATTAATTGGTGAACCAGGCGTTGGAAAGACCGCTGTTGTTGAAGGTTTAGCTCAAGCTATTGTTAAAGGCGATATTCCAGAGACGCTAAAAGATAAGCAGCTCTACTCCCTTGATTTAGGCGCGTTAGTTGCCGGATCTCGCTATCGCGGTGATTTTGAAGAGCGCTTAAAGAAAGTATTAAAGGAGATTCGCACCAGAGGCGACATCATTTTGTTTATCGATGAAATTCACACACTAGTTGGCGCAGGCGCTGCAGAGGGCGCAATTGACGCCGCTAGCATCCTAAAGCCGATGCTTGCACGCGGTGAGCTCCAGACAATTGGCGCAACAACTCTTGATGAGTATCGCAAACACTTGGAAAAAGATGCTGCACTTGAGCGTCGCTTCCAGCCAATTCAAGTAGCTGAACCATCACTTACCCACACCATTGAGATCCTAAAAGGTCTTCGTGATCGCTATGAATCACACCATAAAGTTTCAATAAATGATGATGCAATTGTTGCTGCCGCAACACTTGCCGATCGCTATATCGCCGATCGTTTCTTGCCAGATAAAGCCATTGATCTTCTCGATGAGGCAGGATCTCGTCTTCGCATTCGTCGTATGACAGCTCCTCCAGAGCTACGCGCCTTTGATGACAAGATCGCTGATGTTAGAAAAGAGAAAGAGTCAGCAATTGATGGCCAAGATTTCGAAAAGGCTGCATCACTTCGCGATAAAGAGAAGCAATTAATGGTTGAAAAATCAGAGCGTGAAAAATCTTGGAAGGCAGGAGACCTTGATGTTGTCTCCGAAGTTGATGAAGAGTTAATCGCAGAAGTTCTCTCAACTGCAACAGGAATTCCGGTATTTAAGTTAACTGAAGCTGAAACATCTCGCTTGCTACGGATGGAAGATGAACTCCATAAGCGCGTGATTGGCCAAGAGCAAGCAATTAAAGCTCTCTCTCAAGCAATTCGTCGTACTCGCGCAGGGCTAAAAGATCCTAAGCGCCCAGGTGGATCATTTATTTTCGCAGGCCCCTCTGGAGTAGGTAAGACTGAACTTTCAAGAACTCTTGCTCAGTTCCTCTTTGGTGATGAGGATGCACTCATCGCACTTGATATGTCAGAGTATTCCGAGAAGCACACCGCCTCTCGCCTCTTTGGAGCTCCTCCTGGATATGTTGGATATGACGAGGGTGGTCAATTAACTGAGAAAGTTCGTCGCCGTCCATTCTCGGTAGTTCTATTTGATGAGATTGAAAAAGCTCATCCAGATATCTTCAATTCCCTTCTACAAGTACTAGAAGAAGGTCGTTTAACTGATGCTCAAGGACGTCAAGTTGATTTCAAAAACACGGTAATCATCATGACAACAAACCTTGGAACTCGCGATATCTCCAAGTCCTTAGCACTTGGATTTACTAACGTTAATGATGCTCTAGGAAATTATGAGCGTATGAAGAATAAGGTCCAAGATGAGCTAAAGACCCACTTCAGACCAGAATTTCTCAACCGCATCGATGATGTAATCGTCTTCCACCAGTTATCTGAACTTGAAATCGTCCAGATTGTTGATTTGATGATTACAAATCTTGAGACTCGCCTTAAGGCAAAAGATATGGGAATTGAATTAACCTCAAAGGCAAAGGCAGTACTTGCCCACCGCGGTTATGACCCAGTGCTAGGTGCGCGTCCTCTTCGCAGAACAATTCAAAGAGAGATTGAAGATGTGCTTTCAGAGAAGATCCTCTTTGGTGAGATCAAGAGCGGCCAGATAATCCTTATTGATGTTGAGGGAGAAGAAGGCAAAGAGACATTGACCTTCAAAGGTGTGCCTCGTGAAGCCCTTCCTGATTCTCCTGAAGATCTAGCAGAGGCTCCAACAGCTTAATTTTGAGATTAGTTTCAATCTTATCTGTGCATATTGCTTTGTAGATGAGATAAATACTGGTTCGTGCCTTACACTTTCATCAAGCAGGCGCGCGCCTGCATAAGGAGAAATTGAAATATGGATGAGAAAAACCTTTTAAAGCTCTGGAATGAAAAGCGCATGCAGATCATCATCGCTCAGATTGCTCCAGCTCTGGTATTAACAGCAATATTTGTTTTAGCAACTCAAGGAACCCTAGCAACAGCTAGCGATGAAGCTGGATATCTAGTAATCGGCGTTGCAGCAGTAACTGGATTTCTAGCAATCGTCTCCCAATACGCCGCAATCCGTGAGGCAGAGGCCCTACTTCTTGATATGGGCAAGCTAAAGGATGCATCAGCTCTTACTAAGAAGATTGCTGGATCAAGAGACTTCCTATCACTAACTGCAATTGCAGTAATTGGTCTAGGTCTTTCAATCTTTGCATTAGTTGTCTGGGCGGTAATGGGTTAGTAGTGGAAATTGCAGTCGTAATTTTCCTAGTTTTCACACTCTTAGTTGGGGTGGTCACATTTAAATTTGATCACCCGACTAAGCGTGGTCCTAAAATCACAGGTCGCGGCGGGGACTTTAACGAGTAGAACTAGAGTTGGATGACTTTGCTTCCAACGATTAAGTCATGGACCGTTCTTCGGTCACTGCGAAATACAAATAAGCTATCAACAACAAATGTAATTCCACTAGTTGCACCTGAGAGAAGTTGACCAGCAAGTCCTTTAACAGCAAATTCACGTAGCGCCATGCGTGCCCAGGTAAAACGCTCTCCAGTGTTGGCATCAACAACTACCTGCTTCAAGATTCGCTTTGCAGGGCTCTGTCCGCTCTGCCAGGTATATAAGCTCCAGACAATCCAGCCAATAGCTAAAGTCACAACTAGAAGTGCAGCATCAAGAAGCGCGGCACCAAAACGTGCCTGAATAGAAGCCAATTGCTCAGGGGCAGGGGTAGAAGTTTCTAGATTTTCATTTTCCATAGTGGAATTAAAGCATAAATCCAAGCAGCCTTTTAAGTGGATACTTAATTTAGGTGGTGCGATAATCATTACTCCATGAAAGCAAAAATCAAGAACGGATTCCCGCCCAAGATATGTCAGCGCTGCGACCTTGAGTTTGAATGGCGGAAGAAGTGGGCCAGAGATTGGGCCAGCGTTAAGTATTGTTCAACGCGCTGTAAGGCAGGCAAATAGTTACATAGGTGGAATTAGGGTGTTGGCAAAGATCTGCCAAGCCAGAGCTGATTTAGCAATGAGAGAGAGCGTGATGTAGCTGCGCTCACCTCTTAGATAATCACTCCACTTACCAACCTTCTTATATTGCAACCATTGCACCAAGGCAAAGGAGTTAAAGAATAAGAAGATAGTTAGGACGATTCCATAGACAAAGGCTGGAGCTGAGGTCTCGCCAACCCCGCCGATAGAGAATACATAAAATAGCAACGCAACCCAAGGAATAATTCCAGTAATACAACCAAAGATAAATGGCAGCCAGCCACCATTTCCTGGTGTTTCATACTTTTCTTGAAGCCAGCCAAATAAAATCATTGAAGCATTAACGCCAAATATTGCAATCAGTGCGGTGATATCAGCAATTCCAGTGACTTGAGCAATTAATACAATCATCACCGATGAGCTGATGGAGTACTCCACCCATCTGAAGTAATTACGCTGCGCAAGAAGACCTGCGCTGTAGCGAGGAAAGAATTTAGGACTAGCCACAATGAAATGAGCTAGCGCAGATAGACCTAGAAATATTGCAACTGTTAGCCCAATTGGTGTCTCAAATAAAATCACTGAAGGAGCAAATGAAGATCCAGGAGGACCTGCCATATAGGTAGCTGTTACTGGAAGTGCAAAATCACTACTTAGGGCAAGAACTGCTGCCATCTGAAATAGATGGAGTAGGCCTGCCAAGATGTTTACCTTACGAAGTCCCTGCATTGTTATCTCTTTACTCATAGGCTCAAGTTACCCTCTAGAAAAAGAGGCGCCCCGATACACGCCGAGTGATAATTACAAAATAGAGGTGACATCGCCTCGCAGCGGTAATACAGTTTGTTATGGCCAAAAATGAATCACAAGATGGCGAAAAATCGATAATTCCTGCCAAGTATGTAGATGTAGTTGAAGATGTATTTCACGCGATCTTGGCAATATCGCTACTTGGAATTGGAATAGGCGCCTTCTTTTATAGCGGCAAACGACTTATTGAAACCCAGCCTTTCTTTCCAAATGGAATGATTCAAGGCGTTAACGACATTCTATTTATTGTGATTATCCTTGAAATTTTAAGAACGGTGATTTCCCGCTTCACTGATGGTGTTTATCAATTAGATAAGTTCTTGATTATCGGAGTTATCGCTGCTGTCCGGCACATTCTTACAGTCGGTGCATCACTTACACTGGAATCAGGAAAGAGTGACACTGCATTTGAAAGATCAATCTATGAAATGGGCCTCAATGCAATAATTGTGGTGGCCTTGGTCTTTGCCATCTTCTTATCTAAATCAGCGCACCGCAATCGCTAAATCTAGGTAAGCGTTCTTCCCCGATCAAACTGCAACGGCCAGTCAATCTTTACCCCGAGCTCCTCAGCTGCTGCCATTGCCCATCTAGGGTTTCTAATCATCGCTCTAGCAAGAAATACAGCATCAGCCTTTCCTGATGAGATGATTTCATCTGCTTGTTTAGCTTCGGTTATCAATCCAACAGCAGATGTTGGGATATCTGCTCCCTGTCTAATCGCATGAGCAAATGGGACTTGAAAACCAGGAACGGCTTTTATTGGCGCGTTATGTAGATTGCCACCACTTGAAACATCAACAAGGTCAACGCCTAGCTGCTTCATTAGCTTTGAGAGTTCAATAGATTCCTCAATACTCCAGCCCTGCTCAACCCAATCACTTGCGCTAATACGAACAAATAACGGCATGGAATCAGGAATCACTGATCTAACTACCTTGATAGTTTCAAGTAAGAATCTAATTCGATTCTCAAAAGAGCCGCCGTAGTTATCACTTCTCTGATTAGAAAGAGGTGAATAAAACTGATGGAATAGATAGCCATGGGCGGCATGAATTTCAACTAGATCAAAGCCTGCCGCTACAGATCTTTTTGCAGCGTTTGCAAACGACTCAACCAACTCTGCAATCTCAGCAACTGTTAACTCATGAGGCTCAAGCATGCCGTGATAGGCAAGAGGAGATGATGAAACCGGCATCCAACCACCTTCATCAAGTGATGCGATTCGATGATCATCCCAGGGAAGCATCGTTGAAGCTTTCCTTCCAGCATGAGCTAATTGAATTCCCATCTTCACATTTAAAGATTTTGCAAAGTCATTGATTGGCTTAAAGGCATTTACCTTCTCATCGCTTTCAAGTGAGGGACAGCCAATGGAGATTCTTCCCTCCATAACCACGCCACTTGCTTCAGCCATTACTAAGCCAGGTGCTCCAGTAGCAAATGCCATTAAATGGCCGTGATGCCAAGGAGAAATCAGCCCATCATTGGCGGAGTACTGACACATAGGGGAGACCCAGACTCTATTTTGAAAAGTAAGACCACGAAGAGTTAATGGATCAAATAGATTTGCCAATTAATTCACCGATTTCATAGTAGATATTCATACTGGATAAAACCAGTAGCTGCGCCTTTTACAAAAGAATCGTATAAAACTCTAGCCTGGGCATTATCTTCCTTGGTAATCCAATAAAGCCGCTCAGCGCCAATCTCTCTTCCATACTCTGCAGCCTTATCAAGCAGGGCTCTTCCAACTCCAGCCCCGCGAGATTCTGGATCAACAAAGAGATCTTCTAGATAGAGATAGCCAACTGGATGCCAAGTAGAAGGCCGGAGAAAACAATGCGCTATTGCGCAAACTTTTGAATCAATCTCTGCAACAAATCCAGTAATCAAACTCTTTGAATCATTTAGTTCGCGCCAGGTATTAGCGGTGATCTCATCGCTTAACTCAGTTTTATAGAAACTTAAATAGCCATCCCAGAGCCTCTTCCAGCTCTGATAATCATCACTTGCAAGAGCGCGCAGGGATAGCATTGAAAAATCTCTACTCTTTTAAAGCAGGATTAACCCTTCTCCTTAAAAGCTTCAGCAATCTTTTGAGCAGCTCCAGATAACTCTGCTGGAATAACCCAGATCTTGCTAGCTTGGCCATTAGCAATCTCCTTTAATTGCTGGATATATTGATAGGCCAATACCCGGTCGTCAGCATCTGCATCATGAATTGCCTTAAAGACCTTCTCAATTGCTTCAGCCTCGCCTTTAGCCCGCAGAACTGCTGCTTGAGCATCACCTTCTGCGCGAAGAATCTCTGCCTGCCTTGCTCCTTCAGCGGTGAGAATCTGACTCTGCTTCTCGCCCTCTGCAGTGAGAATTGTGGCGCGCTTATCGCGCTCTGCGCGCATCTGCTTCTCCATTGATTCTTGAACGCTGGCTGGTGGATCAATTGCTTTGAGTTCAACTCGATTGACTCTTACTCCCCATTTTCCAGTGGCATCATCTAGTACTCCACGAAGGGCTGCATTAATTGAGTCGCGAGAGGTTAAAACTGCCTCAAGATCAAGGCCGCCAACAACGTTACGCAAGGTTGTAACTGTTAACTGCTCAATGCCTTGGATGAAATTCTCAATCTCATAGGTGGCAGATTTTGGATCAGTTACTTGAAAGTAAATAACGGTATCAATTGAAACCACCAGGTTATCTTCAGTAATTACCGGCTGCGGCGGGAAGGAGACAACTCTCTCTCGCATATCGATAAGCGGCCGTAGGCGATCAACAAAAGGAATGATGATTGCTAAACCAGCTCCTAATACCCGGTTAAACCTACCTAGCCGTTCAACGATTCCTGCATTTGCCTGTGGAACTATTCGAATAGATCTAGCTAATATCACTCCAAAGATAAGAACTATAAGGCTTACAGTTACATAGGAATACCACATCGCTATCTCTCCTCGATTTTCTTAACCCGGGCTGTTGCACCATCGATTGCAACAACTTGAACTTTTTCACCAGATGAAATCTTTTCACCCATAGTATGAGCGCTCCAGATCTCGCCACTTAATTTCACCTGGCCACCTAATTCATTCACATCGGTAGTAGCAAAGGCAGTTGCACCTAGCAAAGCATCAACATTTGTTGAACCATCTTGGCCTTGCTTCTTCATATGGCGCAGGGCAATTGGGCGAATTCCGACAAGTGAGATCAGAGCAAAGAGAGCAAAAGAGACGCCTTGAATGGCAAGCGGGGCTCCAAGTAAGTTACTTACTCCAGCAGCAAGGGCAGCAAGTGCAAGTGAGGCAAATAAGAGATGGACAACTAACATCTCGGCAACCAAGAGCAGCCCAGCTACTACAAACCAGATCCATGGATCCATTGCTACCACCTAACTAATCTATAGCTGGGACTTTATCAGAGTAGCCCTTGGTAGTGGAGATGAAGTTTTTAAGCAGAAGTGAACTACTTAATCTCTGCCTTATTTATTGAATTTCCTGAGAACTCTGGCGGCAAGTAACTGCTTCTATGTCACTATTGGCAGATGAGAGCTATAAGTGCCTATGCCAGAGCCGCTCACTTTGGCCCAACAATGCTCATCACCGCCATCTCCTTTCTTCTAGCTTCAAGGCTTTGGTGGGAGGGGCCGGCATATGTAATTGCCTTTACAGTCTTTCTCGGCCAGCTCTTAATTGGCTGGAGCAATGACATCTATGACTATCAAGATGATCTAAAACATAATCGAGTTAATAAACCTTTAGTAAGCGGCCAATTAAAGATTGAAAAGCTAAGAAGAGCCACATTTATCCTCCTTCCCTTTGCAGTAATTGCTA
>Ga0164293_10000853_pt1 | contig 25438 bp, 49 predicted proteins | sample GEODES118metaG_FD_111487 | JGI IMG/M metagenome (GOLD analysis project Ga0164293, IMG submission 111487) | Eutrophic lake water microbial communities from Lake Mendota, Wisconsin, USA - GEODES118 metaG | ecosystem: Environmental > Aquatic > Freshwater > Lake | place: USA: Lake Mendota...
CACTCAAAGAGGGTGAAAAGATTGTATTCACACGCGGCGGAGACACCGAGCAGCAAATTGGAACGGTTCGTAGCCTAGAGGTTGATGGAAAGTATGTAACTATCTGGTACTACACCGAGAGCCAAGAACTCTCGCTGGTTCTTTCGGAAAAAGGTGAAAGTATCTATATCACCAAAAAATAGAACCAGAAGGGGTGTGACAGAGAATAAAAACTCTGTTACACCCCTTAAAATTTTTTGCAAGCCCCGCCGCTCGCACCGGATAGCCGGGGCTGCCGGTCACGTACGAACACATGTTCGCCCGGCTTGGCCATTTTGGAAATTTGGTATCCGGTGGTGTAGTGTGTTGTACAGGAAGCAAGGCCAACTGAAAGGGGCACAAAATGAAGTACACGCCACAGCTCGTAGACGCAGAGAAACTGCGTGTTGGAACATACATCAGCGCCGGAGACAGCGCGTACAGGGTTCACGAGGGCCATGTCACCCTGGTCGCAGTCGAAGGCGACGAGGTCGCGGTGCACATACTCGACAGGCTTGGAGAGCTCGACACATACAGGTGCCCAACAGGCAACTCGATTTGGACCACCGGTTTCGTCGAAAACTTCCCTCACGGCGCAGTCGATATCTCGAACTGGTGAGCGCTCGAGTTTCAGCCCGGAGCACAGGCTGAAATTTGGCCTGAAGTCCCAGCGCTTGAGCTGTCGAAGCGGGGCTAAAACTGAATTTGGAAATCTGATATTGGGTCTGATAAGGTATATATATCTACTACTGAAAGGGTAATTATGCTTATCTATGACGACAAAGATTGTGTTTGGGTTTGGACGGGAAGGGTGTTCTCTACCTCTGAGCAGGTAACCAAGTTCAGGAATGATTACGCAACCTTCACCACTTTTGACGAGTGGATTAAGTTGCGAAACATATTTTTGTTTTCCAAGGACACAATTTGGAAAGATGACTTTGAAATTAGCTTTGAAGTTCAAGACGCTGTTAGCCGTGCTTGGGATTGCGTGTGCAGAGGCGGAAACAGGCAAAAGGTTCTTGAGGTTCTTGACAACCTTGCAGAAGTACTGAACAAAAACTAACAAGAGAGCGTCATCGGAAATGGTGGCGCTCTTTTGTTTGTCAAAAGCCCCGTCACAACTGCGGCCCGAATCAAATGCGGGGCTCCAGCTCGCGCTTTACCTAGGAAAGGTTTGACTTATGCCAGTCAATATGGCCCGGAAGCCCCGTTAGTGGGTTTGGCTGGTATTTTGGAAATCTAATATCGGTTTGGCTAGTATGTACCTGTTATTACTCATTTACCTTGAAAGGGTTTTTTATGATATTCATGCTTGCTGAAGTTATTCGTTTTGCTATCTCTGATGGTCGGATTGGGCAGTGCTCTATCCGCGAGGAGTGGGCTATTTGCGACCTCTGTCGCGGCTCTGGTGGTCACTCCAACAGGTTCGGCGCGTATTCCGCTGAGGAGTGGAATGAGCACGATGACGATTTCCGCGAGGAATATCTCTCGGGTTCTTATGACGCGCGTTGTGAGGACTGTGATGGCTCTGGGAAGGTTCTCGTCCTTGATGAGAGCGAACTCTCTGACGAGGCTCGGCAGTACCTTCGTGACTATTTGGAGTCGGAGTATGAGTCGTATGCCTTGGAGCAGGCTGAGCGCAGGGCTGGTTGCTAGCCAAGGTATAAAGGGGTGTTATCGGAAGCGGTAACACTTCACTCGAGTGACGGGGCTCTCGGGCCCAACCGAAGTACCGGCACAGCCCCGCAAAGCTACTTTAGAAATTTGGTATCGAGTCTTGTAATATTTGAGTTGTGAAAGGGAAGGGGGTGACAAAAATGAAAGATGGAATGTACGAATCGGCCACAGAAGCCTTGGAAGCAATCCGAACACTTGATGCAGAACGCAAGGCTCGGAAAGAAGCAAGGACTGCGGCCCACTGGAAGCGCAACGGCATTACAACAGCCGAGGAAGCGCAAGACTGGTACGAAGGCTACCTCAGCGCTCGTCAAGGCTGGTAAGTCTCGGGTTCGGACTCGGGTCGCCTTCGGGTGGTTCGGGTCCGAACCTCTTTGCGTGTCTGCCGGGGCTCTAACCGGTACTTCCGCCCCAGCAACAAGCCCCGCCGCGTGTTCGACGCTTATTTTGGAAATTTGGTATCTCGTGCGGTAATCTGTAATCAACTACTACTAATTAAAGGGGATAAGTTATGGACGTTAAGTGCCCGTTATGTCGTGAGCCTTGGGATAATGACACCATTCACGATTACGCTGAGGAGGCCTCGAGCACCTATGCCGAGGTATCTAAGTTGTTTCGGACTAAGGGCTGCGGCGTGGCTTTTAGTAGCTGGGACATCTCGTGCGAAAAGTCATCAGACAACAGCGATTTACTGGCCCTCGCCGAACTACTGGGAGATGACCTAGATGGCTACGCTGCAATGGTAGAAGATTTTGGGCTGTAAGACTAATGAGGGGACACAAAAAATGAGTGAGTCAGTGAACATCGTTGAGACTAGCGACATTACCGATACCTGCATTGAGCTGGTGGAGTCGCTGTATGACGACTGGTATGCAAACGAGGACCGAATAGATTGGTGGGATTTTTTTGACAAATTAGATGAGCTGGGTTATTGCGTCACGCAAATCGACAGCCCTGCTGCTAAAAAAATACAACGAATGGTCAGGGCACTCAAGAACAGCAACTAGCTCAGCTAATTCTAAAACTGCTAGGGCATATTCGTCCTGGCATTATTTGCCTGACAGCCCCGGCATTTGTTGCGGACAAGAATGGTGCGGGGCTGTATTGTTTGGTGTATGAAAACAGTGCTTTATACACAAGGGTTGATTGTTGGTTTTCTTAGTGGCCTTGTGTTTGCCTATGTATATATAGTGATGAAGCGAAAAAGGTAAATTTGGAAATTTGGTATCACGCCGTGTATAGTTATCTCAACGGGGAAAGTATCCCCACAAGTTTCTCGGAAAGGGGAAATTATGAAAGAGTCAGTTTATGAAGTTTGGTGGGTAAATGCAGGCTGTTTGCCCGATTCAAGCAATCCAGCATTTGAGGCAGACACTTTCCAAGAGTGTGAGGATTGGCTAGACAGCAACAGTGCTTGGGAGTACTGGGAGTCCGCAGGGGAAAACAGCACCTACGGGTTTCAGATTTGCGAAAACACAGACGGCAAAGACTGTCAGACTCTCATTCATATTGACATAAATTGGAAAACGGGGGTGAAGTAATGAACACTGGAAAAGGTTCTATCGTTAGCGCACAAGTGGTCTATGACCCAATGAAGGTTTATGGCGTTTCCACTACTTGGGCAGTAATGCTTCATATTCAGTCACCTACTGGAGACAGTAGCGACTTCCTACAATACTCAATGCCCTGCGTTTCTCGCTCGCAGGCTTGTAGTATCGCAGATGGATACAATGAGGTATTACAGCCTCACTTGGTCGGAAGGTTTGACGAGGACACTCACGAAATGTCAAACTAGGTTTAGTGGGTAGAAATACCTACTAATAAATAACCACACTATTACTCCGCGTCTTACCCCTTTCAACAGCGTTGAGTTTTAGTGTGGTTTATTTTTTGCTCAAAATAGTCCCGCCAACCTCGTTGCGACTAGATATTTGTGTGCCAACTGGTATGTGAACTTTAACAAACCTTCTGCGGGGCTAAAACTGAATTTGGAAATTTGGTATTTGGTGTACTAGTATTGGGCTCAAGGAAAAAGAGAAAATGTTCCACGTGGAACATTCGAGAAAAGGGGAAAGAAAATGGAAGCATCAACGGAAGCCCAAACAGCAGGAGCCAAGGCCCTTGCTGAAATCAAGAAAGCGGCACTCGAATTAATCGAAGTTTTCGAGAACCGCGAACTCCAAGAGCGCTACGAAGACGAAACGCTCGAGGAAACGGTGATGAGGAAAATGAACAGCATCATCAGAAAGTACGAGGGAACTTACTGGTACAACGGACGCAACGGCTGGGAGTCGGCGCTCCAAGAGCCAGACGCTGAGCCGTTCGATGCGGCGAACTGGTAAAAGGTGAACGAGAAGGCCGAGTGGTGGCTCGAGTTCTTGGCGGATTTAACCGCCGAGGCTCGACGCCACGCCAAGCGAGAATTCAGGTCGGAGGAGAAGCAGCAAATTTTCATGGACGCTGTCCACTGGACGATGCTTCAAGCCCGAGTTGAATTTTTCGACAAAGTCCAATTCGACGACTGAAATAAAAGTCGGGCACCCAATCGGTTGCTCGACTTTTTAGTTAGATAGCCCCGCTTCTCCAACACCCAAGACAGTTGGCATGCGGGGCTCAAACCATGCTCTTGAAGGTGCAGGGTGGCCAGTCAGTGGCGAGCCTGAATTTGGAAATTTGGTATCGGGTAGTGTAGAGTGGTAATTGTTGGTGGGACTGAAGAGTGTCCCATAACGCTACTCGGGGGATGGAAATGTCTCCCGACAGGCTCCCACCAACTTCAATTACTACTAGTCCTGAAGGGGGCAATATGGATATGAGAGCGTTGGATAATTGGATTACGAGTGCGCCTGAATTTGCGCCAACCGTAATCACGCAGGCTCGCTACGCCGACTGGCATGATGGCCTACGAGTGAATGAGCGTGAGTGCGATAAGTGCGGTAAGACAGTTGGCTACAGCGACTGGGACAATAACGATGTTTATGGACTTGCGTTCATTGAATACCTGCGAATTGACGAGGATGATGAAGTCAATCGTTGCGAATTCTGCGTGAGCGAGGATGACTGGAATGAGAGTGTGCGCTAATGGGTAATCAATTATCACGAGAACTGGCAGATAACGACTTCAATTTATCGCTAGATAATGCACTGGCAATCCACCTGCAAAGCAATCACTATCCACCAGTACCAGTATCAATGGTGCCAGTCTGCATTGAGGCCATAGACGCTTACAATGAGGGCGATATGCAACGACTCATTCAGTTGCCTGCAAACACTTCATGGCGAGGCCTGCCAAGTGCACCTGCAATCGCAATCATTGAGGCCCACCACCTAGACGCTTGGTGTGACTCAGGGGATGATTACTACGACTACGAGGAAGGGGAATAAGTATGAGCATTGACTCCGAAGTGATTACTTGCCTGAACGGCCGTGATGAACTGAATCCTTGCGAGGGTGAAGTTGAATATCAGATTACTCTGCCAGTGCGTTACTACGCCTCAGGTGCGATGGTCCAATTCCCACGCTGTGCCAAGCACTTCATTGACTACTGCGACGCTTACGATGAGCGCCAAGCACGAGAGGAACGCCACCGAGCAAGCCTCTACTGTAAGCACGGCACCTATATCGGCGATGAATACGGCCCTGATTACCTCTGCGGTAGGTGCGAGTCGGAGTAGCCAGTCGGTGTGGCCTTCATGGTATTTGGCAGTAAGCCCCGCCCAACCAATGGTCACAGAAGGTAAGAGTATCGGGGCTAAACCACGCCCATAGACGAGCCATCTCCAGTTGGCCAATTTGGAAATTTGGTATTGCGTGATGTAGAATTTACATATCCAGTTGAAAGGGGATAAATATGTGGGAAAATTACGATTACGACGACGACGATATGGAAATGTACGAAATCGAGTGCTTGCGCGAGGAAGCGCGGCTCGAAATTTGGGAGCCTGAAGAATTTGGCACCGTGCAGTACTGGCTGAACAAGTACGGAATTGAAATCGAAATCGAAATCTAAATAAAAAGTGTCGGGTTGCCAGTCAGCTCGACACCTTTTTGCTGTGAGCCCCGCTTTGCCTCTGAGCGACAAGAACAGATGTGTGCTGCGGGGCTGTATTGAACTGTTTCCGATTTGGAAATTTGGTATCACGTGATGTAGGATGTTGATTGTTAGATAAACGAGCCCACGAAAGGGGACGACATGGATACCATCAAGGTGAGCGAAGCAAGTGATTTGAAATTGGGCGAGGAAATTGCCAATGGCGTGAGGGTGATTGCACGAACGAAGCGGTTCGGCCGCGTGGTTGGTGACAACTACGCATCGTGGATTGCTGTTTGCGCAGTAGACAATGATGTGCACGCGAATTTCGCAGTGTGGACAGTGACCGCGACCAACGACTACGGCTGGGTACGAGAGAGCGGAACATACTGCGAATCAATTGTTGACGCAGTGCAGGATTACGTGTCGCGAGGTGGCAAGTAGTTCAACAATTCGGGGAGAGCGGCCGCCGGGTCGCTCTTCTTGTATGTGAGCCCCGCACAACTTTCGGACCTGCCGGCTTTTGTCGTTTGATGAGATGGTGGAGATTGGCCGAAAGACAGGTCTGTGTTGTATCTGTGGTCGTTCTTTGGATGACGAACAGAGCATTGAGTCCGGCATTGGTCCGGTGTGCGCAAAGAAAGTAATAAGTGGGGCCATCTCTAGCTCTTAGTTGAGATGAAGCAGTGACCATCTATAGTATTTCTGAAGCTTGAATCATTCTTGCCCGGTCAAGAATATAGTCGTTATGTTCTGTCCGGCCACCGGGGCTTCGTGATTATTTGGAAATTTGGTATCACGTACTGTAGACTGATAGCAACTTACATTCCGTGAAAGGGGATGAACATATGAAAACTAAAAAAGTAAACTCACTAACATCAACAATGATTGCAGCAGAACTTCGCAAAGTTGCTATGGATTTTGCAACTAGGGCAGACTACCTCATGTTGGAGGATGGAGTACACCGAAAGACTTGGTGTGCCTGTGTCTATCAACTAATGGAAACGTTGAGTGCAATGACCTCTTGTGATGAACCTGATTTTGATACACTCTCATTCTTGGATGAAGTCGGATTTTTCCAAGTGGCAGACCACGAAAGTATGGCCGACTGGACATACTCTACAAAACGCGAAATGTACTTGGACGAAATCTAAGTATTCCGAGAAAGGAACCCGCCGGGGGTTCTTTTCTTGACCGCAAGCCCCGCGTTGCATCCGGACGGTTTTTGTCCGGCCTGCAGATACTCTAAAAATTTTGGAAATTTGGTATCGGATGATGTAAAGTCTTATTGGGTCAGGAAACCACTTCTCGACCACACTTCTATGAAAGGGGGTGAATATGCAGAAACACATTATTCAGTTTCATGACGGGCAGATGATTCGTCAGCGTGTGGTTTACTCACACCTGATTCCATCTCTGATGCGCGACTACGCTCGATGCGGAATCGATATGACTACGGTCATTTCGACCAACCGCTTCGCAGCTGATTATCCGGTCGGCTACCTCAGCTTCGAGTACCCACTAATCGGGAATCGAACACGAGGCCTGTGGGAGAACTAACTGTCTAACAAACGGAGCCGAGTGGGGCTTGGCAACAGAACCCACTCCTTTTGACCGGTGCACAATAGTGCCGAGATTTTTAGCTAGCAATTATGACAGTACTAGCGGGGCTGTTGTGATTTTTGGAAATTTGGTATCGCATGGTATAGAGTGGGGGTATCCAAGTGAAAGGGGATAAACGTGAATAACACGGGAATATCGGAAAAAATTGGCACCTACTGGGATTGCCTAAATCTTTGTGTAGATGTTGAGGTGAGAGACTTCGCTCGCCTAACACAATTGCTCGCTGGTGAGCAATGCAATTTCTGCGGCGAGACACTTACCGAACAAGAAGTGGAGGGGTAATGGCTCATCGAGTAGAGATTTACACGAAAGACAGTAACGGCAATTGCATCGACGTCATAGACGCTCGTTACTACTGCTCCGACTACTGCGCAAAGAGTGACCCTGCGTACGAAGGCTGGAACGGCTGTAGTGATGTATTCGAGCCTGCCGTATGCACCTGCGGAGAACGGCTGGAGTGGTATCGCTGGAACTACTCGACGCATGACCAAGAGACAGTGAGCCCTGATGCTCCGGACTATTTCGAGATGGGATAGTCCGGTCCCGGGGCTCTAATTGATTTTGGAAATTTGGTATTCGGTCCTGTAATCTATAACCAACTACTACGAAAGAGGGAAAAATGAAAGCGCTACTTGTAAAAACAAGCGGAGAGACAACGGCTATCGAGTTGCCACGAGACGGTGCGCATACCGTTATTCATGACCTGATTGGCGGCTACTTTGATTGCGTAAGTGATTACGACTTGGGCTTAACTGCGTATGTCCACGATGAAGGCTTGCTCATCAACCTGCCCACGAACAACACTACTTCGGTGCTGTTCGGCCGTGTTCTCGCTGGTGACGCCGTCCTAGTCGGTCTCGCTGATGATGAGGGCTACGACACCGAAGTCCCCAGCAAATTCATGACAGAACACTTTGCCAACATGGTTCTAGAGGCTTCACAGGATTGGGAATTGAGCCTCGTGCTGAGCAACAACAGGGAAGACATGGACCTGACGCCGATAATCACCGAGTGGAGAAACTGACCACGCTCGACAGAGAAAACGACAGGGGGCGAACAGCTCTCTGTCTTTTTCCGCTAGTAAGCCCCGCTACGCTGACGGCCCTGCGGGGCTGACCGAACATATGTTCGCCAAAGAAAAACAATTGCCGAAAAGAACGCTGGCGCACTAGCAGGTGTGAAAAGTCTTGTCAAGTATCTGTTTTATATGACGGTGGCGGAAAGCAATTTTGGAAATCTGGTATCGCGTGTTGTATAGTCATTACTGCCCCAAACAACTACTACGAAAGGAAGGGCATACTATGAGCAAGTCCCTATCAGTAAAAGTGAAGGTGAGTTCACTCATCACCGCTTTAGAAGCAGCATTGGCTGAGCGCGATAAGCGCTTTGCTGCGCTGGAAGCAGAGGAAGCAAAGCACGAAAAGGCTGTAGAGGTTTACAACCTTGCTGTGCTCAAACTCATCAAGGCTGGTAAAGCGGAAATCACAGAGGCAAGCAAGAACAGTTGGGCAGACCGCCACGAAAAGAAAAAGGGCAAGTCAGCGTTCAGCGTGAATGTGCTTCTCCCTACGGCGAGCCTTCCAGTTGAGCCACAGCAACCACACGGCTATTCAGAGCACCTATACAAGCGCGAGCGCGAGGAAATCACGCAAGCAATCCGAGTGCTCAAAATGACCGACCAAACAGAAGTGTCGGCAAGCACCTACAGGTCGGTGGCTGAGTACCTGTAAACAAGTCGGTGGGGTGTGGTGGGCAACTGCCACACTCCAACGCCGACAAGTGGGGCGAGAAGTACCCATAGTCGGGAAAGAGCGAGAGTGGGGATACCTGCTCTCGCTATTTCTTTGCCTGCTAAAAGCCCCGGCTCAGGTCTCAAGAGCCTTCAGCGCGGGGCTTCCTCGCTGTCAAGGGAATTTGGAAATTTGGTATTGGGGGGTGTATAGTGGTGCTACCTACTACAGACACCGAAGGGGGTGAATAAATATGTCCAAGCAACTTTCTGCCGTTGCTCGCCAGTATGTGAGTGCCATTGAGGCTCTCGCCTCTGCCGAGCGTGCTGTCGCTGTTGCGAAGGAATTGCTTTCCGAAGCGTACGCCGAAGCAGGCGTGAACTCTTGGGAAGCGAACGACAAGTGCGTACAACTTGTTGAGGCAATCCGACGCAATTTTGATGTCGCAACGCTTTCTGAACTTGTCAATGCCAAAGTGTTCGGCGCAGTCACTAAGACTGCCGTTGAGCCGAAGGCTTTTGATAAGGCTCGTAAGGCTGGCGATATCAGCGAGGAAGTGGAAACAGCGTGCGTGAAGCCAACGGCTTACACTCGCATTGTTGTCCGTGACCTCGCCGAAGGCGCAGTTACCGAAACCGCCGAAGCGGTCTAGTCCTATCCACCTACCGAGAGAGGGCTGGGGAGAAATCCCTAGTCCTCTCTTTTTATTACCCTGAAACTCCTGCGTAAGTTTTGAGCCGTGAACTCGGCGTTCTGCTCCTCTACGCCTCTTATCTGTATCCACAAGTTGTATAACTCGATGTCAAACTCGGCAATCCTCTTTGATAAGCCCCGGCTTCTCGCTTGTGTCAGTTCATCCACTTGCCAAGAATAGCCCAGCGGGGCTCTCGTATCGGCTACCCGTAATTTGGAAATTTGGTATCTGATGGTGTAATGTCAGTAGTGCTTATACAACTACTACTGAAAGGCAATAACTATGAGCGCAATATTGGAAAAGGCAGAGATTACAGAAATGCTTATCTCTGAGCAACTGAAAGGGCAGTTTGACCTGAAACGGGCAATGTTCTTTGCTATCAACGAGACAGATGACGGCAGAGTGGCACTTGCTTTGGCAGGCGAACACCGCGATATCTACGACTTGCTTGACAGCGACGACAGCCGAGCCGTGGCAAGGGTCAGCGACTACATCGCAGTCATCACTAGCGGTTGGGCGGCACCACTTCCCACCAGCAACAGCGATGACGCCGAAGTAGCACCTTCGCAACACCCTGAGCGCAGGCGCGTTCGCTTGATGGTATTCGCAAGCAAAGACGGTTGCGCTAGCGTTATGCGCTTCTCTGACACGCCTGATGAAACGATTACCGATGACGGTAAGGCTCAGGGCGCACTCGCTGACGCGATAATGAACTTGTTCTAGGGCTTACCCCTTTCACCCCTACGAACAACCTGAAGCCCTGTCCGCCGTAACTGGTGGGCAGGGCTTCCTTTATTTGCGCCAACAGCCCCGCTCGGGTGCTCGGCGACCTAACCATCGGGGCTCTATAGGAATTTGGAAATTTGGTATTCGGTGTTGTAATATTTATCTCAACTACTACGAAAGGAATTACCTTGTACCTAATCACCGACAACTCAGCAGACCTGACATTCGCTGAACTATCTCTTGGCGAAGTAATCGCACCAGAGATAACCGTCTTAGCCTTGACTAAGAAGAATGACCGAGTAATAGACGATTCGCTTGCATCGTGGATTACCGTCTGCTACAACCCAAATAACGTATTCCACAAGTTCGCCGTGTGGACTGTCGTTGCTCGCCCCACTGGCTGGGAGCGTTACAGCGGTGACTACTGCGACACACTGGCACAAGCCGTTGCTTGCTACACCGAGAGGGGAGGCAAGTAATGAGCACCACAACGATGGTTCATCGGCTCTCTGTAATCGGAGAGCAAACTAGCCCATTCGGTGGCATTGACGCCACCTACCAACTGGATGTCTGGGAGGACGACACCGATAACCACTTGTTCGTTAGCGTGCTGAAGGACGGCGAGCCTCATGCCTCAGCGTCATTCCGTGACTGCGAGACACAGCACCACGACAGCGAGCGCTGGCTGAACGACAGAGTTGGATTCCCCAACCAGTTCGCAGGGATTCTGCTGCACCGGGCTTGGGGGTGACCGGCATGAGCTCTTTTTCCTCAAGAGCCCCGGTACGAAGCAGGCCAGAAACGGCTGCGGGGCTTGCCAGAAAATTGCAAAAAAATAAAAATATCTGCACCTATTTGACATAACCGCCAACCGCCCGAGAGCCGTCTATCAGTCCTTATTATCTTGACGGTGGCGGAAAGGACTTTGGAAATTTGGTATTCGGCGTACTAGTATGTACTCATGGAACCAAACAAGATAACAGCGCAAGAATGGCAAGACAGATACCTACAACCTTTCTATAATCTCGCCAATGACCCAACGGCAGTACCTACTGACGAAATGCAAGACGGCTACGCAGGTTTCGTGCTTGATGGTATTCTCGCCGTAAAAGACATTGACGGGGAAGAGGCGAACGATTGGGAGTGTGTGGAATTGGTTGAGGAACTAATCCGCTATGCAATGATTATGGATGGGAGAGTAGACAACAATGAGTGAATGGATTGGTGGAAACTCTAATTGGTTTGAGTGTCTTTGTGGTAACCAACCAAATTACGAAGGTTTCTACAGTTGTGAAATTTGGGGAGAAATAGTCTCACCTACGCCTGATTGGACTAACGACCATTATGTATGTGGTCGCTGTAGCAGGATTATCATTGGCGAGACTTTGCTGGTTGTCGGAGTTTGTTCGGAAGAAGTCGCACAAAAAAATCATACCTACGATTGGAGTACCTACTAATGAATACCTACCGAGTAACAGTAATGGTCACGCTTGATGTAAAAGGCGTTGATGATGGAGCGGCAGCTGGAACAGCGATAGCACAGGTACAAGACGCAATTGGCGACAGCGGTCAGCACGGACGAAAGATGTGGGTAACTGGTATTGGTCGCCACTCAAACCCTTTCTCTGATGAAGAGGATTTGATGATTTACGAGCAATTGGAAATTTAGTATCGGGTCTGATAAGGTACTACCAACTACTAACGAAAGGCAATAACTATGGGTTACACGCACTACAACTACCGCCCAGTAAACAATGCTGGGTCTGCTGAAATGTACGGCAAACTTGCTTTAGACGCTAAGGCGATTTGCGAACACGCACAGAGCATTGGGATAAAACTTGGCGACTGGAGTGGGGAGAATGAAACTCAACCACAGTTCACAGAGGGCGAGTTCAGTCTCAATGGCATAGATGATATGTCTCACGAAACTTTTACTTGGAAGGCGGTTCCAACTCAAGTTGAGTGGAGAAAAGATGAGCCTGAAATCTTTGATTTTTGCAAGACTGCTATGAAGCCGTATGACGCTGTAGTGACAGCGATACTCATTCGGGCTAAAGAAATATATGGTTCGTGTATCCGTATTTCATCAGATGGCGACTGGCACGAGTGGCAGGACGGGCGTGACCTATACGAGGCTGTATTCGGCGAAGTTGCCGAGTGCCCATTTGAGAAGGTGGGGGCATGATGAAGGAAACGGAACTCAAATACACAGTGAACACACTGGTAGACCTTTCACGAAATCTATGGGGTGACAACTCCACAGAGTTCCTAGCAGGCGCACTACAGAGCGTCATCACAGAAAAACAAATGAAAACCTTAATAGATAGCCTAGAACAAAAATTGGGAATGGTAACCCCGGGGCTCTAGCTCGATTTTGGAAATTTGGTATTGGATACTGTAAGATTTAGTCACCTAACTACTACTAAGGAGCACGAAAATGGGTATGGATGTCTACGGCGTAAAGCCAAAGAATGAAAAGGGCGAGTACTTCCGCAATAATGTTTGGTGGTGGCGTCCACTGGCAGACTTTATCTGCAACAACTATGACGACATTGCGAGTGGTTGCGAATCGTGGCACTCAAACGACGGTGACGGTCTAGATGGGGCGTTGGCTGAATCTTTGGCTCGGTCCATCAAGGAAGATATTGCCAATGGCAAAGTTGGAGACTACGAGAAACAGTACAACGAATGGCGTTCCTCGCTTCCCCGTGAGGCTTGCAATCTCTGCGAATGCACAGGAATCCGCACTGACACAATTGCAATGGAACACGGGATGTCGTCCAAGGAACTATCCCCCGAGATTCAGGCTCTGACAGGGCGCACACATGGCTGGTGTAACGCATGCAACGGTGTAGGCACTAAAGAATCTTGGCTTAGTTACTATCCATTTGAGGCGGAAAATGTCGCCAAGTTCGCAGAGTTCCTAGAGAACTGCGGTGGATTTAGAATCTGCTGATAGATAGAATCACAACAACTACTAACAAGGAGAAATTATGCTTTACTCAACACTGCCACCGTCACTAAAGGTTTATGTCGCAAAACCTGCGATTGACGACATTGCAACTCATTACGACTTCAAGATAATTGACGAAATGGAGACATCGCGAGGTGTCACATGGACGGCGCAAATTCTGAAAAAGGGAGTCATTGTATGCCGAGTTGAAAACCATGGAGACGGTGGAGCGAACCGCTACATCAGGGGTGATGACTTGGGTGTTTATCAAATGTTTTTAGATGACGCCAGTAGGGCTTACCCTGACGCCGCAGAACCACTTGATTCATTCGTGCAACTCATAGATATAGTGAGTGCATGATGTTTAAAAAAATTATCCTTACGCTGACCCTTCTGAAGGACTATGTGAAAAACGTGGTTATCGGCGATGGGGTTTTGGTTGGGATGGACGCAACAGTGAAGTGGAATTTTTCTGAGCATGAACCCCATACTGGGATGTACTACCTTTCGTTCAGTAAAGACCCAATAACTTCAGCGTGGGATGACTTTGGAGTGCAGGACGATGAGATTTTCTATTATCTCGATGGGATTAAAGAAGCACTCTCTTTGGTATGGAGAGAGAATTTCGACGGATGGTTGATAGTTGATGGGAGCTTGGTTGTCAGCACAGAAGCTGAATAACAAACCCTAGAGCCCCGGTACGGTGCCTAGCCATCTGGCTCCCGGGGCTACACGAACAAGTGTTCGCTTTCCTGCTATGCGATTTTCTGGACTGTGTCCAAAAAACAGACCCAATAAAACACCCTCCCTATCATGACGGTGGTGGAAGAGTTTGGAAATTTGGTATTTGGGGTACTAGTATGTACTCACCTACTACTACTAAGGAGATTTCCACATGGGTCTAGACAACATCCCACACCGATACGCCTGTGAGCGTCTTGGTACTGCCGTGAAAGTTGACATTCTCAACAAAGACGGCGTAGCCATAATTGACGAAGAAACAGGATTATCTGAAAAGCGAATTGACTGCAGAGAAACGCAAGCACAAGGCAAATGCCCTTACCTCATCTCTGTATCAAAGACTGATTTGCAAGAAGGAAGTGTTACTGGCATGTTCGGAACAGACTGCTGGTATAGAGGCAAGTACGGCAACTATCTAATAGAAGCACTGCAACTGCCCGACTTTGAGTATTCGTTCTACGGCGATAACGAGGATGGTACATACAAGTCTCCATCATCATGCCTGTCCCTTGCTGACACAATGGAGGAACGCATGACCGAGATGGGGACTGTCACTATAGACGGCGATGTAGTGGACAAAGAGGTCAAGTACGCTATTTGGTGGTTGCGCTGGGTCGCCAATGAGTGTAACGGGTCTGACGCATGGTACTAATTTGGAAATTTGGTATTTGTACCTGTATAGTTACATCACCTACTACTAACAAGGGAGAAAGCAATGCCTAACTGGTGTCAGCAATACGGAGAAGTCCGTGGACCGAATAAGGAAATAAAGCGCTTCATTGAGGCGATTCGTATTGAGCAAACCGAAGAGTGGAAAGCCATTCCTGATTGGAACAGAAACGATTGGGATATGAATCAACTCTTCCCCATCCCAACCGAACTGCACGAAACCATTTCAGGTGGCTACGGCATGAACGAGGATGGGACCAAGAAGCCTGAACAGATTGAATTAGAGAAGAAGCAAGCCGAGAACATAGCCAAGTACGGTTACAAGGACTGGTACGACTGGGCACATGCAAACTGGGACACCAAGTGGGGTGCTTGCAATGTTGAGTTTGACGAAGACTCATTTTTTGAGGACAACTGCTCCTCAATCATTCTGAGTTGGGAAAGCGCATGGTCGCCTGCGGTTGGTCTTATCAAGAACATCTCTACACAGTTCCCTGAACTCATATTCGGAATGCACTTCACAGAGGAAGCAAACTTCTTTGCTGGATACATGGTCTTTTATAAAGGCGAGATAATCGCTGAAGGCGACCACGGCATGGAAGGTCAGCCTGAATACAACGACGACGACGAGAACTACTATGAGAAGTTATCCGAGTGGAATGATTCCCTCGTCTTTCAGATTGCAGAAGCCATGGGTGAAGCCATGGACGCAAAACAGAGTTCCCTGTTCTAACGAACTGGGCATAAACAACCAAACACCTAACAAGGAGAAAACATGAATACCGAAAAGAAAGAAGCACGGGTAAGCGCACGGCTTCGCAAACTGCGTATTGAGCAAGAAATTTCTCAAGACGCACTAGCGAAAAAAGCAGGTCTTGAACGAAAGACCATCAACCGAATTGAGAATGGACACTTCTCACCAAGTCTCCATTCACTCATCTTGCTCTGCGGAGCACTCAAGGTGAAGCCATCAGATGTGTTGGAAGGAATCTAGATTTTTGGAAATCTGATATCTGGTGTACTAAGATGTCCTCAACTACTACTAAGGAGAAAATCATGAATACGACACTTGTCGGAGAAAGAATCAAACTAGTTCACACCAGCGACCCCTACACACGGATTCGCAAGGGGGACCTAGGGACTGTTACACGGGCGCCATATGAAAATGCTGGCTCCATGTGTATCGGTGTTGATTGGGACAACGGCAGTTCGCTCTCCTTGGTGGAAGGTGAGGACTCTTGGGTGTCCGTAGGGATTGCTGAGGAGTGGCTCACAGCGTTTGACCAGTACCTGAGTGCTGGCTACAAACTACTGGACCTTTGGCAACAACTAGACCTCAGGGACTCGCTGTTCCTGAAAAACATCAATGTGATTGAGTTCCCATTCGCAATGTCTTTTGACGAGTACTTGGAAGAGATGGCTGACATCAAGCAGACACTGGACGAGGCTGGAGACAAGTGAGCGACAACGAAAAGATGACATTTGATGTCAACCAGCATTCTCGCAAGGATGTAACCGTCTTTACGAGTGGCTACGACGAAGTCAACGCCAAGTTCATCAACATTGGAATCACTCATGAGGGTTTTATCATGGACTTTTATGAGGACGCAGAATTTGTCGGAACTGTTGGCATGACATATGATGAGTGGTTTGAGTTCTCTACAAGGAGTCTGTGATGAGCAAGCCACGAGAAGTTAGCGCCAAAATAAGCAAGAAGTTTAATCTCAGCGAGATTGAACTCATAGTTGAGGCCTTGTCTATCTATAGGGACAGTCGTCGTCGTATGGTTTCGGGTCTGTTTGACCGGAGCGGACGGATGTACACCAACCTGCGGAAAGACTCAATCTCATCCGATGAACTGATGGAACTCATGTCCAGTGGAGAAGTTGAAATGCGCTCTGTCTCTCGTGGTAAGTTTTTTTCCAAGGAAGAATGCGAACACGTAGACGGGTTAATCGAGGCATTCCTCACCGGGATGATGCTAATCGAAGAAAAAATCGAGACAAACATAAACAAAAAAGCTGAAGATAACATAGACAAAGTAATCGACGAATTGTATTCACTATTAAAAGGAGAAGAGTAATGGTAGAAAAGCAGTATTTAGAACATGCGTTGTATCTGGACAATGTATTAGAGTCGGACCTTTCCGTGCTCGAGCAGATAGCGGAAATCATGGAAGAGAATTACTACACCCTGTCTGCAACCGGCAATGACGCCATCAAAGCCGCGGTGGAGGATTTTGTTAACGGCCACTGGGAGAATGACCAAGACAATGATTTCAATAATGAGGAGATTGCTTCAGCGATTGAGTACCTCCGGATTAAATTCCACATCGAAGGGAAACTTGGCGTGACTGCAAGTCATCACTATACGCACAGATGGAATCAATCATTCGATAAAGCGAAAGGGTAAGGCCGGGGCTCGGGCCGGATAGTGGGTAGTAGCACTGTTCGGCCGAGGAGCTGCGGCTGAAGTATTCAAAAAAATCAAAAAATTGAACAACCTCCGGAGGCCTTTCATTATCACGACGGTGGTGGAAGAACCCGTTTTGGAAATTTGGTATTCTGTCCTGTAGGGTGAGTAGCGAAAGGAAGTATCTACTATGTTGAAAAAACCAATAACGGAATCATCTATTGCCAGTATCCACAACTCTCGTTGGGCTGACGCCATTGAGGAGTTCGGTGACAAGTTCACCGTCCCACGGGATGTCTCTCAGGGCATCAGCGACTATACGAGGGCTCTCCATGTCCTCCATATATGGAATCGTGATGGGGCAAAGGGCAGTCCGATTAGAACCATGTTCTCCTACTCTCTCCCTGACGCTGTAATCGCAGAGGTGTCCAATGAATACTGCGGTATTCAGGTGGATGAAGATTCGGTGGTGGATGAGGTTAAGACCGAGAAGCGGGCTGACAAGTGGGACGCCTTCCTGAAATGGGCGAACCAGCATCACTTTGAGCAGTACACCACAGAGCAACTGATGGAACAGTGTGGCTTCTCCTACCCGACCACCCTGAAGTATGTACAGGACTCCCCAACCTTCAGAAAGATAAAGAAGGGTCTGTGGGAAATCAGAGACGCCAAGGCTGACAGGGAAGCGAAATGACAGTCAGCAACCAAACAGGAATTGAGTGTTTCGATTGTAATGACGACACCACGACAGGTGGCTTTACTGACGTAATAGATAACGCATACTTCTGTCCGAGTTGTTGGGCAGAACGAAGAGAACAGTCTAAAGACGAGGCCGACAGAGGGGCGGGGGTCTAATTGGGACTCTTGGGCGGGTACTTTGTCTACAGGGTAGGCAAGAACCGTGGAGAGAAAAAGGCTGAGCGCCGTCAGCAGGCTGCCATGTCTGCGAAAAATTGCATTATTTGTCAATCTCGGCGCGCTGACTGTAGAGAACACGGCGAAGTGGTGTTCTGCTTAGATTGTTGCGGCTGTAACTAGCCACCCGGGTATCTAACACCTATAGCCCCGGCCTTATATGTTAGGTGAGCCTAACAATCGAGAGCCATAGCCCCGGGGAAACCCTGTTACACCCCTGCAAGAAAATCAAAAAATTGCTCTATAGGTAATGTGGGTGTCTAGCGATTTTGGAAATTTGGTATTTCATGGTGTAGGGTGCTTACTGCCTCACGGTGTCAAGTGATTTTGGAAATTTGGTATTTCGTGATGTAAGATATGCACAACTAAACAAACACCCTTAAGGAGGGAAACAGAAATGACTACTACACAAACCACTTTGCCACAGTGCTGGCAAGACCTAGAGGACGCTCTCAACAATGGTGTTGACCGAGTAATCCTTTTCGGACCATCGGGAATCGGCAAGACATACGCTGGTATGAATATCGGCGATGTTGAAGCAGGAGCATTCCGACTGGTATGCACTGAGGACATGACCAATATGGATGTCACTGGAACATTCCTGCCTGATGGCAAGGGTGGCACTAAGTGGCTTGATGGCTCGGCTCTAAAGGCTTGGGAAGGCAACGGCATTAAGGGCGGTCGGCTCATCGTGGACGAAATCGACAAAGCGTCAGGCGATGTTTACGCAACGCTCTTGGCGATGTTGGATTCCCCTGAATCGGCTTCCTTTGAACACCCTGACACTGGTCGGGTTCATCGTCCAAAAGCAGGATTCTCTGCAATCATGACCACCAATGTTGAGAACATGGGCGAGTTGCCAACTGCTCTCACTGACCGATTCCCAATCAAGATTCGTATCAACGAGCCACACCCAAGCGCACTGCTCCGTCTATCCCCTGAATTGCGCCAGTTCGCAGTTCGGATGGCTGACGCTGGCGAACGCCGTATCTCACTGCGAGCATTCATCGCTTACGACCAACTCCGCAAGGGTCTTGGTGACGAGCGAGCAAGCCAGTTGACATTCGGCGATAGGTCGCAGTCAATTCTTGACGCTATTGCGATTGAGAAGTTGGCACGATGAAAACTGCAAAAAAACGTATCTCGGCTGAACCCGAGTTTCTTTCACGCAACGATGTGAAAGGCGGTATGTGGAAGGTTGATGAGGTTCGTGCAATTCGTGGCGAACCTTGCACCAACATTGTTACGAGGGAAATGAAAGTTCCAACTGACGATGACCCACTGGCTCGGGCGATTCGTGCGCACGAAATGGTTCACGCAAAAGTTTCACCTGCCAATGACTGGGGGAAGTGGATTGACCGCAAAATCGCAACCCACCAATCAATGGTTGTTGTTGAGGAGTTGCGTGTCAATTACCTTTGCCAAAAAGCAGGCTTTGATGTAAAGAGCGACCTCGCCGATGGTGGCGAGATGGCTGACGGGGAACGCCTCGGTGCAACAGAGGACTGGGTGGGTGCTGTGCAAATGGCAGTTGCCACTGCTGGCACTGCGTCCAACAAACTATTCCTCAACGGAATCCGCAGGCACAAGCGAGAGTGGGGTGCGATACTTCTTGACATATCAAAGCGAGCAGTCAAGGAAATGAAAAAGGCTGACAAGTATCGCAACCTTGCTTCAACCGAAATAGACACAAGTAGCGGTCTATTCCCGATGGGCTTTGTCCATACAGAGAGACTGGCTGAATGGGTTGACCGCCTCTGTGCAAAATCTCCCGAGCAAATCGCAGAGGAGAAAGAAAAGGCTCGCAGAGAGCGTGAGGAAGCAAAACTCCGCAAGGCTCTTGGTCAGGACGCAGACGAAGCAGAGGGCGAGGAAGGTGAAGCCAGTGAGGGTACAGGACGACACTCCAATAAGGGAATCACTCCTAACGACAAAGGCAAAGATGATGGGAACCCATACAAGGGAATCACCAGTTCTAACGCAACCTACCGAGTTGCCGAATGGCAGAAACTAAACATTGAGTTTATGCCAATGCCGATTCTCTCCAAAGGCAACTTGGGCAAGCGTAGGGTTGCCTCAAATATGGGAATGCGCCCACGCCGTATGCACCGAATGATTACCGACCCACAGATGAGAATCTTTGACAAGGTAGTTCGTGGCACTGGTGGAGTTGTGATTATTGACGGAAGTGGTTCAATGTCTTTCAGTAGAGAGCAACTAACGAAAATCATTGAGAACGCTCCAGGAGCAACCGTGGCTGTGTACACCGACAGAGGTGACTCCAATATGACGAACCTTTGGGTCGTTGCGCACAAGGGCAAAATGGTTAATGAACTCCCAAGTGTTGGACAAGGTAACGGAGTTGACTTCCCTGCGATTGAGTGGGGCGTTAAGCAAAAGCAAACTTCACGCTCACCAATCGTTTGGGTAACTGACGGTGGAGTGTGCGGAAAAAACGGAAACTTTGAGGCAGTTCTTGCTATGCAGTGCATTAACTTCTGCAAGAAAAACAACATTATTGTTGTGCCTCATGTTGACGAAGCAGTTGAACAATTAAAGAATCTAAAGTTCGGTAACAAAGCCGAAAGTATTTATCCTGAAATGTTCAAGAATACATTCAAGCAACTTAACGGAACCGAACTAATCTAACGAGGTGTGCCGTGGGGTGTAGAAATACGCTCCACGGCATGCGCTTTAATCAGCGCAGATGTAATCCCCTCGGCGTCCTTACCCTCCTTTCAACGCTGGGGGGATTCATCAAATTCAATATAGAATTACTAACAACTACTAACAGGGAGCACTCATGGAAAACGAAGTAAAGTTTGAACCAGTCACGAAACAACAATTCGAGAAATGGATTGAAAAGCCGCTTACCGATAAAGAGTGGGAAAAAGTCGGGAGCGAAGTAGAGGGAAGAGTAGAAAACTTTGTTGACGGCCTACTCGCCGAACTCGTGCAGGATTACTACGACGGAGTATTCAGTGCAGAATAAATTCACTCTCATTCAAAACAAGGCAATTGACAAGCCTCTTGAGTTTGTCATCCTCGGCACCCTAGAGCAAGATGACGACGTGCCGGATATGTACTGGAACAACGAACTGGGATGGACACGGCTCAGCCACGCAACGCGCTTCACAGAGGAGGAAAGAATTAAACTATCTCTACCGCTGGGCGGCATATGGGTGAGTCTCACTGAGATGGTTCACTCCATGGAGATGTCTAAAGCCAACCATCCAACCAGTGGATTCAGACAGCCTCGTTTGACTATCGTCGACGAGAGTGAATAGCCCTGTCCCAAATGCGCAACGCCTGCACTAGGAATACTGCAGAAAGCAACTCGACAAAAGAAAGTTCCCAGTCAATAACCCGGGACTCTTTTGCTATCAGGAGGAGTCCGTTGATGAGCACGGAGTACAAAACGATTGTCGCTGCGTGCCCGATGATTCCAACGAGAAGTGCGCCGACCATGTTCTTGTCTGCCTCAATGTCATCGTACAGGTCGTACCCGCGGCTGTCTTTATTTGACGGTGGTGGAAAGGGTGATTTTTTCATGATTCCTAATCATAACCAGGCGGCGGACTCGTGTGCACGTTCCGTGCGATATCAAATTTCCATCTTTTTTGAACAATTTCAAAAGACCAGGTACAGATTGCGTGCTAAAAAACATAACTTTCCCCAGAAGATGCGGCCGCAGCATTGCGAAAAAATCAGTTTTTTTGCAGTTTTTCCGTCGACCCGCGTCCGGTTTTACACATGAATATTTTTGACAATTTGATGAACGCGCTGCCGGCTCAAATCAAACTTATCTGCGATTTGCCGGAGCGAAGACCCAGCTGCGCGCATTTGCAAAATTTCGGAATTTCTGTTCGAATCAGTGGATGGTCCAGGCTTCAGAGGTCCCCATTGCCAGCCGTTAATCGCCTGGATAGCAGCCGCACGCTCTTCAGAAAGTTGATTTTTTCGCCGTCTCTGGCGAACGTACCCGACCCAAGCTCCCAGAGTGACATCATTATTATCAATAATTTCGATATGCACGGCAGGTACATTGCAATTTCCCTCTCGAGCGGAGAACTGAGAAAGTGCTTTAATGTAGGTATTGAATCGAGTGGTGTTGTCCATAAGCCACAGATTAGTACGGCGTTCGCTGCCTCACGGAAACAGTTGACATTTAATTATTTATTACAACAAAACTTAACATCTGGGAACCGGACGAGTAAACTAGTAACAGCCAGGGAGGTAATACTTGAGCAATCCATTTGATGACTTCAATAAGTCTGTGCCATTCGAGAGAATTCATGAGCTCACCGCGGCGCTTGCGGCTTCAGGGATAAATGATGACGTGGCCGCAGCGATGCTCGAGGAACTCGAAGAAACAGAGCAGCAGGTCCACAACGTAATGTTCGTCGCGACAGATGGACAATATGCAATAAAAGCTATCCACGTGCCAGAGTCCTCTATCGGCAATGTGAATGGACCAGTGCTTTTCCCATGTTCGAATCCGAACGTTATACTTGCTGCATTCTCCAAGGAATACATCCAAGCTCAAATCGAATATATCGAGAATCTAGACGCGGGGCTTCGGGATGAGGCATGGGTCGAATTCCTGGAGTGCCTAAATGACAAAATCACGCTAGAGTGTGAATCAAACCCACCAACATGGAAGGACCTATAATGCAAACCAAATTCGATGTCCCTATTAATTCGACGGTGGTGGAAACCCTCACTGATGGGCAGCTTGACCTCGTAAAAATGGTCGACTGGGTCCATGGCAAGACTCCGCCGCTTACCTGGGAGGACGCCGCACGCCGTGCAGTTTTTCAAATTTTTAATCATTCTTTAAACGTTTGGGACCGGCTGTCAGATGTGCGCGAATACCTGGATTACCTCATCGAAGAGGTTGGCCCGGAGTCAAAAAAGGATATTTCAGGAAAAGTGGCGGCTGAATATTGGGCGATTTTGGGAAGAACAGCTGCAGTGGCGGCCGAAAAAAATAATGTTTTTATCCATATCGACGAACAACTATCTCAGTACGTAGACAAAATATCTACGATTTTGGTTAAAAAGCAGCGCGATTACGGGCACCATAACATTGCTCGATTCGGGCGCGCCGGTCTACTCGTGAGAATGCACGATAAAGTAGCGCGACTCGAGAACCTCCTACAGGATGAAAGAACCCCAGAGAACGAATCAATCCTCGATAACTACATCGATGTAATTGGTTACGCGTCAATCGGCATCATGTGGGAAAGAAATTGGTTTTTATTGCCGCTGACGCCGGCCGCAGGATAGTTCAAAAAATCAAAAAATTAACACATTTTCCGTCGAATTATCATGACGGTGGTGGAAAGCAAGTTCTGAAGAACCGGACGTTTAGAGAATAGGGAAAAATGTGGAAAATATTAAAGATAAAGTATCCGAAGGCCTGGTCGGTAGATTTGTTCACAGGCACCTGGAGGCTGGGCTCCTCGTGCACTACCCGAATCATCGGTATGTGAACAATCAGGGTCTGATTAAGTCGGTCTTCAGCAGGGACCAATACGGAACCCCAAATGCATATGAGGTTGAATGGTTCAGCGCGCTAGACGGATATGCCGTGAGCTCGGAGATTGTCCTGGCCGAAGTAATGCTGTTTGAAAAATGGAGCTTCTATGAAGACCGAGATGTGTGGATTCAAAAATTCGAAGAAAGCATCGAGCTGTACCGGATGAACGAAGAGCGAAAAAGACAGCAAGACTAATCAATTAAATGACGGTGGTGGAAGACCGGGAAAAAAGTGACCCCGGAGGAGACCAAGCGCGCCACCTACAAACCCGCCTTATCTCAACCCCGGGGTCGAGTGACACCAGAAGGAGAAAGGGGGGACCTTCCGGCATCGGAATAAAATATATCACAGGTCGGAGCCCCGCTGCGCAACCGCCCCAGAGTACGTGGCAAGTCTGGATAAATCAAACCAGAAGGCCGAAAAAAAATCTAAGAAATATTGCTTCCGTGCTTGACGGTGGTGGAAGACCCTGCTAACTTAAATCCCGTTGGGTAGCTCCCAGCGAAATACCGTAGGCCCTACAACTCAATCACCTAGATTAACTTTCTGAAATTTTCAGAGGGCTTACATGGCGACGTACTCGATAGGGTTTGCGGAAATAAAAGGTTTCCCCAGACCCCTTCCAAAGTGGGTCACTTCGTCCTTCTGTATCTATTCAGTTTGTTCCTTGGAATAATTCAATAACTCATACTCACTATGAGTCGCAACATTCTTCCAAGAAAAAATGTCTCTAGGTAGCCTATAGATTCACCTATACAACTTGTAACATTCAATATTCACAGGGGAGAACTATGTCTTCAAATATTACGGTGGTGGAAAGGCTTTTCGAGATGACCGAACCAGCTAAAAAAAGGGGAGCTCAGAAGCGCCCCCGTGCTACGTCTATAAGCAAGAACAAGAAGTCGCTCCTAGTAGACCAGAACCTAATTAAAGAAGTATTCGACTTCTGGGTACTGACATTCAACAAGAAGCGCGTAGTCCTAGATGAGAAGCGCAGACAGACCATAGGAGCTGCAATACACGACTATGGACTCGACGCCTGTAGGGACGCGATAGTCGGCTGCTCCCGCTCAGACTTCCACATGGGGCGTAACAAGAACAACCGTGTGTACAACGAGATAGAACTCGTCCTGCGCGACTCAGAGCACATAGAGCGCTTTCTTGCCCTAGTATCGGATAACACCACAAACGAGGAACCGTTCTGATAACCAAAGACCAGACAGTAGAGATAGTAAGACAGGCCTATGCCACCTACAACCAGCAGCTACTGATTGTAGATGAGAAGCCAACCTTTAACGCCTGGTACGAGTTGCTGCGCGACTTAGAATACGAGGACGTTAAGGCGGCCTTCATCCAGCTAGCGACACACGCTAAGTTCATGCCCAGGCCGGGCGACGTACGACGTACCGCAATAGATACCCGTAATAAAGTGACCCCATTTTTAGATGCATATTCTGCTTGGGGTATTTTCCAGGGGATATTAAAAGAGGTACATTCTGGTGCCCAAACAGAAAGACCCCCTTTCGACGAGGCACTAAAAATTACGCTAAATAAATTAGGGGAAGTTTCATACGACATGCACACCAATGGCGATAGAGAGGTCTTCGTACGGACGTATGAGCAGGTAGTCCAGAAGCTGGAGCAAGACAAGTACGCAATACATAAGGCGGATTTGTAGTTGGGCACCGACAAAAAAAATTTGAAACGA
>Ga0164293_10000855_pt1 | contig 25391 bp, 28 predicted proteins | sample GEODES118metaG_FD_111487 | JGI IMG/M metagenome (GOLD analysis project Ga0164293, IMG submission 111487) | Eutrophic lake water microbial communities from Lake Mendota, Wisconsin, USA - GEODES118 metaG | ecosystem: Environmental > Aquatic > Freshwater > Lake | place: USA: Lake Mendota...
TCCAATTATTCCATTCCAAATTCCAATTATTCCATTCCAAATTCCAATTATTCCATTCCAAATTCCAATTATTCCATTCCAAATTCCAATTATTCCATTCCAAATTCCAATTATTCCATTCCATTCCAAAGGACTTAAAAAGAAAATTGAACTGCTATATATAATCCATGAAAACCTCCAATAACGAAATGAAATCAACAACCTCAAGTGTTAAATCTTTCAAATGCGATTGCTGTGATAAATCCTTTACAGAAAAATTCAACCTTACTAAACATAAGAAAAAACATTCTGAACCTCAATTGAAAAAGAGCGGCGATGATGACATGTCAGTCATCACAGAAGAAGACGACCAACCTGCGTCGTCATCAGGTAAAGAGTGCCGAATGTGTATTAATTACAAGCAACTAATAGAAATGAAAGACAATCGTATTGCTGATTTAGAAAAGAGGATTGAATTGTTAGAAAAGGATACTAAAATCGCAGTCCTAGAAACGAAACTAGATGCGAGAGATATGATGGTGGATATGTCAGGTAATTTTATTGAAAAACAACAACATACGATAGATAATGTGATTCAAATGAAACAAACACAATCACAAGCAAAAGGCAGACCTAGAAAGGCGGATGTCGTTGATGTCGATACTGATGACAATGTCCTTGCTTTGCCTGTTCCTGTGAGTAAAGAAGAACCTAAACCCACTAAAAAGAGAGCCTTGACAAAGGAAGAAATATCTATGCGTGATTATCACGAAAACATGAATGAGATTAATAACAAAATGAAAGCCCCGACTGTTGTCAAATCCACCAAACCGAGAGAAATAGATGCGAACTATTTAGATGAGGTTTGTGGAAATGCCGAGCCATTAGTCAATTTGATTGAACGAGTGTTTGAAAACACCAAGTATTTTGAGATGAGTGATTTGACAGAAGAGAAGTTGGAAAAGTGTAAAATGACAAAGAACGATTACTATGTTAGTGCGATGATAAAATTTCAAGACCATCATTTAAAACCAAGCAAGTCAAAGAACGCTGTCATGGAATATCAGGTAGATTTACAGGGTAAAGAGAAATTCTATAATGCTTTGTTTATTGAGGCATTAGAAAAGCAAGATGTCAAATCGTTTTATTATGTGAAGAAGAACAAGCAATCCTTTTATAAAACGGTTGAGGGTTGGAAGAATTGTGAGAGTGAAGATATTGAAAAGATTGTGAAGCGTCTAGAAAACCGCATATTTAATGTCGCATCAAGGTCAGTAAATATGTTAAAAACAGGTGCTATTCCTCCATCTCGTTATGGTTATACAAAGATTAATTACGATGCTATTAACAGCGGTGCGTCTTTATGTAATATGCCTCCAAATGAGAAACAGTTGCTAGAGGATTTATTCTCGCAATACAAATATGGTTTGATGGAGAGTTGTAATAACGAGAGACAGAGCGACATTTTATTTAAACAGATAAAACAGATTTACGACCCTAAAGCGTTTCATAATACTAGTGTTTGTATTAAATACGAAAAGGAAAGTGAATTGTGTGAGACAGTAAATCCTAAAAATAGTTCGGATGATGAGGACGAAGAAGAGAAAAAATAGAGAAAGTTAAAGAGAGTAGTCTATAAGAGTTGATTTATGGGGTTAATGATAATAATAGTATTTTATAGTTTTAAAGCATAATTGGGTTTAGCGTTTAGATTTGGATTTGGCTATAATATTGAACAAGAGTTTTCTTCCCTCTTTCAAATGTAGTTTTTCACGATAAATCTCCTTATGTTTTTGTAATACATAAGGAGATACAAATACTTTAATTATTTGAGAATAAGTTGCTTTTTGGTGTCGTTCTAAAGCATCAAGTCGTTCTTTTTCTTTTTGTTGATAAGCAATAAGGTATTCTTTATTTCGTCTTGCTTGTTCTTCAAGATATTCACGCTGTATTATTTCATCAAGTCTTTTTCTCTCGTATCTGTCTTTACACGCTTTCATCTCTTTACTGGATATGATTTTAGATTTTTCAATACAATCACAACCGCACCATAAATCTATTTCTGTTTTTGTATTTCTAATTTTAAATAGATGAGACTTTACATAATGACCGCATAAGCAGTTAAATATAGTTTTACCATCAAATATTTCTCTTGCTGAATATCTTTCTATAGAAGTAGTTTTTAAATGTGTGAGATTTACATACTCTTCTAACTGGATATATCGTATTATATGGGTCATCACTTCGTTCCAATTATTACAAGATTCAATTTCACTTATTAATAACATAAACAAAGCGTAAATATTTGGATAATCTTTATTAGATTTACCTAACGCTAATCCATTTTCAAGCATTCCAACATAAGAGGTTCTAATAAATATATCACGCAATTCTTTTTGTAAATCTAAAGATTGTATCATAGTAGATGCTTGTCGTAGTTTAGAATCATAACTGTCTCTTATTGATGTAATCCAGTTTTTCAATCTCTCATCAAAGATGATTGTTGTTAAATTGAGAACCTCTTGTTTTTTAGTGATAATGGTTGTCATAATTTACTACTTCAGTTATGGATAATAACAAATCAATTTTTTATTAAATGTAATCGCATGTTTCGGCGACCCCATTCACAATCCTAAAAGGAGACGCACAACCGTATATGAGACGCTGTTCAATCAAGTTATTACATTGGATTTGCCCTAAATGCGGAGGTATTTGAATGCCGTTATATTTAAATACGCCACATCTAAAGATGCAGCAATTGAGTTGTTCAATAATGATATATTGATTACAATTAGGGCAATTCACTATTAATTGTGTTTCCATAATATATAGCAAAAGAAAAAGGGTTTGATTAGTTTAGTTATTTGTATTCATCCGGGATTACAATTCTAGTCTATTTAAAAGGTGTCTCTAATCCTAAATTCTCAAACAACTCCATAATATCATCGCCGTTCTCCATACCCCACACATATCCCAACTGTCTTAAGACATATTTGAAATCATTATAGCGTTTCCAATCCAGTAGGCATTCCGCTCCAAAGTAGTCCTCGTAATATTTATTACAGTATTGAATAATATCTACAGTCCATTCAAATTCCAAATGCTTTTTAGCGTAGCGTCCAAAGTCTCTTGCCTCACTATTAAAGTATTCAAACAGCACGAATTCCCTTACCTCGTCTTCGTCAGTATATTCTTTTTCTACTAATTGTTCGTGAATGTCGTCATAATGTAGGCGAACCCAATTAGACACAATCTCTTTCACCAGTTCGGTAATATCGCAGTTCAATTCAAATGTCATCTTTAAAGTAGTTGGTTGATGTATTGGTGCTGTTTCTCTATTGCCGAAAAAGCATTTCAATTTTTTCTTTTTCAATTAAAAACCCATCTACTAAAATCTCTTACAAAACGCTATACCACCTAACAGTATTTTATTAGATTAGGGCAAATGTAATGAAAAAGACTTGACAAAAAAAACGGTTTTTACTTTAGAACTGGAGCATTACAAAGTTCGTGATATAAATCTACTAAATCCTCAACATCAACCTCATCATTATCACCAAACATGTCTTCTAATATCAATTCAATCATTTCTTCCATCATATCACTATTTTTAACTGCGAACTCCACAAATGCCGAACCTCCCATAAGTTCTTGAATTACCCAATGAATTTTATCTTCATCCTCCTCATCTTTTACGAGTTCAACTCGTTCCACGAATAATTCGTGATTTTCTATCAATAATTTCTCCATTAACCCATAAAGTATTGCCTTGTTTTCCTCCTCTATTCTTTCGTTCTCTTCTCTTGCTGCTTTTCGGTGGTCTTCAAGTATTCGTTGTAATCTTAATTCGTCTTGTGCGTTGTTGTTTCTCTCTCTTAATTGTTGGACTGACATTTTAAGTAGTTGGTGGTGTTTAGATACTGTTTCGCTATTGCCGAAAAAAGCATTTCATTTTTTTTCTTTTTCAATTAAAAACTGAATAACGCTACTATACACAAAATATACCTAACGCTTTTTTTACATATTTGGTTAAATCTAACTTAAAGAGAAAATATACATAATATGTAAATGTCTAAATTATACAAATGCTGTAATTGTGGAAAAACATATAAAAGACAATCACAGTTAGACACTCATTTAAACCGAAAATTCCCATGTGTTCAAAAAGACATAGATGTTCAAAAAGACATAGATGTTCAAAAAGACATAGATGTTCAAAAAGACATAGATGTTCAAAACATTACTTTAACAATTGAAGAATACCCACTTATAAAAGACATAGAATACGAATATATGTTCCTGTATAATAAAATACATAACTTTAAAAAATTACACAAGTCCAACATAAGACAAGGATTACCTATTTGGATGCAATATATGAGAGATGTTAATAATGAATTTCATTCGCATTATATCTCGTATTATTTTAAACGATTCAGTTGGAAACCAACTATCGCCTTATGTTTAATCCAATTGAAAACTAAATATAGAGAGAAACAAGAGCAACAATGGTGTAAATATAATGCGTCCTTTAATATTAATCATTTTAATAGAATGATGTCTATTAAGCACTCGCAATTGATGACAGATGTTCGTGATTAATATGAGCAAATCCAATAAAATAATCATAATAAAAAATACATTATTATAATTATTACAAAACGCTATACTAACTCTACTTAACCAATTGCGTCATCAATTCCATTTTTTGTTCCAAAGTCAAATCAGGATTATTTAGAATAGCGTCTCGTTTCTGCACCTTTGTAAGTCTTGCTTCCTTCTTCGGTTTTGGTTCTGCAGTTGCCTTGACCTCTGCTCTCTTCTTTGCCTTGCTCTCTTTTTGCTTGAGGTTCTGCTTTTCTTTTTCAACAGGGTCTTTCAATTTAGCGACTCGTTTTGCCTTGATTACCTCTGCGTTTGCAATAGAATACTTTTTGTCTTTCTCCTTAATTTTCTCCTTGTTTTTCTCTCTGAACTCCTTGTTCTTTTGTCTTGCGAGTTCTTTATGTGCTTCAATCTGTTCAGGCGTCATAGCGGCAGTCTTTGCGGCTCGTTTTTGTTTTGACAGTTCCTTTGTCATCTCCTTAAATATTTCCATTTTATAAATCACAGGAACTGAAATGACAGCGTCAAATACAACTGGCGGCGATTCAATAATAACAGGCGGTGGTTCAATTACAGGGACAACCGCAGGAATAAAGATGTCTATAATTTCTTCCTTTTTCTGTTCAACCTCAACCAACAACGGTTCTGACTTTTGTAGCGAAATCTTTCTTGGTTTTTTAGGCGGACACATATCCTCTAGTTCCTCAACGCTTACAATTGTTGGCGTTTTTACCTTCTTCACTTTCTTTTCCTTTACGACGATGTTTGACATTTATATAATAGTGTTTAGATTATTATTTAAGTTGTTTGAGTTATAAATTGCTATTGTTGAAATAGCATTTCAATTTTTTTTAAATGGAACTTATGAGAAACTTCCTACACCTAATACTTCAACTTTTTTAGTCTCGTCTGTTTCGCTATTCAAAAGGAATTCGTTCCCTTTTTGGGCAAAATGAATGATGTGCTTGGAATAGGTGTCGCCTTTGTCAGCTTCACTCTTATAAAACTCATACTGGTCGTCTTTCAGCAAAATTCTCGTGTCATCACATAATACACAATTTGCGTCATCGTCAATGTTATATTGTCGTGGGTCGTCTAAATAGCAACATACAATCGTATTGAATTCTTTGGTAAGGACTTCTTCCCAGTCGTCTCCTTGTAAATTTGCTTTAATGTAAGAATTTAGATGTTTGTTGTAATTCAATTGCTTAATTTTACTTAACTGATGATATGAACCAGTTGGGCGATTATAGAGTTCGCTCATAATTACACCGTTCAGTTTGGTCTGAATATCTTTGTTTTGAAAGTCAGTTTGAGAGAAACCCATTCTATATATTAAGGGTATATAATTTCTTCTAAATACTAACGAGTTTAAAAAACAAAGCAACTAATATATCCATATATTATGGATACGATATACAACGATGACTGTTTTAATGTTTTTGACCAAATTGAAAAAAATAGCGTTAATCTTGTGTTGGTAGATTTACCTTACGGACAAACGGCTTGTAAATGGGATAGTAAGATTGACTTGAATAAGATGTGGGAACAGTTGAAACCGATATGTAAGGATAAATGTCAGTATGTCTTTTTTACAACTACAAAATTTGGAAATGACCTAATTAACAGTAATCCTAAATGGTTTAGATACGATTTGGTATGGGAAAAAACACAACCAGTAGGATATTTGAGTGCTAATAAGCAACCATTAAGAAGCCACGAAATGGTCTATATATTTAGCAATCCAAGTAAAACTCACAAGATTTATACACCACAAAAAACAGCAGGACTTCCCTATAAATGTGTAAGAGGTTCAGACGCTAAAGTATATGGCGTTCAAGAACTAATAACTTTAACTGACAATTTAAGCGGAGATAGACACCCATTAAGTATTTTAAAATACGGACAGACAGACAAAAAACTACATCCTACTCAAAAACCAACCGAGTTATGCGAATGGTTAATCAAATCATTTTCAAATGAAGGAGACACAGTTCTTGATTTTTGTATGGGTTCAGGAACAACTGTAATAGCGTGTATTAACACTAAAAGGCATTACATAGGAATTGAGAAAGATGCTGATATATTTAAAATAGCGGAAGACAGAATAGAGAAACACAAATCTATTTGAAATCCGCTGGTGTCAAATACTCCGTAAATCCTTTTCTATAACGCCTATTAACATCTGTGCTTTCGTTGTCAATAATTAGTGGAAAAAACTTGTCTTTTGTAGCGTATTGATACATGTTAGTTAATTCATCTTTATCAACACCGAAACCGCTCTCTTTCAAAATAATCGCCAATTCACGCATAGAACCACATTTCAATAGCACTAAATAAGAGCAATTATTACGAACTACCTTTGGAATTATAAAATAGTTCTGTGCAAGGTAAGCGATACTGACACCGAATTTGCGACACCGAATATAGTAGTCTATTACTCGCTGTTGGTTCTTATCGTTTTGACAATCATCAATAATCACAAGTGTAGCAAATTCTTTATCAATTTTGGTTTTATCTAACATAGGTAGGTTCTCTAATCCCTCCTTGATTGAAATACTATCGCTTAAACTAGAGAGATATTTATAAAGTGGTTCAGTAGCGTCTTTACAAATTATCGTGATTTGTGAAAATGTCCCTTTCCCTTTACAGAATAGCGAGATGAGATTAACAACCCAGTTGGTCTTTCCGCTTCCACTGGGGGCGACACAACACAGTCGATACGGTATATCGAAATTGTGTAGATGTTTATTTGGATTTGGAAGAGGTTTGTCTAGGAACTCGTTTCCAATCGTTTCGTAGAAATTTATGATTTTACCATCGTCATTGTTAAGTTTGGTTTGTTTTTTTGGGGGCATTTCCTTTCTATAGGTTTATATTAGATTATTTTTGTCTAAACTAATGTTATATGTCAGGTTCTGCATACTCTCCACCTACCGAAAATTTAGTAGATTTCAATTCATCTGTTTTTAAAACCGCAAATGAAGGAACATTAACCTTATCACAAGCAAAAGGATTGTTTTTAGGAAGAACTGGAACACCGAATAGCGTAGCAACAACCACCACTTTTACTGGTGGTATAACCGCTCCCACCGTCGATGTAGGATTAACCTTGAGTGCTGTAAATAATGCAGCATATTTTACTAATTACGCAACATCAAGACAACGATCAGTTATTATCGGTTCAGGAGCAGCAGCATCAGACGATGCAATTTCTATAGGTTATAATGCAGGTGCTGGACTTTATGGTGTGGGGGTTGGAAGAAGTGCTAATTCTAACGGTGATTATTCTGTGGCTGTTGGATATAATGCGAGTGCTGGGGCTACATCATCAACGGCAATAGGAACTGGAGCGACAGCAACAGTAGCGAATTCCGTAGTTTTAGGAACAGCATCCGAAACTGTGTATTGCACAGGGACGACTGCTAATGGGTCGCTTGTCGCAACAAGTGATATATTTATAAATGGAGTGAGAGCAGGTAAAGGGAATTCAACTGATATAACCTGCTCTGCTTTTGGTAGAGACGCATTATTTACCTTATCATCAATAGATACTGATAATAATAATTCTGCTTTTGGTAGAAACGCTCTAAAATTGTTTAATAGAACAAATTCCGGAACATCCTTCGCAGGAAATAATACTGCTATCGGCACATTTTCTCTTGGAAATATAACAACTGGTTTTCGTAATACTGGTTGTGGAACCTACGCTTTAGGTAATATAACTGGTGGAGGGGTTTTACCATTATCAACCGGATTAAGAAACACCGCTTGTGGATACGCAGCAGGATATAATTTAAGTTCTGCGGCGAGTGATAATACTTTTGTTGGTTGTATTAGAGATTCGTCGTCTTATACGACAGGTTCAAATAATACTTTAATCGGTTCTCAAATAATTTTTGGAGTAGGAGGAACGACAGTAAATTCAGGTGTGGGTGGTTCAACAGCACTTGGTGCTTTCACTTCGTTCGCTAACTTTTCAAATACAACTGTGATTGGAGGCGGTACTTCTACAGGAAGTCCAGGAGCGGTTGCGACCGCCTCTAATCAAATTATGCTTGGTAGAGCAACAGAAACGGTGATATGTCCGGGGACAGTAGCAGCAATATCATTAAATACAACCAATAATATATCAATTAATGGTGCGGTTTTTGGTGTTGGTGCAGGTGGTTCAAATTCTTTATTTACAGGATTAACAACTGGTGGCGGAGCCGGAGCAGGAATGACTATTTACGGTAGTGGTTCATATAGTAATTTTGGTGATGGTTCATCTAATCGTAATACAATTTTTGGTGCTTTAGCAATGACAAACACACTCTTAAGTTATAATGATGTGACAGTTGTAGGATATGGTTGTCAAAATACAGGAACACTTTCTACTACTGCCGAAAAAATAACTTTGATAGGTGCTACTTCTTCCGCCGCTAATATTGAATCAACCGCAATCGGTTATGGAGCAACAGCAACTTTGGCAAATCAAATAATGCTCGGCAGAGCAACAGAAACTGTGTATTGTCCGGGAACAGCAAGTAATAATTCAATTACTTTATCAGGAGGAATAACGCTACAAACGGCGTATTCCGCTGCACCATCAGCAAATCAATTAGGTTATCAAGTATCAAATATTTCCACAGGTGGTTTTGCGATTGCTTCTTTTACAACGGCAACACCTACTAATATATCTGCGGGAATTTCTCTCGCTACTGGTGTATGGTGTATTGAATACACTATAGATTTATTAGTATCAGTTGCTGTAGCAACCGTTGCGGCACAAACGCTATTCGTCACTTTAGACAATACAGGAACTGGAACATATGCGACAAGACTATCAATTTGTGGAGCAACTCGCATACATTCTACATATACTTATGGGATAGGAGATACTCCAGCGTTTAGCGGTTCATTTTCTTATTATGTCACACCTGCAGATATTCTATATCCAAAATTTCAAATCTCTTATACTGCTGGTCCGACGATTTCAGGAACAAGTTATTATACCGCAACAAGAATCGCATAGGTTCAGTTTAGTTATAATAATCATATAGTGTATGTTAGACCCTATCATTGTTGGAATTATATCCGCCATCGCTGGCTATTTAACCGGTCACCTTCATTACAAAATAGGAAATTCTACTTGTCTTTATGGGTTGTGTTCTGTTTCCAATGTAGAGTTAGAAATGGATAAAGAGAAAGATGTAGCAAATTCGGTTAATTCTGTAAATGAAAATAGTAATAAAGTGTAATATGATGAATGAATATGTTGTTTCTCAAAGGACAAAGGATTTAGTAGAACAGAAAAATATGCTGGTTTATCCCAGCGAGAATAAGCAATACAAATTGGAATTATACAACAACGCTGGAATTTTCTGTGGGTGGATTGGAAAAAATGGTGATTTTGATTATCCATTGCTTTTGGAATTGGTTGAATTACGAAAAATCTCTCTTGATGTTGCCGATAGAATGAGGGCGAAGTTTTGGAAAAAGAATCACAATCAATTTAGAGAAAACCGACTGTTGAAATTTGAGTATTGGTTCTTGTGGAAATAAAATTGAAATTGTTTAAAGACATTCTATAATGTTCTATAATAATGCCTCGCATCGCAACCAATTACGAAACAACTCCAGTCTCCTTTTATCGGTTTGTTTGTAATGACCCTGAAATCAAGAGTAGTTATGTAGGACATACTACTAATTTTAGAGAGAGAAAAACCAGTCATAAAATAGCTTGTAATAATCCTAATAATAAAGAATATCCTCTTAAAAAAAATCAAATCATTCGTGATAATGGAGGCTGGGATAATTGGAGAATGATTGAGATTGAAAGTAGATTGGTAAAAAACAAGAGAGAGGCAGAGCGTATAGAACAAGAATGGATCGAAAAATTGGAAGCAGATATGAATTCTCTTAAAGCGTTTAATGTAAAAACAACAAAAGAAACAATGCATCAATACTATATTAAAAATGTTGATAAATATAAAGAACAACACCATCAATACTATATTGAAAACATTGATAAACTTAAAGAACACCATAAACAATATCGTTTAGAACATAGAGAGGAACAAAATGAAAAAGCAAAAGAAAAGATTAAATGTGAATGTGGCTGTGAAATAAGACGAGATAGTTTGATTAAGCATCTAAAATCACCAAAACACGCTAAATTAATGGAATTAATAATTGCGTCTCCAAACATTTAGAAATATCTATACTTAATATATATGAGTTTGACCAATTTTCAAATTTCTGATCTCGCCAAACGAATGGGAACGCCATTAGAACGCATCTGTTTTAAGGATGATTTGATTGATGAACCACTAAAATACAACAGAGCGTATATAGTAAATTTGAGTGATAGCGTTTTTCAAGATGGGAAACCAGCAGAAGGAACTCATTATGTCGCTTTCTTTGTTAAAAAAAGTGGTAATGGAAAAGTAGAACCAATAGCGTTTGATAGTTATGGTGTTGCTCCCTGTAAAGAAATTATGGATTACATTAATGGTGGAAAAACTCCGCCGTATAATAAGATTGATATTCAGTCAATCGTCGGCGAGCAATGTGGCTGGTATTGTTTAGCGTTTTTATATTATATTTCGTCCTATCCTAATAGATGTCATTCTCTGTATGACGATGCCGAGCATTTTTGCGACTTGTTTAATGATTTGAATAAAAGCAGCGACTGGAAATACAATGAGTATATTCTTAAAACATTTTTTAGAAGTTCGAACAAAGCGGAACGAGACGCAAATCCTATTGGGGTGTTTGGAGATGCTAAAAAGAATAGTCAATTTAACCATGCAAAGGGAATTGCTGATATTGCTACAATAAATTCCAAAGTTTAGGAAAAAAACCATTATATATTATCTCTTGTTTAATATATAATGCCCTATGAATTATTTAAGAGCAGTCCTAAACGATGGGGTGTTAGAAATAGTGAAACTGGTATGGTTCATAGTAAAAGCACATCTTTAAAGAAAGCAGAAGCACAAATTCGGTTATTGAATTCTATGGATTCTCTTACAGGTAAGGGTTTGATACAAGACAAATATATTGAAAATCTAAAAAATCCATCAGATAAATACCCACCAAAAGTTCCATTACCTATGATAGGTAATTTTGATATTGAAGTTCCACCTTACATCATAAAACCGATTGAGAGAAAGGGAGTTCTATCAGGTTATAAATTGGTAAAGACGCTTACCAAAACTCGTAATCTGTCATCAAGAGAAGGAGGTGTGCCGTCAGTTAATCTTATCCCACAAACCCACGAGGTAGATGCGACAGTAAATATGTTAGAACTAAAATCAACACCTACGATAGACCAGTTTTCTAAAAAAGACCAAGCAATTATTAAGAAGTTATTTTTAACCCCAAATAAGGAACTTCGACTAACAAACAAACAGCGAGGATTTCCAGAATTCATGTCGAAAAATATTGAGCGTCATCGTCAATTAGGAACAAGTCAATTGTCTAAAGATTTTGTAATTCCACCACCGAGAAAGCGAGGCAGACCTAAAAAGACAGCAGCACCAGCAACTACTATTGATGATATTGATTTTGGAGAAACACCTGCATCAACGCCCAGAACACCTATTTCATTTGAAACTTCTGTTCCATCAAATTATGAGACAGGAGATGTAGGAGGAGGCGAACCAACACCAACACCAACAAAAAAAACACGAGGCAGACCGAAAAAATATGATGATGATGTAGAGCGTAAATCAATTCAACACCAACAACAGAGAGACAGTAGCAAGAGACTTTATCTGGAAAGTCTAACACCAATCCATAGAGAGAGATATTTGAAAAAGCAAGAGGCGAAAGCATTAAAAGGAAAGGGTATTTTATCTTCTTTAAAAAAGATAGGACGAAAAGTAAAATCTGCGTTTGTAGATATAGGACAAAAAACGGAAACGCTATTTAACAAAGTAGTCAATTCTGATAAAGCATATCCGCCAAATCTTACCGCTATTAAAAATGAATTAGGTAATGAAATCATAACATCACTCCAAATAGGAAGAACACCTGTTCCAAAAGCAATTACATCGGCGATGAATGCTGTATCTTTAGGCGGATTTAATAAAATATTCAAGACATTACCTTACGATAAGTTATTCCATTTGTTTCTAATCATAACAACAGATAAAGGGAAATTCATGCTGGAGAAGAATGAACGCATCAATGTATCCAAGTCATATCCTACGAATGGTTTAGAAACAAGAAATGTCGTAATTCCTAATAACTTGACTGTTAATACTCTTATTGATACAACACAATCATTTATGGGCGGTAATTTTCTACCATACGACCCTGCAAATCAAAACTGTCAAGATTTCATCTTATCGCTATTGAAAGCAAATAACATAGCAACAACTGAATTAGCAGATTTTGTCAAACAAGATACAAGCGAGATTTTCAAGCAAAATCCTAATCTAGCAAAAATAAGCAAAGGTTTAACAGATGTTGGGGCAGCAATCAATGTAATCCAACAAGGAGGTCGTTTAGGAAATTTAAAATCTAATCATATTAATATGGACACTACTTTCTTTCACCAACTTCCACAGGCAGAAGCACAAATTAGGAGTTCGTTAGGTATTCCACAAGCAATGACTATGATGCGAGGTGGAAACCTCAACAGTAGAATAAGAAGAGCATTTCGCTCCATTCCAAAACCAAAAGGACTTGAAAATGTTCGCATTCCAAGTAATCTTGAGGATGTGGTTAGAATTGCTGTTCAACAGAATATGCCCAGCGTATTACGAGATGCTACATCAATCGCAAGTATGGCTCGTGTTCCAACAGATGAAGCGGCGGCAAAACGCTATGGAAAAATAGGATTGACTTATGGACTTCCTGCATTCGGTTCGGCTGTTGGTTCAGTTGGAGGACTTTATGCAACTGGAGGTAATCCTATGGGAGGAATCGCTGGTGCGACTTTAGGAGGAATCACAGGTCGTGTTGCTGCTGAACAAGCAAATAAGGCTATTGATGGTTCAGGAATGAGAAAGCGTAGAGGACGACCAAGAGGTTCTGGTTTTTTCAATAAGGTATTGGATAAACCCTTTACCGCTCGTCAAGCGATAAGAGGTGCAAAAGCGTTGCCTTCAACTGTAAAAAGCATTACAGACGATATCGCTGGAGCAGGTATGACGGACGGACTAGTTAAAATCCCTAGAGTGAGAGGAGTTACAGCACCTATAGTTGATGTTCCCGGAATATCGTCTGGTGTTATGAGTGGGCGAGGTTCAAGACCAAAGAAGGGTTCGCCAGAAATGCGAGAGAAGATGCGACGATTGCGTGAAATGCGTAGGAAAAGCGTATAAGACATAATATGATAATTAATAACACAATTAATTATTATATATAATACGAAAGTTAAGCGTTAAGTATTGTTTTATGTATAAAAAGATAAGCAAACGCTTAACAATAAATTTTTTATTTAGCACGCCCTTAATAACACAACGATAAAACGCTATTTATAAACTTATAATATGATAATTAATTTAATTGTTAAGTTAATTATCATTTAAAGAAAGTAGTTGCTTAATATTTATATAATGGAAGACACAATAAATAGATGTTTGAAAATTCAATCACTTCTCGCTACTGAATATCAGCGTGTAGAGAAAGAAAGACGACTTATAAAACGCTTAGCATCTAAAGCAAGACGAGAATTGGAAAAGCGAGACTTACTTTTTGAGATAGATGTTCTGCACAGTTGATGACGAGGTGCCCATATCATGACTTACAGCGTCCATCTCTTTTTGGATTTCTATTTGAGAACCGAACTTGGTTGTCAAATAAGAATGTCGTAGCGAGTTAATGCTACTCTTCTTTCCAAATATTTTGTTTAGACGCTGGGTCATCTTTACATTCGTCAGTTGCGAACCATTATTGTCAAACAATAGAAAATCAACTGTATCAGGAATTACCTTTATCCATTTAGTTAGAATGCTTTTTAGTTCTGGCGGAACAGTCAGCGTTTGTTGCTTGTATGTCTTCGCCGTTTTATACTTATTAAAAACCATTTGATTCTTCTCAAAGTAGTTGTCTTCCTCTTTGGAGTAATTTCTAATTTTCATCAAACAAAAATCCGTGCTTCGTCTCGGCGGAACATACACTCCTCCCAAAATACAAATAATTATGTAATTTTGGATTTGCTGTAAATCAGACATAGATAGCGTTTTTTTCTTATACAAAAAGGTCGCCTCTTCTTTCAATTTATTCAAGACACTAGTAATATCATCTTGGTTTAACCAACTATCTTTCTCCTTATCGCTCTTGTCATGTGTATCCATAATAGTATTATACTTTGCTATGTCAGACAACATCTCATCTCGGTAAGGTTTCTTATCTGTAATGACAACAAGAGCAGACAGGATTGATTTGCGTTTGCTTGGTTCTAAATCCTTTAATTGTTCCAATACTTTCTCACATTCGCTAAACTTGTCAGTTTCAATATCTCCAGTTCCAAAACATCTCTTGTATAGATTTTTAAGAATAGAAGTGTATGTTTTTAATGAGGACACACTCAAAGACGGTCTCTTTTCCTTAATGAAATCAGATAGGTTAAACTCTTCCATATATACATATGTTAATATTTAATTTTTTAAATATTAACGAGTGAATTAACTTTACTTATTGAACTAACGCCGCCATAGCAGGCGGCATGAAATTGCGACTAGCGAAATTCACAGACGATGCTTGAGACATCGTCGCAGGATGAACTCCTCCAAATGCCGAAATAAGATTACCTCCGATTCTTACAGTTGATTTTTCAAGTCCTCTTCCTCTCATATTACCAGCATACAAACCATTACCAGCAAATAGACCTCTTCCTCTTTGCGACCTCGACTGAGACGACATACTACGACCTCTCGATTGTTCTACTTGGCGTGATTGTTTAGAATTTAACATTTGGCGACTTTGCGACCCTTTTACTCTATTAGATAAATCATTATAACTAGAACCCAGATTTCCGTATGACGCCATTTCTCTCATACCAGCATTACCTAGTTGAGAATAAGGTTCTTCTTCCGCATATTTCATGTAAGCAGGTGCTTTTGACTTGTATTTATTCACTTCTGCTACTCCTCGCTGGTAAGATGGGTGTTTTTGAACATATTCTGTAGCGTAATCTTGTGCGTAATCTTGTGCGTAATCTCTCGCCATATTTCCGTAGTGTCCCATCTGTGGCGAACCGTATCCTTCATCAATTGAATCTACATTCATATTTCCCAAATCATCAAAGGCTTGGTCGCTTAACGATCCTAACATTGCTGCACCTGCTGGAATGAACGGAATGAATGCTGGATTACTTGCTGCTAGAGCCGCCGACCCCATAGCAATTCCTGCTCTTGCTCCTTGTTTCAAAACAGGTGCTCCATATTTCAATCCCTTTTTAAACATACCATATAAACTACCGCCTTCCATACTATTCCTATCCATCTCCGCTTGAGTCATTTGCATCGTATGGACTTTTCCTTTTCCAAATTTACTCATCATTGATTTTGTATGATCTGGTAAAATAAACATTTCCATCGCATCACTGGCGTTATCAGGACGACTGACTCTGACTGCCCCACCTCTCATCAATCTCAACAATTTTGGACGACTAAGACCTTTTATATGAACCTTACTGAATTCCATTATACATATAGGATTATATAATAATTTGAGATTGCCTAAAGAGATGTTAAATTGGGTCGGATAAAAAATAGGTGTTTGTCTTTATATTGGTTGAGTATTGATTAAAATAGCAGTTCAATTTTTTATTTATTCTAGTTTTTATACTCGTGCCCCTAGGAGCACGTTAAGAGCCAGAGATTGCCCATATTCCAAAAAAATGTAATAATCTACTGGTTGAGCAGAAGCATTAACACCCTGTAGAACAACTGATTTAGGAACGGAACGCTCGATTGGGAGTTGGCGTTCTACATTCACAAAATAATAACAATACTTGTTCTCAAAATCCAGTTGATTTATCAAAGATGAACCAAGACCATCAACTTGGTTTCCATTAACCGCATTCTGACCATTGAGTTGCTGGAGGAACGCCTCATAAGTATAACGCTGGTTATTGTAAATAGCGTTCTGTCCAGAAATTTGAACATTAAAGTTATACAAATGACACAAGGGAGATGTAGTTCCACCGCCACAATCATCATAAGGAGACAACAAAGGAGACAATGCAAGAGTAGCGTTATATGATGAATTGAAAAAAGGAATAACCAACACGCTTTTAATATTAGCAATACCGTTGGTAATCAAGTTATTGAGCGTTCCACCAGAACCAATATTTAACACTTGGTAAGAATACACATCGCTATATTCAATATTTTTAACAGGAGAAGACAAATAAGCACTTTCATAGATTGGGTTAAAAACAACAGATGGAACATTCAGCATCACAGACCGAGCCAAGACACCAGTAACCGCACCAGCACCATTTACACCACCAAGCACATTTGAACCGACTGAAAGAGAAACGCTATAAGTTGCAGCAACGAGAGCAGCATTACCGTTCAAAAGGTTCATTGAGGCGACCATAATAGGATTGATTCCACCACTTGGAACATTTACAGTTGGTGCACCGAGAGAGGTTGCTAAAACACTTGTGAATTGAGTAGTTGCGTTATTGAGCAGCAAAGTAATCTTCATAAACACACCTTTTGACAAGACCATTTTATCAAAGAAAGGGTGGAGATGACGCAACATAATATTCGCCATAATAACAAATTGAAGACCATTTGTTCCTGCAGCACCGTTTGTCTGTGTTTGAATATATGATTTGTAAATGTTTTTAAGATTGGTCACAGAAACAAACGCCGAAAATAGTTGCGTTCCAGCAACACCAGTAATGCCTGAAGGATTTAAATTAAACGCTCTTTGGCGTTCATACAAACCACGATTGAAACTTTCCTGTGGATTCAACGCAGCAGAAACGACAGGCTGGAGTTGATAGTTGTTGTTATTACAGCAACCAACTCCAACAAGCGAAACAGCGGCACTTGCTTCCCACGAACCAGATGTGTCTGGGAAGAACCCAATGCTTGAGCCAATAGTTGAAACATCTTGCCAAGACATGGTGGTTAATAGGCGAAAATTGTTAAATAAGTTAATAAACGCTGTTTGCTGGATTATAGTTGAGCCCTGCAAATCAACACTAATAGAGTGAATAACGCTGGCGTAGTTATTTTTCAATCCAAATCCATAATCAGCACCAGTTGCCGCAGTCGCAGGATTGAAAGTTGCACCAGAGGTAATAGACAACAATAGCGGAACGGACAATATGCCTTCACGCCAAGAAATGTACTTATTACTGTTTGATAAGGCACTTGTATCCAGCGTTAAATTGTTAGACGCATACGAGGTGTTATTATTGTCCATTATGCTAATCCAATCTTTCCTCAAAAAGATTGACGGTGCTTGTTCGCTTGATTGAGACATATCAAAGACAACATTATCCATTTTATAATATAGAATTAGAAAAGAAATTCTAGATTATACCCACAGACTTCCTAAAGAAAGACAATCTCCTACAGTTTCGTTTCTTCAAAATTTAATATTAGAAGGCTTCTTTCCCTTGTGTCTAATTTCCAGCGATTGTAAAGCACCCATCGATTGCATTTTACCACCGCACATTCTACCACCGCTCATTCCACGCCCATGCATTCCCATCCCAGTAATTGCCTTCATCTCTTCAGGGGATGAATACGATGATGCATTACCAGCACCACCTCGTGAAAGCAAAAATGAACCACCACTCATAATAGGTTGCTTAAAACTTCTTGATTTGAGAAAAAATCCAGTATGCTTTACCATCTATACTATACCTTAATATTAAATACATTGGGCTTGTTTCTTGCGAAGATTCCTAAAACGCAATATTGAAACCATAATCGTATTTAACAACGACAACTGTTTCTGTATCGCTAAATCCTTTGACATCTCACTTACAGTATCTGTTTTAAAATCGGTCATTAATCTCATTTGTTCTCTCGCAAAATCATCATACAGACGGTCTAAAAATTGAGGGGTTATTTCAGCACCAAAGTTTGACATTTTATATATAATGTAAGTATTCTAAAGATGCTAAATAAACGAATCTAGATTATCACAGACCTCTCTCTTATACACAAAACAATTGTCATATTTGTATCTTGAATGGTAATAGGACTTCCAGATTGTCCTCTCAATTGAAAGACTAAAGACGCAGTTGTTCCTTGAATTGTATTATATGTAAATTCGCTTGGCTGAATCACAATTTGTGAGCCTAAAGCACCTGTTGGAGTAATAGCGAAAATGTTAGTTGATGGATTAGAATAAATATTATTGACTAAATTACAGTTTAAGAATAGCGTTGGATTGGGTTGCACTTGGGGAGCAACGCTGGAATGATACGAAAGATTAGTTCCAATATTCGTGTTTTGCGATGTAGCAAACCCTGCCACATAACCGACTATTTTGTAAAAGTTGTTGGTTGCTGGTATAGTAATTAAAGGATTGAAAACCTGAGTTGGATATCCACCCCACGCTAAAGCACCTGTTGCTGGATTTGCTACTGGTTGAGTAAATCCTGTCGGCAATGATGTTGGAACTGGAAATGTATTAATATCCACGCTGTATCGATTGACATTCACAAGGAATTCCGCATAATACACATTTTCACTTGCGGAATTGATTAGGTAATGACCGTTTTGTATCATCGTGAATTGTAGGAAATTGTTAATATCCGCTATTTCGTAGATTCCTGCTGGAATAATCACTTGGTATGTGGTGGTTGTTACGCCTACAACCCAAGTATAAGAAAATTGGTTGTTGTTTAAAACAGTTGCCGATGTATCAATATTATACCACGCATAATACATGCTTACAGATGACACCGCTATTTCATGATTTGGGAACGACACACTTGATGGAAAGTTATAAACCAAAGTAGAATTCGTCCTATCACTTGCCGACACATTTGAACCTGTTAAAATAATGGAACTCATTCCTTTTCCGCTATTTTGACCAACTGATGCGAATGATTGCGAATGCACATTTTGAAAGGTTGATTGTCTTCTCATATACTTATCAAAGAGATTATAATTCTTATATATAAACTTCTAAATTAATCTACATCTCTATTAGGGTTAATTCTAAAATAGCGTTTTGGGCTTCTCTTTTTGGGAGAATATCACGAGACATTAATTTAACAATTAAGCGTTTTAACTCTTTCACCAACGAAGGATTGTTGTTGCCTGCTACTATTTCGCCACGCAATATCGTGAATCGTCTAAAGTCTTCATCATTTTTATCTCTCGCTGGATTTGGTGTTGAAATAGATTGAATTTGTGCCTCTTGTAAAATCTTATGTAGAACTTCTTGGTCTGTTGTAATCAAATCATTAATCATCTCAAATGATGGAACACCTTTTTCCATTATCGTTGATAGAATTTTACTCAATTTATTCGAAATCTTTTGACTAGGCAACTTCGGCAAAGCACCACCTTTTGGACTGCGTAGCATCAAAATATCATTTGACAATTTGAATTTATTAATAGCATAACGCCCAAACGGCATATACGCTGGTTCTTTCTCAATGACACCGGCGATTTTCAATTTGATTGGTTTTTTAGACGACGACGACGGTTTTACCTCTGCTTCTTCTTTAATCGTAAAACAAACACCTTTACCTGACATTCGTCTATTTTTACTCTTTTTTACACCTGTTCCTTCTATTGGTTTTCGTGATTGAATCAAATCATACAAGTCTCTCACATTTGTCTTATTTATCCAATATGTAAAACTGGCTGGGTCTCCCACCTTTTTAGAAGCCCCTGTCTTTATCACATCAATACTAACAACATTTCCATTCATCTCTAAAGGACCGCCTGTTTGTTCTAATGCTCCTAATGCTAATACTCTTGTTCGTGCATCTGATTTTGCTAATTGTTGTAATAAATCCTCAAACGAACCTTCTTCAATTACTTTTGTCATTCTGCCTGTAAAAACCTCTGCTTGAACTGGTTCTGCTTCTGATGTAAATGCCGTTGCTGTAGGAGTTCTTTTTCCACCTCCTCCTGCATCACCCTCTAATGATTTTGACCGTTTTGATGCTAATGACGATTTCAGTTCTTGTCTTTTCTCTGCTAATTGAATAGGTGTTAATGATTGGTCTATTTCTGCTTCAGCAGTAGCAGGTAATAATCTAAATTTCTTACCACCTTTTAGTTCTGATACTTTTTCTTCTTCTGGAACTCTTAAACTAGGCATAGCAGATTTTGTCCCACGACTTTTTGGTCTAGAACTCCCAAATGATTCTTGTTGAACTAATTCAGCAGGTGGTGGTTGCCCACGCATTTCTGCTAATGCTATGTTTTTCTGTCCTCTTACACTCATTGTTTGTTCTTCTGTTTCTCTTGATGGTTTTCTAGAAATAGGAGCATTCTCCATACTATCATTAAACTCTTCTAAATCAGCAATCGCATCATCAGGCAACGATATATATTCCAATATGTTTCGTGCAGTTGTATTCACCTTGACATTATCACCATTATCAATATCCATTTCAAGTTGTTCTAAAGCACTATATATTGATATTTTTGAAGGTAAATTAATAATATTTGGAATTTGCATGTCTTCTCCAGCCATTGACTCCATCTCTCTTGCTGCAGCAATCCTATCAGGCAATTCCCCTTTGTAAGCAATCAAACCCTTAACATACGAAATTTGCTGTAATAATCCACTTTTTAATCTCGGTTCAATAGGCATAGAAGAAATACGCTGTCGCACTTCATCTAAATCATCGCCATCTATCAATTCACGAAGCATCTCGTCCGTCATCTGTAAATTACCAGCGTTTGATTGTTGTAAATTCATTTCAATACCTGCTGTTATATCTTGTTTCATAGATAGATTTTTCAACGCTTGGATAAAAATAACAGACGGAACACCGAGAGACCAAATAGGTTTTAGCGTTTGATATAAACTTGGAAATGACTGAACCGCTTGTTGAATCAATTCAGGTGGAAGACTTGTCACGATTTCATTCGCATTCGCACCATCAGTCAAAGTCAATAATAGACTGTTCAATTTGATTTTGAGATTTTCAATATCTCTCAATTTTTCTTCTACACTCCGTGTATCTTGGGGCATCGACGGAACATTACTCATATCACCGCTAATACTTGCAGAAACAGCATTATATACGAATGATTGATTCTGTATTTCTTTGTTTAAATTCGCCATGTATTGGTTCAAATATTTTTGGTAATCCATAACTTTTGATTGAGGCGGCAGTGACATTTTATATTATTACTAAAGATAAAAAATAATATAAAAAACACACCCCATTATTTATTGGAGAATGCTTTGTTGGCTCAATTTTGGTAGAGCATCAGTCTGTTAAACTGAAGGTTGTAAGTTCGAGTCTTACACAAAGCGAGATTTATATGTAGATTATTATCTATCTATATATAAATGACTTATTTCTTACAGAGAGAAACGAATCGCAATTCTGCTGTTCCACATTTTTTCCTACGCCACATTTTCAATTGGGTAGAATACATCGCCAAAAGTATTGAAACATCCGACTCGTTTAATGCTGTCCTATTTTCTCCTAAACCACCTACATTATGAAATTTCGTCTTTACACAAATATTGCCATATCGCAAAACACCGCCATATTTATTGTATGAAATAAGCGTTCGTTCGTAATCATCTTTTTGGCAAATTTGCTCTGATAAAGGTATTTTATCATTTATAAATGCATACATGCAACCAATGCAGAACCGCAAATCTGTTGTTATTTTATCATGCATAAAGAATGCATTACGACATGGATAAATCCCTGCCAGTTGAAGTCCTTTCTCTCTTAACTTGTTAAACATATCATCAAATAAATCACTAATATTAGGCAATCGTTCCATCGTCTGTTCCGTCTTTGAAATCAAACGATAAACCATCTCTATATCATCGTCCATTGATACTATACATTCGCCCATTTCGAAATAATCGTTTATAAAATTACGCTGTTGTGGCAAACCAATTACACCTACTACGATACGATAATCAGGGTTCTCTTTAGCATAAACGACTGCTTCTTCGGCGTTTGCGACAAATATGAAAATCCTTGTAGGGGACACTCCATAAGATTTTAATACTTTCAATGTTTTCTCTCTTAGTGCAATGGGTCGCTTATAGGATGGTATGGCTATTATCCAATTTAACATAATTATAATATATCACAATATAATAATGATACAAATATTACCCACAATTGACAAGCAAGAATTCGTGCTTTTAGAACAACTTGTAAATAAACAGAAAATACCTTTTCAACAAGCAGGCAACAGATGCGGCTTTCCAAAATTCCGTGCGATAACTTTTGGATTGACTAAATATCGCTGTGACAGATTTATTTCCTGTTGTAAAGGTAATGAGAAATACCCTGAACTGTTTCAAGAACTATTTAGAATTGGAGAGAAATATTGTCCGATTTCATTTACAAGTGTGTATATTAATAATAATATTGTTTGTCCTAAACATATTGATAAAGGTAATGCTGGACTTTCATGTATTATCTCATTAGGCGATTATAGTGGGTGTAATCTTGTTATTGAGGACAAAATATATGATGCTAAATATACACCCATCGTGTTTGATGGCACGAAATTGGAACACTGGAACGAGAACACATTGGTAGGCGACAAATACAGTTTGGTCTTCTTTAATGTTAAAAATTGATATTTTCTCTCTGTCTATATATAAATGACTTATACGATTTTACCATACACATTCCAACAAGCGAAAAAATTAGGAGTTATTGTTAAACCATCTCGTTTTTCTAAATACAAGATTGACATTTATGACCTAAAAGGTAATTATGGATTTAGCGGAGGCGATTCTCGCTATAGCGATTATCCTCATTACATAAAATCACACGGCAAGGAATACGCTGACGAACGACGGCGTTTATATCACATACGACACAAAGGAGAGACATTACGAGGACGACTAATAGCGGAATTATTATGGTGATTAAAATGGAAGCGTCTCAACCCAATCCAAATGGTATTTTGTTTTATCGTGATGCGATTTGTTCTTGAGTGAAAATATCTTATCGCAACCACAATGCACAGTTGTCTCTGCTTTGGGTTTTGGGGGAACATTGTTAATAAAGTCTAAATGTAATTGTGTTTTGAGATGACATGATTTATGAGAAATTACCACTGATGAACCACAAGCACACACATAATGGGTTGGTTTTTCTTGTTTTTCTTCTTTGGGAACTTGGTTAATAAAGTCTAAATGTAATTGTGATTTCAAATGTCGTGCTTTACAAGCAATTACTACTGATGAACCACAAGCACACACATAATGAGTTGGTTTTTCTTGTTTTTCTTCTTTGGGAACTTGGTTAATAAAGTCTAAATGTAATGGAGATTTCAAGTGTCGTGCTTTACAAGCAATTACTACATTTGAACCACATTCACAAGCATAATGGGTTGGTTTTTCTTCTTCATGCAACGCATCTATTAATATCTTCATTCCATTAACAGCATCAGTAAGTTCTTTCACATAAAACTTCAATAAATCTCGTTTTGCTTCATCTCTTGACGCAAATTTGTAAGCATAATTATCAATTTCTTCATCTATTAACTTCGTTTCAAATTTAGATAAAACAACCAGCGTCGGTTGTTCTTTACGAGAAAGGAGTAATTTGTTTTGTCTAAACGCTTTCAAAATGTTATTATATTTGGTGTAGGTTTTAATGAGTTTTTTTCTAGGGAACTTGTCATAATCGTCGGTCTCATTCACAATTATCTCGCATAAATCAGTAGGTTTATTCATTTGTTATTGTTATAGATAAAGAAATGATTATTTCTAAATCAATTTTTTATTTAATATATAAGAATAAGATAGAGGTTGAGGTTGAGGTTGAGGTTGAAAAGATGTTTTAAGGAATTTCAGATAGGGCTTGGACTTTAAAAAATCTATGGTTATTTATTTACTTTTCTTTTTCATTTTTCTTTTCTTTTCTTTTTCATTTTTCTTTTCTTTTCTTTTACATTATTTAAAACAGACCATCATTTTTTCTGGTGGAGTCTTGGAAATTGGAATTTCCACTTTTCAACCTCAACCTCACCCTCAACCTCCCTCTCTATCTTATTCTTACTTTCTTATAAAACAAAAAATAATAAAGAATGCTTACTTACTTACATCTAATAAAAGGAATAATCTATATATTTAAAGGTTAAGTTAATAATTAGGATTGTTGCAATCATACAATCCAATAAAACAACCATTATTATTTGAAATTCCATATTCGTTGCGAATATATCTATTTATACAATTTTGAAAGTCTATCATATTACACTTCTTAAATTCAATACTAGTAAAACCAATTATGTGATGTATAATCTCTTTTATGGTAACAACATAAGAAATATCCAAAGTTTGAATTAAATGTATTTCACAAAATTTCTTAATCTCTCTATTAAATCTAATATAATTGATAATATCACGATTTAGTAGTTTTTGCTTATGATTTCGTATTCCATGATTAGTTAATATATGTTTTTTAGAACATACATAATCACAACAGTCGCATTTAAAGGTTTTGATTGACAACATAGTTTTAAGATTGTTATTAATTTATGGTTAAAATAGCAATTCAATTTTTTATTTAATCCATTCCAATTCCATTCCAAATTCCAATTATTCCATTCCAAATTCCAATTATTCCATTCCAAATTCCAATTATTCCATTCCAAATTCCAATTATTCCATTCCAAATTCCAATTATTCCATTCCAAATTCCA
>Ga0164293_10000856_pt1 | contig 25382 bp, 18 predicted proteins | sample GEODES118metaG_FD_111487 | JGI IMG/M metagenome (GOLD analysis project Ga0164293, IMG submission 111487) | Eutrophic lake water microbial communities from Lake Mendota, Wisconsin, USA - GEODES118 metaG | ecosystem: Environmental > Aquatic > Freshwater > Lake | place: USA: Lake Mendota...
CAGCAGCAGCAGCAGCAGCAGCAGGTTTCGTCGTCGTCGTTGCTTTCAACAGTTCTTTCATCGCAGTGATTTCTTTTTCGAGTTCTTCCAATTCAGTATGAAGCATAGTCTTCAGTTCTTCGGTATTCTTTCCGGTCAACTTGGCCATCATAGTCAAAATGCTCTCCATTGTAATTCTTGTGTGTGCTTGTTCGCTGTCTTCTACTTTCTCATTAAAAATCATTTCAATTTTTTCCATCTTTCACTATTTCACGTCTCAACATCAACTTTTTTTCCTTTGTATCGTCTCACCAGAATCCCCCCTTCCATTCTCTCGACAACCTGTTCCTGTTTCTCTTTTGACTCTATTTTCGCGTTTGTTTTTGCTTTTACCGATGAATTCATTACACTTATTGGAATGGATATACAACTCTGCTGTATATCTATTTTCTTTATATTATGTTTCAATTTATTTATATATTCATTCCTTGATTCCCATTTGAGTCAGTTTGTATTTGACCTAAATGAAGTGAAGCGACACTACGAACACTTGTCGCAGGAGATGCTCCAGATTGCGGTAGATTCACTTCTGCCGATGGTGAAGCTTGAATCGGTGTGTGTGATAACGTTCGTTGCTGCGACTGCGACTGTGCCTGCGACTGTGCCGGTGACTGTGCCGGTGACTGTGCCGGTGACTGTGCCTGTGACTGTGCCTGTGACTGTAATTGTTGATACAACTGTAGTAACTGTATGTTGCTTGTGTTGGGTTGAACGATAACATTGGTATCTGTAATATTAATAGGTTCAACACTTAAATTATCGTCATTTGAATCAATGTTATGGTCTTGGTTCGGGTCCAGGTTCGGATTCGGATTCAGGTTCGGGTTCTCACCTGAAGGAGGATACGGTTTATTTTGACTTTGGCGCGCCGATGAGGTATGTGACGGCACAGATTGTGGTTGATTATCTATCGTGTTCGTGTTTTCATTATTAGGACTGGCTTCGCGGCTTCCTTGTCTACTAGCAAATTCATATTCACGTTCATTATTGTATGGGTTAACTTTGACTTCGGTGAGTCCATTCACAAAATTCGGTTTCTTTACACGTTTATATCTACGATATTTTGTGTTATAAAGTTCAATAATGTCATCGTCGATAAGTGGAGCAATATCCTGCATATTCTTTATATCGGTTTTTACGATGTTCATCATATTCTCGGCGGTGGCACGTTGCTTACGGTGAAGCGTCAATTCTATCTGTAACTTCTTAGATATTTGCGAAAATTGGAGCGAACAAATTCGGTGCGATTCAGCGCGCTTGGCTAATTGAAAATATGTGTCAACCGACTTGATAATACCAACAAACACACTTCCTACACCTAAAATAATGTTCATCCTGTCATATTGTAGGTCAATACCGGTAATAAACCCGATAGCGCTACTTAAGATAATAACTGGAATGTTGATATAATTGGAGCGTTTGTTGTATTTTTCATATGACATTCGATGAAGAATCGACAGTGATTCGCATTCTTCGGAATTTTCTTTCAATAGTTGCTCTAGTTCTGTATTGTATGTAATATTTTCGGTCATTGTTTGATGAATTGAGATATGGCAGATATATGTATATATATGTCATACAAATAATTATTCTAAATAACCGAACTATGACTTCGCGGAAGAACAATTACGAAAATACCAATCGCAATAAACCACAGTAAGTAACTAATGTAAAATACAAATTCGATATCAAAGAAATTCATAATTTGAACGATAATACCACTCACGAAAATGAGCATTATAAAATTGTAGAACTTATTATCAAAAATCCCCATTATCAGATGTAGATGGTGACGGCGATGATGAATCTGGCGTGGCGGCGGATATCTTATATACACCACCGACATTTTTACAGTATATTATACTTCGTAAATTCGGAATCATAAAGAGCCGGTAATAACGAAGACGCTCCGTCCACCATTTTCACTTCATAATAAGATAATAATGTAAAATTGTTGTGGTCACATACACACCATACTGGTAATAATGGCGCATTTATATGATAATACCCATTATATATCGTATCATAATTTTCGGTCCATTCGTAACCATAGCTATAAACACTATCATAATCCCCTGAGCTATATTCTTCTTGATTATTGCGATGTTCATTGATTTTGGGTTGAAATACATTTTTGCGTTCAACGAATTTTTTAACATCATCTACGTCAAAATCATCGTCAACGAATACAGTCTTCATTCGTTTTGTAAATACCGCATAACGTGATATTCCGCCATTGACTGATTTACGAATTTTTTTCGAGTCGGCGTCTTTCGTTTGATGACTCGTTGGGAAATGATAACACGCCCAATAAAATGATTTCTCTAATGTAGTAAAATAGTAAAAGGGGCCATATCGGGAAACGATAGGTTCGCGTTTCAGTCCATATCTGGCAGTATTCTCAGCATAACATATATCTGAACCATAATACAAAATCGTCGGTAATTCTATGTGAGTATACGCAAATGCGCGGCGGTTGCGACGTTCACGGACAACGGTGGTCGATTGTAATATTCCAATTGTGGGATATATATGAAATAAATCAACGATACCAACGTCGATGGGAAGGTTTACATATTTTTGGTAGTATATGATTTCAGGTGTGGTTACCCAGTGCCAGTGGTCGCGAAGTGACAATAATTCTGGATGTTTGTTAACATACCTTACTTCATAAAACACGTAACATTCCTGGTCTTCTCTATAAAAATATCCTTTATACCGATATTTCCTTGTAAATAATTTATTCATTATTGCGTCGGTTTCATTACGGATATGTAGTTTCTGATGGTGTTGATAATAAGGAAACTGGCATACTGACAAATGATTATCCGTGTGGTCGATTTTACTATGATATAATAAAAATTCTAAAAATGGAGGCGTATTTGGATTCGCGTTGATTTGGTAAATTACAAGTTTATATTCTTTGACATCGGGATGTGATTCCGCAAATTCGTCGAGTTGATACTCCAATTCATTGTCAGCAAAAGCATAATAATGATGTTGTTCCTGTGAATTGGTTGTTCCTAATGTCGCGACACATATATCAGACTCGGACTCGGACGCGGACTCGGACGCGGACTCGGACTCGGACGCGGTCTCGGACGCGGTCTCGGTCTCGGACGCGGTCTCGGTCTCGGTCTCGGTCTCGGAGTCACTAGAAGTGTCGGTTCTCGAAACAGAATGGTCGTCGTTGCTTGATTTCGAATCTATCTCCGCGGTAGTGTTCACACCCGAGACATTTGTCGCCTCTTGTTTTAAAATATCTCGTATTATATTTTTCTTTATCGCACCACCAAACATCATTGAAATGGATGTGTTATATTATACTATATAACATATCTATCTATTTGTTTTTAGGGATTTTCATTTTAATCGTCTCGCGGGTCTTTTCTACACGAGAAGCAAGTAAAAATTCGGTGAGACTACCTGCCTTTTCAGGCTCATCCTTATAATACATCGTAAGTGCTGATTTCAATTGACCGTTGTTGAGTGGTGCCCTTGTTTTCGTCTTGGAGTATACAATCCGACCATTTGCGATATCAAAGCAGTCAATATCGCTATCTCTCATTATCTTAAGAAGTGAACTCGATAATTGTTGATGGATTAGTTTACGTTTCTTTATTTCAGCAAAAAGTGTGCTAATTTCATTTTCAACCCGAACCCATTGACGCAAATAATCCTTTAACTGGTCCTTGGTAACTGAATTGCCGCTGGTGGCGGCAGCAGCGGCTCCACCTGTAGTTGAAGAAGAAGGGACTAAAACCAAGGATGTTGTGGTTTCGGAAACTGGAAGAGGATATTGTTGTGGAGTGGTCGTGGTCATTTGATAAGTATAATAATCCACGATATATTTATTTTCAAGGTTTTTGTGCTAAACGATATGCTGGTTTACGATGGTCGCATTCTTTATCTAATATATGAAAATCCACAGCGGATGCGTTTCCGCCAGTGATGGCGCTTGCGAGTCGGGCATTTCCCCACGATTGCGGTGTTTGGTTAGGACGTGACCCTGACGAATAATATGCGCCTTCACCTTTGCGGACGATTTGCCTCAATCCGCGTAATGAACATCCGGTTCGATTCGCCAATTCTCTCGTTGGTCGAATATGCTGGACGTGATAAAGTTGCCGTGCACGAGTAAGATGTTTAGATGGTTTGGATGTAAATGATTTCACGGTTTTACGGGTATAATACTTATGTTGCTTATATAATTTGCGCGATTTTGTGAGTTCTTTACGCTGTCTAGTCTTGTCTTGCTTGGATAATGTGTCTGGTAGATATCGTTTGATGAAGTTCATTTCTGTGTGTGTTATATTACATTTGGAAATTATATCCTACTATATTATAAATGTTAAGACGCGTCCGTTATACCTTAATGGGAGATACCCATAATAACAACAAAAATGCTTCATATACTGCTGGCGCAGGTGTTGGGTCGTCATCGATTTCAGTGCGCCGCGCGAAGTTACAGAAGTCGAGTCCGTCATCGGCTACACTATGCCCTCTTCAGCCGCTTCCGGGAAACTCGAGAGTGAATAATGTATTTATGAAAATGTAATGGAATGTAATGGAATGGAATGGAATGAATGAATGAATATTGACTTCTACCTTTGGTCAATATTGATTTTTGTTTATTAAAATTATTTACCCCAATGAGCCTTACAATATGTGGTTTGTGGATGATGCTGTGACGCACCCTCCGCGTTTTTTGTCGTTTTCGGAATCCACATTGGTTTGCCACACGGTGACCCTTTACGCGGCCCTGATAATAACAAAAACGAACAACACGTAGTTGCCGGATTATGATGAGATACGATAATGTTCACGTCGGTGGCGTCGGTGGCGTCTGTAGCCGAGACGCGTGACTTTCTCTTCGAACCTTTCAGAGATATCGTCTTTTCTTCTGTCTCGATTTTATTCAAATGCTTATTACACAACATCATATCATATTTTTCGTGATAAATACACGATGTCTTACATTTTACGTGTTCGTGGCCCGTAGTTGATGTAGTATTCGCGCCATATTCGCAAGACATAGCCGGTAAAGAAAATTCCGACGGAGTATTCACGTATTTCACTTTACATACATCTGGATAAGGATAATACGGAAGAATGTTTGGTGTTATGGTGCGACAATATGGACATTTCATTTCATTGTATAATGGTTTCGTTGTTTCCATGTTATAGGAACTATTGTAAGTCACAGAAATTATATTCGGATTTGTAGCAGAAGCAGCCGATGACGCAGCCGATGACGCAGCCGATGACGCAGCCGATGACGCGTAAACCGGTAGAGATGACGGCTGTATAGTCGGAGTATTCTTAGCATACGTTGTAATAATACTCGCCGGGATATTTTTAGGCATTAGAGAACATTTTTGAAACAATACTTCCTTAAATAGTGGAATATAATTGAACTTATGCCCACATCGTAGCGTAACGTGGTCTTTGCGTAGAGGAGTATCTGTGATAAGACATCGGGGTGTAGTGTCATTGGCGGCGGAGGCAGCACTGGAGCCTGACTTCATTTGTTTCACTTCATTAAAAAAATCAAATTCGCAGTCTTGAATTTCATACGCGATTTCGGAAATAGACGACATCAAAGAAAAGCAAAGCAAAGCAAATAGACAATAAACGGGGGCTATGAATATAACAATGTTATTTTTTTATATTCATATACTTATATTATTATATCATTAGAGATGGTTTCAAAAAGTATATGGGGTCCGTGCGTGTGGTATTTATTTCACACATTGGCATATAAAGCGGTTCCGGAAAATTTCGCGGAAGTCAAGACGGATTTAATTCAATATATCCAAAGAATATGCGCGAATTTACCGTGTCCAGAGTGCACACAACACGCGACGGAGTATATGAAAGTTCACGCGCGGACATTGGCGCAAATCACGACCAAGGAACAACTTCACTACTTCTTGGTTGATTTCCATAACGCCGTCAATGTGCGTAAACAGAAGGCGCGGTTTACCTATGAAGATGCGAACGCGAAATACTCACGGGCGAAAACGAGCGATGTCGTCCAGTATTTTTTCAAGATTTACGGCGACAGGTCGAGCGGAAACCTGAAAATGTATTCCAACGGGTTTCATAAACAGTTGCTGCTTTCGGATTTCTCGGCGTGGATGGTGCGGAATTACGGGAGGTTTTATGCTTAAAATCAAAATGAATGTCAGCCGCGGGTTTTGTTGATTCGCAACGACTGAATTTACGCGAATGCGTAATGAGGAAGTGGAGAATCAACAAAAGAACTAGAGGTCCTGTATCACCTGCCCGTTCTTATACACCGAACACTTAAAGGTCTGATTCTGCGGGCGTTTACATACAACATTATTGCTTGTCAGGTCGTTGAAAAACAGTAAACTTTCAAACTTATTCAACTTCAATAGTAAATACCAGAGTGTTCCGAGAGATGCTCCAACAACAGCGCCGATAACAATTCCGCGCGGCACTGTGCATAAATACTGAAGTTTAACATACGCGTCCACGGCGAAAATACTCACAATGGTTCCAATAATCCAGAAATTGATTTGATTGTTGCTTAACATTGGAAGTAGGAGGTAGAGGAGTGTAAATGCGATATACATACTATTGTAATTGGGGACGTTGTAACGCCCCGGGACAAGCGGGAATTCAACAATGTTACATACAGGGCCTTCATTCTTATCGGGTTCGCTGCCAATCACCATACTCACCATATAATTAATAACGGATGCGATAAGCACACCGCCGAGATAAATAAGACCCTTGATATTTTGATTGAATACAGAAACAAGCACGAGGAACGTGCCTAAAAACAGAGGCGCAAATATAGCGAAAAGTTGAACGATATTGGAGAATGTGAGTTGAAGCGCCATATTGGTTTCGCGGAGTCGTGTTATATAATTGTAATATTACATTTTTGTAGTATTACAATCTTTATCGCGTTAAATTGAAGTTAAACATATTCGTTGTTATATATGTAACTACGTCGTATCCGTATTCGTATCCGTGACTGTAATGGGCATTCCAAGTTATTTCTCAAATGTGGTAAAACAGCATAAAAATGTGATTAAAAAGTTATCCGGGTTGCCACAAATTCATAACCTGTATATGGATACAAATGGTCTCGTTTATGACGCGGTCCGCGTCGTCGGGCCACGACACGGATTGTCAAATGACGAATATGAATCACGATTGATTCAGACCGTATGTGAAAAAATAAACGAATACGTCGCATTGTTTCGGCCATCAGACAAGGTTCTTATTGCGTTTGATGGCGTTGCGCCGGTTGCTAAACTAAATCAGCAACGGGAGAGACGGTATAAGTCGTGGTTTACATCCGTGGTGGAGAAAATGATTGCGCGGAAGAATGCGTTATTGGACCCGGTGGGTGTCGCCGGTGCCGGCGGTGAAGCCTGGAATACATCGGCGATTACTCCTGGCACACGATTTATGACAAAACTAAATGAGCAGATGCGCGATTATTGTGCCGAGAAGGCGCGTGTGATTGGTTCATCGGTTGTATACATCTACTCCGGTAGCGATGCGCCAGGTGAAGGCGAGCATAAAATCTTTGAATACATTCGCGACAATGCGGGATATCACCGCGACACGACGACACTTATCTACGGTCTGGATGCCGATTTGATTATGCTTTGTTTGAATCATCTTCACGTATCGGAGAATATCTACTTGTATCGTGACACGCCGGATTTCATTCAGTCGCTAGATAGCACGCTTTCTTGTAATGAACAATATTATCTGGATATCCCGGAGTTTGCGTGTTCGTTGGAGAAAGTGATGCGCGAGACGACGAGGGGGGGCGCGGGCGCAGGTGTGGGCGCAGGCGCGTATGTATCTGATGCGATAACAGTGGCTGCCGATGCGAAAGCGGCGGCGGTGGCGGCGGTGGCGGCGAAGGCAAAGGCGCATATCACCCCCGACGTCATCGCAGCCATTGACGATTATATAGTGATGACATTTATGCTCGGCAATGACTTTATGCCGCACTTTCCATCTCTGAATTTACGAACAAATGGAATGACCGTGTTGCTTCAGACATATGCGAATATGTTTCAGCAGAGTAAGGAGTCACTTGTCACGCGTGCGACGGCGGATGGACGCCCAACCATTGTATGGAAGTCGATGCGCGCATTTATCGCGTTATTGGCGGAGACTGAGCATAACCGGTTTATGAACGAACATAAGACACGTGATAGGCAAGGAAAGCAACGGTTCGGCGGTGGCGCCGAAGGTGTGAAATTGGGAGGTCTGGGCCAAAAATCTGGAGGAGCGTCGACGACCACCGCGACCACTACCGGTGGCGCCCCAGTTGCCGTTGTCGCGGCAGCGGTGGATATTCGTGAACTCACAAAAATCGCGTGTGACCGAGTTACCCGATGGGTGGGAAATATGGAACGTTGTCATTCAATGACAGAATTTATGTCTATCCCGCTTCAGGAACGCGCGGTAGAACGATACATCGACCCCTTTCGCGAGAATTGGGAGTTCCGATATTACGATGCTTTATTTGGCGTGGATATTTATGCGAAAGAGCGCGAGCGTCAGCGCGAGCGCGGTGGTGGCAGCAGTGGCGATAGTGTAGACCGACTTCAGATGATTTGCGTGAATTATATTGAAGGTATAGAATGGACGATGCGGTATTATTCCACGGGTTGCGTGGATTGGCGGTGGACATACAAATACCCCTATGCGCCGCTTTTAGTTGATTTGATGCGTTATATTCCGCATTTAGATACTGCGCTCTTTCCAGCGGTGGCGACGCCCGTGAAGAATCCGGTGCGCGACCTTGTCCAATTATGTTATGTTCTTCCGATGGCATCGCACAGTCTGTTACCCACTCCGGTGGCGGAGAAGATGAAGCGGTATTACTCACATTATTATTGCGATAAACTGGATTTCAAATGGTCGTATTGTAAGTATTTCTGGGAAGCGCATACCGAGTTGCCGCATATCCAGATTGCGGAATTGGAGCGGGCAGTGGCAGCAGAGACCGCGACGTCGCGCCAGTTACCTGCGGGAATATAATAGCTATAGATAATATATAACCGAAATGTCGGACCCTGGAACAATGGCTGAATCATCGAAAGGGGTGAAAAAAATCTATTTTTTCATTGGAAGAACGACCCCGCCACATTCAGGTCATATTCACGTCTTATGTGAAATGATTAAACTGGCGCGACAAAGCAAAACACCCGCGCTGATATTATTGGGGGATGGGCCTAATGGTGGTGAACGAACACGAGATAATCCGATAAGTCACGAGACAAAAGCCGCGTTTATTCAGGAAAAATTGTCAGGTATTGGGCATCAAGCTGGAATACATTTCGTGATTGAGAAGATGAAACAACCGCCAAACAAACAGGTCGTTGAATTTGTAAATGGGTTGTTTGAAAATGGGTTGATAGATGAAGCAAGAGACAAACGAATTGAAATCATACAAGTTGCGGGTAAGAAAGGACTGAAAACGGATTCACACGCTGTCGCCGCGGCCGAACCTGAATACAAAGATCTCGAAAAGCATTTATTTGTGCGAAAGAATGCGTGTAAAGCATTACGTCTCAAACATATTGAAATTGAATTCGATTGTGATGGGGTGAAAGGTGTAGACGCATTATCGGGTTCGGGTTCGGTAGGCGAGATGTCTGCGACGAAAGTAAGAAATGCCGCTGTTGAATGTTATACAAAAAACGGTGAAAGTGGCAGTGACCGCGCATATGAATGCTGGTTAGAACAGTTTCAGTTTTATCGTGGTAGCGAAAATTCAAGGAAAATAATTGACGAAATTATTAGGTATAAAGATACCGAACAAACGGCTCATAAAAAAGTAACAGCTGTTCGTTCTGCGCGAAGGTCGCCGTCACCGTCACCGCCACCGTCACCGTCATCGTCGTCGAAAAAAAGAAGCAGAAGTCGGCCCGGGCACAACCGTGAACGTAGTCTAACGCCTTCAAAAGGAGGTAGTCGAAGACGTAACCGTGGACATAAGATAACGCGCAGATTAAACTGTCGGACTCGGGGTCGAGGTCGTCACTGACAATACTTCATAGAATAATTGTATTATATTATTGTATAATACAATCGTATCATTTTGTGTCTTACATACTATAATGATTGAATATCTTCCTCTTGTAACGGTCGTCGGGACAATGATTTATGCGGTTATACACGATATCTACGCGGAAATTAGCGAAGTGTATTCGCCGGTTTGTGAATGATAGGTGGTGGAATACCTTACACATTATTCACATAATTCCGCAAGTTCATCTTTATCGATGTATACCTTCTTCGCGACATTCTTAAGAACCTTCGATATACTCGCGTCATCTCCATCCGCATTTTTATGAAGTTTCATATACATTCGGTTCGCAGATGTATCGCTATTGCTACATTCGGGGTGTTCTTCCGCCCATTGATTTATCAAGAGTAGGTTCTTTTTCTCAATCACGCGAACTACGTCAATGAGTTTCTTACAATCAAGACTCGTCCGTTCCCATTTATTCTCTTCTTTCACGGCCATTACTTCGCGTTTATGGTCGGTGCAATGTATCGGACGCATTGTGATGTCTGTCTTTTCAAGGTTATCCATCAAGATTTTGGAAATGCCTTTTACAAACCCGTGTGTTCCAACATCTTCCATATCCTCGTTGTTCAATTCGATACCGTTCGCGAATTCAGTAATGTTCATCGCATCTTTACACTTTTCATTCAAAAACATATTCATATTATACGTTTTATTATTGGAGTTTTTGGTGGTTGGCGCGTTGACGTTATTTTGATTACCGTGAATGCTCACGCTCCCTCCATTAATATCCGTAGAGGTTGACGCAGCCGTGGGTATCATTTGTTGCTGTTGTTGCGGTTGATTCCCACGATTTCCGTAATCTGGTGCGGATGAAGGAGCCGGAAGTGATGGAGGCGCGGAGAGGTTGGGGTTGGATTTTAGTGAAGTCAAAACAACATTCATAACTTCTAGCATATGAGTATGATTTGCTTTCATAACCTCTATCATAAACGCAGTCATCACTTCAGGCGATATGTTTTCTTTCGGAGAACTTGCTGATACGTTTACTGGTTGCGCAATTGTTGTATAGTTGCACTTTTTTGTATGTTGCCATACACCTTTCTTTGAAAAATAAGGTTTATTGCATTTTTTACAGTGATATGTCTTTCGCGACTCACTTTGTTGATTATCGTTATCATTAACGTTATTAACATATGTCATATCTACCGTATTTGGAACAAAAGATATGGTGTCCGGATTTGGGAGGGATGTGTCATCAAAAGAGGTATTCGAAGAAGTATCCAAAATTGGACATAGAATTCCTCCCATAGAAATACGGCTTGAATTGGTAATCTTGTGTTTCATCGTCTTAATATGTTGAAAATAATTAAAACTTTTGTTAGTGTAGAAGTCACATTTTTTACAAGAAAATTTGAATTTTTTCGAAGGATTTACAGTTGGTGAATTATGTATTGCTGATGATACAGCACCTGATAATAGGTCTAACATTTCATTCATTATAATATTATTTTTTGCTACTTTGTGACAATATTACCTTAGTTGCTTAAATGGTAATGTCCAATCCTATGGGAAGATTTTGGCGGTTCTATGTCCATATTATGGGGGATGATAAAAATAGTGGCTATTAAACGCAAAAAATTACAGTCACAATTTTTTCGTCGGAAAAAATATTTGTGACGATAAAATTCAAAATCGCGAAAAACGTGTTTTAAAACCTCCGGCGCAAACGGCGTTTTGGACATACTCCTGGTAGGTTGGCTAGATTTGGCTGTAAATTGCTTAATAGGTAACTTTTATACTCCTTTCATCACACAATCCAATCCAATACAATTGTTGTTTACATTCCACTATAATTCTCGCAACTGAATTGCGTATTTTCAAACCAAATATTATATAGATACACTTATATCCTATATCCTATCAATGTCTCTCACGCCCACCGAACTCACCCGCGAAACATTTAAGGGACTCCTTGAATTCAATTCTAAGCAAGGCAAGCACACAATACTGAAACTAACTGCTGATTGGTGCCGTCCTTGTAAGTCCATCAAGACGCTTGCGATGGAACAAGTTGCCAATCTCTCGGCAATTGGCCGCCCTATTGAGTGTTATGAAATCAATGTCGACGATTCACTCGATTTCTACGCATTTATGAAACAGAAACGAATGGTCAATGGTATCCCCGTGTTCCTCTTTTACAAGTCAGGGAATACTGAGTATATTCCAGATGACTCCATAACAGGCGCGAATCCACCCGATATTATCGCTTTCTTCGCCAGATGCGCGAAGGTCTAAGAACTGAAACACCAGATATTGGTCATTTTTTTATGTCATTTTCGCGTAAAATAACATAAAATTAGAAATCCAAATGTATGTATAATTCGTATATTCATTGTCCGTATGGATTCTCTCGATTTAAACATCGACAATTATAATCTCTCTGATATTCTCTCGCTATTCCATCTACCAACCTTATTTAACGAAGACGATTTGAAGCGCGCAAAACTCACCGTCTTGAAGACGCATCCAGATAAAAGCCAACTCCCGAAGGAGTATTTTCTCTTTTTTACGAAAGCGTATCGTATTCTTCATCAGATATATACTGTGCGTCATCCAGCCACGGATGAACATTATACACAACGCGTCGAGAGAACACCGCGCAATACGGGCGCGGCATTGCCGTCGCTTCGTGCGCCATATATCCCGATAGATGGTGGACACGCCGCTGCCACCGCCGCCGCAAACATTGTAGATTATGGGCGACTGATGCGTTCGGAAGGCTACCGCCCTGACTCCTGTGATGTAGATGACTATTCAGAAGCAACGCACGAGAGAATGAAACGCCGTCTAGATGAAATGGCTGGAGTTGGTAGTAGCGCGAATGCGACGGAGAAGGCAATGAAAGTCAGCGAATTCAATAAATGGTTTAATGAAAAGTTCACCCAATATCGCCTGAAAGATGAAGAAACCGAAGCCGGATATGAAGCGTGGTTCAGAAATACCGGAAACAGCGAGGACGACTGCGACGAGACCGGCAATGGTGACAATGAGGATAGTGGGTCGTGGGCAGACAAAGTGGCGCGATTAAACCAACGTAAGCAAGAGTTACGGAATAAGTATGCGCTCGTCGAGAGACAAGAATTGGAATATGCGGGTGGTGGTGGTGCTTGCGCCGGTGCTGGATACGACCTCACGAGAGAACGCCCTCAAGAATATTCCAGTGGTATCTTCGGTAATCTTCGTTATGAGGACTTAAAAAAAGCACATACGGAAACAGTGATTCCTGTAACTGAAGAGGACTACTACAAAACCCGTAGATTTAATAGCGTAAATGAACTACAGACATTTAGAGACCAATCCAGGCGGGACTTATACAAACAAACGAGTAAACAAGAGCAAGAACGCATCTACGACCAGTCGCGTATACGACAGGAAGAAGAGGATACACGGCGCGCTTTCATTTTAGCCAAACAAGACGAAATCTCTCGCGATATTCATAAGAAGTTATACTCGGATATATTTCGGTTGGAGAATTGACGACGTGCGACTCAGATTTAATCTCTTGGTTATATAATACTATTCCATTCCATTTCATTCCATTTCATTTCATTTCATTATGCTCGAAAACAAACTCTTGAAACTGGCGATTGCCTATCTTCTCATTATGTTCATCGGTTTCATATATAACAAATACAAGAAAACAATTGATGTCCAAGAACAATATAACGACGGTGAACTCATTCAGAAGTATCTTCTCAATGATAGCAGCCTCACTCGAAACAACAAACCCATCCTGTGGGTTCATATTGAATTTGATAAAAACGCGAGGTCGTGGGAGAGTTTCGGCACAAGAACGAGCGATAATTTGAATCAACCCTATCAATACCTGACCATCCGCAATATTATTGAACACTGTGGCGAGAGTTTCAATGTATGCCTTATTGACGACGACGCATTTGTAAAGATTATTCCGGAATGGCGGACGCGTGTAGAACATCTCCCGCGACCTCTTCGCACACACGTGCGCGACCTTGCCCTTGCCACCGTCCTTCATATTTACGGTGGATTTTTACTCCCGAGTTCGTTCATTTGCTTCCACGACTTACGGTCGTTATATGACGCTCATTTGGAAAAAGCAAATGTCGTGATGGGCGAACTCCGGACGACGTCATCTCTCGCTGCTGAAAAACAATACTCACCGTCAACAAAGATAATGGGATGTAAGAAGTTTGACCCCGTAATGAAGGAGTATATGGAATACTTGATGGTGCTGAATAGTAAAGACCATACGCAAGATATGGACTTTACAGGAGAAACAACGAGGTGGTGGATAACGAAAGCGGCTGCTGCCACACCCTCCACAGTAAGTGTGATTCCCGCAGAAGAATTAGGTGTGAAAACTACGACAAACAAACCTGTTCTGATAGAGGAGTTGATGGCGGACCAAGACGTCCCATTATCGCCGACGGCGGCAGGGTTGTATATCCCGGAGCACGATATACTGAAACGCAGCAAGTTTCAATGGTTTGCGCGATTATCACCGAAACAGGTGTTGGAGTCGCACACATTAGTGGGGAAGTATCTCCTCGGGGGGGGTGCGCCCCGAACGACGCTAGGTGATAGGCGGTGCCTGAAACCCCACCAAGTTTGACGCCGAATTATACCGAAGTTCATATATCGCACCGCCTATCGCACTGCGTCGTGTGGGGGCGCAACCCCGCTGCGTAACCCCACCAAGTTGTTCGTAAACAATGCCAATTCTATATCATGTTCGTGGATGTTATGGAATATTGTAATATATTTACACACCAATGATGTAATGCGATACTTGGATGCCTCATCGAACAGCGGTGTCAATTTGATGAATAAGAAATAGTTATCCAAGATATCAAGGACTGAATATCCTTCGTCGTTCAATTGAAAGAGTATCGAATTGGCTGCGTGAAGTGCCTTATTCACATCGGCTGCGTTTACGTCATCACCCCAACATTTCAAAATCTCTCGTGTATACTCTTCAAAACGGTGGAAACTGATATTCGTGCATATCTTATTCGCAATATCATATGTAATCTCTCGGTCGATGAGTTTGATTTTCTCAAGATAGTTAATCAATGTGCGAACTGACCCATTGGATACCTGAAGCAAAAATCCCTCCGCATCCTTCATTATCATCAGTCTCTCGTTGCCCTTGATTTTAATCATAATCTTATTTAGACAAACCTGATTCAATGGATTGATTTTGATGATGATATTGCGGGATTGAAATGTATCTACCACCTTCTGAATATTCGTGCACGATGAAATAAAGTGGACATTATGGCTATATTTATCGATACAATTACGAAATACTTGCTGTCCCTGTTCGTTGATAAGGTCGATATCATCCAACAGGACAATCTTCTTCCGATTCGGAATCATTGTCATTGTCTGACAGAATACTTTTACATCATTACGATAATACTGAATTCCCTGTTCTTTGAGACTATTCAATATAAGAATGTTCTCTTGGACGACAGTGGTGGACGGGGGTTTATTATAATACTCGCGGATGATAGCGTTAATAATGGATGTTTTTCCGGAACCGGAACCGCCGTATAACATAATATTAAGATTATCCATAGCAATAAGGCTATGTATAATGGTTTTGGTATCATCATCTAATTGCTCAAAGTCGTCAATTTTAGAAGGTTGGTATTTGGTGATAAAGGGTATGTTAATGGACGGAGTTGAATCGAGAGATGCTGAAGTGAAGTTCATAGTGAAATGAAGTCAATGCGTTGTAAAGTATATAAAATAAACCGTTTAAATAATAATACAATGTTCTTCAACTTTCCATTTGGTCCAGGGGCAGCTGGTCCCAATGTCTTTTTTGAAATGGGCGATGACGGTTTCAGCGAGGACGACTTTCATCATTTCAATGCTGGCGGCGGTGGTGGTGGAAACGATATTGACAACGACAAAGATTATTACAAAATTCTAGGCGTGGATGAAAAAGCGAACGAAGACGAGATAAAGAAAGCTTATCGCCGGATGTCAATGCTTCATCATCCGGATAAAAATGGAAACACCGATGAAAGCAAACAAAAGTTCCAAGAGTTGAATAATGCGTATGAGGTATTATCAGAAGCAAATAAGAGGCGAACCTATGACAATATGCGACGAGGTGGCGGCGGAGTCGGTGGCGGTGTTCCATTTGGCGGTCAGTCATTTTTTCCGTTCGGAGCGCACGGCGCACACGGCGGCGGCGGCGTCCCTCCCGGATTCCCTCCAGGTATTCCCGAAGAGCTCCTTCATATGTTGTTCGGTGGACACGGCATTCACGGCGCACACGGCGCACACGGCGGTCCAGGCCCGAAAGTCGTATTTCAAACATTTCATCGCGGGCGCCCGCAACAACCAGGGAACGCATCGAACGCGCCTCCGCCGCAGCAACCCCATGTCCGTGTCTACCAAGTGCCGGAAACCATTATCAAGACCGTTTCATTGACGCTAGAACAATGTTATAACGGATGCACCATTCCGCTTGAAATCGACCGTCAAGTTCCTGACAATGATATCGTAAAGATTGAACGCGAAACCATCCACGCGCAAATCCCCAAAGGCGTCCAAGGTGGTGAAACCATTATTTTAAATGATTGCGGGCATTTGAACGAAGTAGGAATGAAAGGCGATGTCCGTATTGTAATCAACGTGCTTCAGCATCCCGTATTCAAAGTCGAAAACCTAGACTTAATAATGGAACGCACAATTTCCCTGAAATCCGCGCTTTGCGGTTTTGATTTTGAAATCACACACATCAATGGTCGTGTATTCAAACTTGCGAACAAGCCAGGAAGCATCATTAAACCTGGTAATATTAAAACAATACCAGGTTTGGGGTTAGAAAAGAACGGCGAAACAGGCGTCCTTAAAATCAAATTCAATGTTGATTTTCCAGAAACACTAACAATGGAGCAGGTCACGGCACTTCAAGCTGGATTGCCGTAGTCGTATCGCCGTATCGCCGTATCGCCGTATCGCCACATTTATAAGTCAATGAAGTCGATATCCGAATAATCCGAATACAATGTATATAGATAGGGTTCTGCTAACCCATTCTTACGACCAAGTAAACGTATACGAATACCATATGCAATAACCTGGTTTATACACGTGACCGTAAATGTTTCTTGATTGTTACCAACCGCATTTGTGGTGCGTAATGACACAGATGGCGGCGTTGCGATTCCCACTCCTGGAGTGGTATCAAAAATATTATTCCAAGAGACATCCGAACCCGCCGGAACATTTGGTGGTGTATATTCAATGAAGACATTGTAATAATCCGCATTTCCGTTGTAACTCGGATTTTGAAAAGACACAATCAACTCTTTTAATTTCGAATTGTCGCGTGAAGCATAACGTAACAACGGTCGGCTAGGTTTATACGGATAAATCGAAGGATAAACCGTATTCCCAGAACTTTCGGCCACACCCACCGCATTAATATTTGTCAAGTAAGTATAATCCGATAACGCGCGCTGTTTATTATAATCATTGATAATCATCAAACGAACACGAAATTGATGATTGTTTTCATTCGTAAGACCCGTTACCGTATAATTCCTTACAGCGCCGGAACCGGTAGCACTTCCATCCGGAATGGAAATATCTTCTGCGACGACCACCCAGTCTCTCGCAGCAACCGTCGCAGCCGAAATGTCGCGACGTTCCAATGTATAAAACCGATAAGTATAAAAGGGGAGTTTTCGTTCTGTTTCTAGTGGCGTATAAATCGTGGTATAGTAATTCGGGTCGTCGAGTAAATTCGGCAACTTCCATGACAATGCCACCGTGCCATTATTTCCAAGTGCGGTTAGTCCAATCGGTCGCAATGGAACGCGAAACGGAATAATGTATGTTCCACTCGGGGCAAGTTCCTGTGAACCTGCGGGCAATGAAACCAAGTCGTTTGCGACTTCGACAATTTTCACCGGTGCCACGCTTATGGTATACCCGCGCCCTGCTTTCAAATAACTTTGCGCATTTCCACTAGCAATGTCTGCTGGCAATGTGGATGGTATAGTATATGTGACGACATTATTTACTGGCGTGAGTGTCTTCACAAAGATAGAGAACGTAACATCACCTGTATCTGTAACCAATTGATATTCTTCATTATCGTTTTTATATTGTTCGGGAATTCGTATCGTGATATAATAATCCGAAATCGGAGAATACTTCCATTGAAGACTAACAATCCCACCTTGACTAGTAGATATAAGTGAATAACTAACGTCTGTGATTGGGTCGGCATTCGCAGTGCCAATACGTTCTTCAACGGTTTTTGGTTGAAAGTAATCATTTAGATTAAATGGTGTAATTTTAAACCGATATTTAATATTATTTAAAATAGGTGATTTAGAATTGTTTTGAATTTTCAATGTAAAAATGGTATTCAAACCACTGCGCGTTCTTACCGGTGCAGTCCCGTTAATAATGATTGGTGCGAAATACACGAAGAATCGGTTCAAACCATCACTCGGAATAAATTCGGTAATTTGATAATCAATTTGTAATTTATAACGCTGATTATTATTATACGAATCAATCCGAGGCAATGTAGGAATGAATATTTTCGGGACAACGTCACTCGTGGAACTATTGCTAATAATAACACTACCGGTGATATAATTGATATACTTGTAATACGCAGTAGTTGAAAACATTGTGCGGTTCACATAATATACAGTGGACGCTGGAATATAAAAGATATTGCTAATATCGAGCGCCGAATTTCCGGTGACATATTTCAAATGTCCGCGTATTGACATCTTAAACGAAACGGTAAGGTCATCCGAATTCCAGGAGTTATAATCATTGTCAATTACGTAATACCACTTCAGTTGAATATTGGATATATCAAACACATTTTGTGTAAGTTCATCCCCGATATATGAAAAAAAGCGTTGGTCGTATTTCAAAATGATGCTACGATTGGCGATTGGCGGTAAAAGAGCACCAGTAGATGGGTCGCGTCTAAAGGCATAATAATCCGAATCTCGAAGTGTAATGGGCGTAGGTGGAATCACAAACCGCGTGAGTTCCGCCCGCAAGTTACGTATACGTGTTTGTTCATTAGAAGGCAATAAATCGTATTTTTTATAACTCGCGTATACTTCTACAAAGTCATCTTTGGGGTAAGACTGCCGGTTAGGCTCATCTTCCGAAATTTTGTATCGTTGACTACTTTCATATAGATTAATGGTTACCCCATTTACAATTCGCGTGGTTTCCTTTTCATAGTCAATAATATAATTGAGAATTGGAGAACCAGCGTCGTCTTGCGGAATTCGCCACGTGAGATAAATAAGTTGATTCCCAATCACGGGTGAACCTACTATTGTAACTGGCATAGATGATGGTCGGGCAAATACGACACCCGATAACACCGATGAAAACGCAGATATACCTAATTCATTTACGCTAGCGACGCGAACATAGTATTTGGAACCATTGATTAGATCGTAGGATGTATTCTCGTTTTTATTTTTATAGGTGTTAATTGATTTCGAGTATTCTGTTATCGACTCATTATCAATCTTTACAACCGTATCCTCAAACCGATTAAATGTCAATGTATTATGCGACACATCCGGTGTGTAGTCTAAGAAATTAATCCATTGGCCGGATACATCTATATCCAATTGAATGATAAATTTGTTGATTTCATACCCCGAAAAGGACGGTTTCACCCAATATAAGTTAATTTGGTTGCTTGTTTTTTCTGATTCCAATGAGAATGTGTCTTTCGAGGCAACAATACTGTTCACAATCGTATTCGGAACAGAGCCGCAACGGCGCGTAAATAACTCTGAAAATGCGCTTGTGCCTGCGCGATTATTGGACGCAATCCGGTAAGAATAGAATACGCCGTTTGTAAGATTGTAGAATCGGTAAAATGGGCGCACATTTGTATATGGGTCGCTGATTTCGTAAACTGTATTCGTCGCACTTGTAAGCGCATTCGATGACGCAAGTGTCGGGTCTGGACCGATAAACTGATATTCTTGTCGGGGTGTGAACGTTTGCGATAACATTTTCACGCGAAATGCGTCAGCGGCGGCGAACGCGGCAGAAGGCGCAGTCGTCGCAATCCGTTGAAAATACGCGTTATAACTGGGGTCCGTAATCGTGAGTTGAAACAAAAATACAAATTGGGTATGAGATGTATCGAGATTCGCGGCAAAAGCGGGAAATCCAGAGACACCCGACATATCAAATGTTCGTGATACCGACGTCGCCGTTCCTCCCGCAATCTGCGCATATGTCGCGGTGTCATTGAACGATACATCCAATAATAACCGTGTATGAAAATTGGAGTTAGCGATATTTGTCAAAAAAGTATCGACATAGGTTGTATTATATTGGTCCACGTCTATATTTGAAAATACGCGCGAATAGGGGCGCGAATATGCGCGCAACCGTATCCGGAACGGTATAATCAAATCCGCAGCGAGGATATCGTTCGCGTTCCCGCCACTGACGTCAATCGGTAAATACGAAATATCAGTCGCGAGTCGTGTCAAATTCGCACCATAATTCCACGAAAACTGCCATCGTGCCTCATTGAAGTCCGTCAACGAGCGCGTCATTTTCGGCATATGATATAAAATTCCCGATGAAGCCGATGGCGCAGATGCGTTTACAGTTGAAACCGCAAATCCGACGCCAGTATCCGCATTTCCCGCGCCAAATCCTGCCGATGTAAAATCTCTCGTGATGGGTAAACGATAAGGCGCGATGCGAATGGTTTTCAAAATAATACTGTACGTTTTTGTTCCCTCAGTAAGCGATGAATACTTATTACTTGATATTTTCACCGTTCCAGAGACGACGTCGGTCGATTTCAAATATTTTAGTTCACGTATTACATTATCAGCAAATGAAATTGTGAAAATATCTGTCAATATCTTATTATTATTTTGCGGCCGAGGACCCAAACAATTTATATCGGAGTTATATGTGCGCAGTTCTTTCAATAATAAATCTATGCGAGTCGGGCCGTTTGTTGCGCTAGCTGATTCCTTATATATGTTTAATGTCATACTCGTTGACGCAACTGAATTGGTAGCTAGTTCAGCAAATGACGCGTCATTATGATAGACCCACGAAATCTCTATTTCACCATAATATCCCAGGTCAAAATGGTTTTCTTGTGTATATGTGCTCGACGTCGAAATTAAGAATTCGCTGATTGCTCCATTGATATCTATACCGGTTGGAGTGCCACTTGAAGACAGCAATTCTGTATAATAAGGCCTCGGTAAGGCATAGGAATAATACGATGGGTTTGTAGGAGTGACCGCGGCGCCACTACTGCTACCGCTACTGCCACCAATGATAGTGCTAACAGGCGGCGCTGGTGTGACCGCAGTTACCCGTTCCTCTTTATAAAAAAAGTAATTCTTGACAGTCGCGCCATTTTCAGTAGGACGATTCCACGACAAGTCAATCTGATTCTGAACGCCCACGCGCACAATACTAGAAAGTATGTCGAATTCCGCAATACTGCTCCCTTGGGCGTAATAATTTAATACAGAATTTTGGTATACTTCAATACGAGCAAGCCCTAATTTTTTGATATAAACCAACGTTCCTTTTACTGTAACAATATCCGGCGTTAGACTGCGATATGTAAATGCGCCCGAGCTGTTCGATGTGGGAGGGGTCAATGTGAAAGAAATATCCGAAAATAACTTCGGTGAAATCGCGAAATTTGTGATGGTGGGAGTAGCGAGATTCACCGTGAAGTTCGCGGTAATACTTGCGCTAGTGAAGTCGGGTAGTGTGGCCGCCTGTGTTGCCGTAATGACAGTTTGGCCTGCGCGTAAAATTGTTACCGTTCGCCCAGTTATTGTCGCTACATCAGTATTACTACTGGCAAATGTAAATGTTGCTCCTGACAGATTTGAAGAATTCGGATTTACAAGGTCAAATGGCGTCGAACCATAGACGCGCGGCGATACATTGAATGAAGAGAGAACGGGTATTGCCGGTGTCATAATAAACGTTATATTGTATACATAACACGAAGAATAAACCATAGTTTATACGCGCACTTCTGTAATAATAGAAGGCACCGTCATTGGACGAACAACACGAGGTAAGTTAACTAAATTCTCATAAACATCGGAATATGTAAGGTCGTCGTGTAAATCTATCTTATCTGTTTGGTTTGTATATCCAACTGAATTTTCAGCGTAAATCACCATTTCATAACTGTGTGTGCTTGTATTTGGACGTTCGATAACATTATTATTCAGTCCTGTGACCACTGCCTGAAATGTGACCAACGACGTCCCATCATTAAAACGAACCGCATTAACATACTCAAATGTTTGCTGGCTATATTCAGACACACTCCCGGTTCCATAGACACGATAATCCACAACGAAACGCAAAATACTTTCTGTATTTCGAATGTCACTACTGGTCCATTGTATTGTCACAGTTCCCGAACCAACGGTATATTCCACGTTTGTCATACGCTTAGGAACTTTGCCTACAATGATGGGTCGCGGTAAATATGGACTTTTACTTCCAATGACATTAAATAATCCAACAATATTTCTGCGCGCACTATCCCGCGTTACGGCGGCAACCCGAAATACGAAAGGAGTATTATTAAGAAGCCCACGAATCGTATACGACAAATTCGCGCTGGCTGTAAAGACTTTTACAATATTTGTAGTCAAACGAGCCCATAATGCGTCATCAACGAGGATGGAATTCATATCCTGGATGGTATTTGAAAGTGTGTTCTGATTTGAAATCGGACCGACAATATTCCCAGGGGGGATGGTAGAATTAAATGACGCATCATAAAGAGAAAAAATATCATAGACGCGATACTCAATACAATATTGATTAATAGGAAGACCTTGTTCTATATTAGTAGGCGCTGACCATTCCAATGTGGCTTGTGCGGAATCTACCGATGCTGATACATTGAAGACGACATCGCTTTTACGTGACGGAATAGCGGCAACACTTGTAAAAAGTGTAGACAATCCGAATACGGTTCGCGTGAATACGCGATAGATATATTCAATACCATTGGTGCGAATATCAAACGTGTCTAGATAATAAGGGCCAGTCAGATTATTGAAAACTGCGCCAGGTGTCGGAGGTATTACGATAGCACCACCCGCGTCACGCGAAACCGTATATCTCTCAATTCGATAATCCAGAACGGGCGAACCTCCTGTTAATTCCAATGATGGTGGGCGCGTCGTCCAATCAAAATAAAGATGAACCATTCGGTCGTCGACCGCTGCGTTGAAAATAGGCGGTGGTTGCGGGATTTTGCCGGGGACTACGGATGTCAATGAGAGATTTGCGTCTGTTACTGGAGAGTATTCACTCGTGTCGCTGCCGCTGCCGTCATAGCCATTTGCGGTAACGACACAATATCGAACATAATATCTGCGTCCATTTACAACATTACGAGAGATATCCATCGTGTATTCAAAATTGGATGTTCCTGCGTCTGGACTTTTGGTATCATATGCGCGTGTGTATTCTGGGTATTTCGCAGTCAATGGTGCGTCCACTGTGACGGGAGGGTAATACCAATAGTTACGGTCATCGGTATATTGAATCCGATAGGACCAACCACTATATGCGTCAGGTTCAGCGGTGTTTGGCAGACGTATGCTGCCACCAATGCCGCGATATTGCTTCCAACGAATCCGAAATGAAGAGTCACTGGCATCAATCGCAACAATACCGGCGGACGCAGTGGGAGGGTTGCTTCTGTAGTATGCAGAAAAGGACGGTGATATAAAAGTATCCCGGTTCTCGTCGTTGTCAGCGTATAAATGAACGACAAATGAAATATCGGGTGTGAGAGATAGGCCATAGATGTTATTCGTGAATACTTCAAAACGGTAGAGTCCAGTATCAAAAGGCGGTGAAGCGGTTGATGATGTATTCGGCGTGATTTCTTTGCGAATATAATCCCCCTTTACTCCAGTTGTTTTAATTGCTAACGCGCCAGAATTATCGCGGATTATTTGGTTATTCTGGACACTTTCTTGGAGAGTATACGAGACATTCGTTGCAGTGCCGTCAAGATTGATACGCGTATATTTTATTGTGAATACGAGAGGCGTGGCCCCATTATTCATAACTGGCGGAGTGAATTCTAAACCGACTTTTTGCGGAAATTCCCTCCACTCAGTAGAATGGTATGCGCGGCGAACGTATTGGATGGGAGATGGTGCTGCGCCTGGAGCGAGACTAATCGTTGGTGAAAGTGGACCTTCGCCGAAACGATTACGACCAGACACCCAAAAGTCATAAGACTCGCCGTTTAAAAGGTTTGGAACGATAAACATCGGAAAAAAGGATACAAATTCGCCGAGAATCTGAGTGAAAGGTGCGCCAGCGCGCTTGTATCGCACTAAATATGCGTCAACAATCACATTTTCAGAGTTAGGCGGAGGAGCCCATTCAAGGCGGACAGATGCGTTTAATGGGAATCCATTTACACTGGGAATACGTGCGGGAGCGCCAAGGGTGGTATACAATGGCGTGCAGTCGCTTAAGTAGATGATACCTGGAGGGCGATACGGCGCGGACATTAAAAAACTACGATTCTCTTTAAGTTCTTTTTAATACTCGGGATGACAATACTACTCAATGAATCCTGGTTACCGTTATTTCTTATAATAATGAACCGATTATAAGAATAAAAATATGGCGCAACCCGCGTTAATTAATCCTCTTCGTGCTGATATCGGCCGCAACGATATACACTGAGTTGGCAGTGACAATGATATACTCCGTATCAACCTTGAAAATCTTCGCAATCGGACTAGTATACTCATCTTCGCTCTTAACAAGGAGTTTCTCGTTGTTAGAACGGACCCCGATGAGACACGTCTTTTCCAATGAACTCGTCCAGTAATCTAAAATAATAGGTTTGTCTTCTAAAATCGCGACCTTGGTCGCGTGTTGAAAGCAAGCGTAAGTCGGAATGCGACTAATCTGCTGTTCCGATGTCGCTGACGATGGTGCGGCGACTGCGCTTCCTCCATTCTGACTCGTGGATGACATTGAATGTAAAAAATATCGTATATAGAATACACAATTTTTAAATCTTTATATTCTTTACGAACAACGCGCCAGCGCCCATTTTGGCTAAATGTTTTCTTCATAAAATCGAATGGGTGTTGTCGACAACTTCTTTTTGCGCAAGTTCTTGACGCCTTTTGTGGTAATGCCATCCACGACGCCACCACCACCGCCTACGACG